>Ga0307942_1003019_pt1 | contig 13615 bp, 12 predicted proteins | sample OrgLakmetagen175_FD_201846 | JGI IMG/M metagenome (GOLD analysis project Ga0307942, IMG submission 201846) | Saline water microbial communities from Organic Lake, Antarctica - #175 | ecosystem: Environmental > Aquatic > Non-marine Saline and Alkaline > Saline | place: Antarctica: Organic Lake...
TTGGCACTTCACTGTGCGCTGCTGTTTGCAGGCACTCCTATCTCTGTTTGACCATGCTGAGGGCCTTGCCACTTCACTGTGCGCTGCTGTTTGCAGGCACTCCTATCTCTGTTTGACCATGCTGAGGGCCTTGCCACGTCACCGTGCGCTGCTGTTTGCAGGCACCCCGATCTCTGTTTGACTGTGCTGAGGACCTTGGCACTTCACTGTGCGCTGCTGTTTGCAGGCACTCCTATCTCTGTTTGACCATGCTGAGGGCCTTGCCACTTCACTGTGCGCTGCTGTTTGCAGGCACTCCTATCTCTGTTTGACCATGCTGAGGCCTTGCCACTTCACTGTGCGCTGCTGTTTGCAGGCACTCCGATTTCTGTTTGACCATGCTGAGGGCCTTGCCACTTCACTGTGCGCTGCTGTTTGCAGGCATCCCGATCTCTGTTTGACTGTGCTGAGGACCTTGGCACTTCACTGTGCGCTGCTGTTTGCAGGCACTCCTATCTCTGTTTGACCATGCTGAGGGCCTTGCCACTTCACTGTGCGCTGCTGTTTGCAGGCACTCCTATCTCTGTTTGACCATGCTGAGGCCTTGCCACTTCACTGTGCGCTGCTGTTTGCAGGCACTCCGATCTCTGTTTGACCATGCTGAGGGCCTTGCCACTTCACTGTGCGCTGCTGTTTGCAGGCACCCGGATTTCTGTTTGACCATGCTGAGGAGCTTGCCACTTCACTGTGCGCTGTTTGCAGGCACTCCAATCTCTGTTTGACCAGCTTGCTATCGCAATAGAGGCCGCTGACGCAGTGCACGCTTCTGCCTCTTCACAGGCAAGTCCACACCTGGTAAGCAGGGTGGAAAAAGAAAGACTGCACAGGCAGTTAAAAGCACTCCTCTGTATAAGATTGCGCAGAGCGAGATCCATTTCCCACAGAAGTAAGGAAAAGGGTTGATTTTTGTACCGGATTGAACAGGCTGGGCTTGAGAACCTCCACAGGTGGGCGCTTTCTTTCTATTTATCAATCCTTTTTCCTTGAGCAGGGTCACCCTCTTTTTATTAATCATCTTTTTTCCTTGAGCAGGGTCACTCTCTTTCTATTAATCAATCCTTTTTCTTGAGCAGGGTCATTTCCCAGTGCCACAGGTGCCGGTTGCAGAGTAGGTCAGGGATAGGCCAGGTTAACCAGAAAAGATTGCAACAAGCCAAGGTAGCATAAGCCAAGAAAGCAATCATTTAATGGCCATCTTACGTGTGGTACAGACACGAGGCAATTCCAGGTGTTTGCAAAAGACTTCAGTGTGTGCGTGCCAAAATAACTTGCCGTCACTTCTCAGGAAGGGCTGAATGTGCGCTCGGCCTGTTGTTCTTTTGCTCTCTGTTTTACTAGCCCTTCGAACCATAGGCATTTGAATACACAGCTTTTTCCCTCCTCTTGCCTTTGTATGCTCCGCATGTATGTCATAACTATCTTTTTCAGATCTGGAGTTGACTTGCACCCCTCTCTTTTCTTCTCTTCCAGCCTGTTTCCCTCTTGCTCCCTTTTTTATATACATTCGTCTGTTTCAGCCTCGTAGTAGGGAGTTTGATATCTCCCCTTTACCTATGTAACACGCCTATAATCAAAAACAAGGGCCACAGCCCTATGTACAAATTGGCCATCCGTGTGCGTCTAGCGAACTGCAGCAAATGCTTTTTCTAGGAGCAATTTTGTTTTTGAAGGGAAAGGGTGCTGCCAGCACCTCTCTTACACTCTCCATCGCTTGTCTATATGCAGGGGTTCAATGCTTCTTCATGTGAATCTGACAAGGGTGAAAACAGAGGTCGTTCCAATTGCTTTAGTAATAGCCCACCCCCCTCTTCCTCCTCTGCTGCCGCGGCAGCTAGTCTAGTTCAAAGTGTTAAAGATGGTTTTGCGACACTGCGGAGAACTTATGGCGTGTAAAAGTTGGGTTTAATCAGTCATCATAATTTAGTAGATGACGTTGCCAATTTAAAGCTCTTGTCACTGATTACGACAGACATGCTTTTGCAATCTGTTATAGGAAAGGAACTTGGCAGTTGCTTGATTCAAACCTGCCGCACCCCATAAACATCATAGCAAAGGGTAGGTAAATACGGTGTCTGATTTTGCCAGCGAGGCTCGGCGAGCCTCAACGACCAGACTCTCAATTTGGTTTCTGCCCCACAAGGAACACCAACCAACCCCTCTTTAATCTTTGCCAATTCCCATGACTGCTAAAAAGGAAAAAATGAAGGTATACACTGCTTTCCTGGATCTCTTTGCTGCCTACGACAGTGTTCCAAAAGAGACGCTCTGGAGACACTTACAAAAAATAAAGACTCCGCAGTATTTGAGAGATATCATTCAAACCATGTACACAGGATGCCTATACCTTCTCATTGATGGCGACAAAATTTCTGAGGAGGTTGCACCCAACAGAGGCTTGAGATAGGGCTGCCCTCTGAGTCCCCCTCTGTACTCCCTTTATAACAATGATACAGATTCTTGACTGTACAGAGAGGTGCTGCCACTGCCCTGGATTCAGTTAAAATCCCTCACTGTGATTATGCTAATGACATTGCTCTCACTTCAAACACGGCTAAAAATCTGCAACTCCAACTAAACAAATTATATGACTATACACGTTTCAAAGGGCTCAAACTCAACACTGACAAAACAAAATCACGGTCTTCAGCAGCAGCGGTAACTCTACGATTCCCACCTCCACGTACGACAGCACACCTCTGGAACTTGTCAACGAATTCAAATACCTTGAAATTTTAAGCACTCTCACTCGTGATGGAAGCATGCTCACAGCTACTAAGAAAATGGCAGAAAACTTCAGGTCTGCCGTTGCCAGAGTTTACAGAAATGGTGACAGCAAAGGTATTATTCAAAGAAAACATGCAATGCTATGGCTTTTCCAGGTCTTTGCTTTGAAAGTTGGTCTGCACGGTTGTCAAGTATGGGCCATTTCTTCTCTGACATATGATTCCTCAAAAATCACCTCCACTCATGTCCTTCACCTGGGCTTCCTGAAAAGACGCTTGGGTGTCAAGAAAGGTACTCTCATCAGGAGCCGGTTTCAGGCCAAGCCTGCAACCCTCTTGATCCCCATTGGTTTTTCCTTTCCTTTTTGCGGTGGAGGAGCTTTACGGTACTCGGTACCAAAGTGGCTCCTTTTCCTTAATTAATGTGGGGAGTGGTTTTCACTGCCTGCGTAGTTTTTTCTCTTTCTTTTTCTTTGTCAAGAAAGGTACTGCCTGATACTCACTGCGTGCTCCGCGAAACAGATCAGATGCCCATTTTTTTCTATTGGTTCAGCTGCATCATACGATTCTGGAACAGTTTACTCTCTTCGAACAATCCTCTTCTTGAGAAAGTTGTGCAGGCTGACCTATTTGCAAATTGAAGTGATACGTGGACTTACCAGATTCTGCACGCACTCCAAAATTCCCTACGTCTCAGCAATTTTGAATGCCATACGATCTCGCTAGTCTATCAATTTGAAACAGTTCGAGCTCACTTTGTGCAAACATATCAACGATGCTGGAGAGGGCTTGACAATTAACACCACATGATAATCACCATTCCAGCAGAATTATGAGGACTTATCACACACATTTTGGTGAACCTTTGGGGATTGCTCCTGGCTGGTGGGATGACAGAAAAAGAAATCATAAGCCTGTGTTACCTATTTAACTTCGCTTGGATATTTCCAACAATCTCAGCCGTGCACTTTCTTGCCTTCGCCTTTCTGGCCATAACTTTCTGGTCCACAGAATGCGTCATAACAGGAATAGAAGGCCTTATGAGGTCAGGATCTGTGACAAATGTGACTAGCACTCTGTTCAGGATGAGGAACACATTTTGCTGGACTGTCCGCATGAACATCTTGTTAGCCTCCGCACACAGCACCGCCAGCTGGTCTTCCCACCTCAATATGAAGATTGCCCGACTCGTTTGAGGACTTTTTTTAACCAACCTAATATGTATGGTGTGGCCTACTTTGTGGCTGAGTGCCTAGCCCTTTTCCCTTGATATTTTTTAATCCCTTTTTGGTTTGGTTTCAGGCTTTTTCCAAGCTTCCGCTCAGATGCCCCCCAGAGGCATATTTGTAGCGATGTAACCTTACCTAACAGATTGTCTCATGTCCCATTAAGGAAACTAATTAGTTGGTGAGTGGCCTGTTGCGGGTGAGTGACCTGTTGCGGGTCCCTGTTGCTATTCCACTCACTAGGGTTTCATGCGGAGGCCTGCAGGCCCAAAGTCACCTCACCTGTGGGCGCATGGTCCTGGATTGTGGACATGGAGGGCATTCCTCCCTGATGCTGAAAGGCTACGGCCGAGGGGTGGGTCTGTTGCTGTTGCTGAGCCATAGCAAAGTCTTGGTCAAGACAGGCGAAAGTATAAATTTGAACGGGCTGTGATACAGCTCAAACGGCAGCCAAGTACGAGCTGCTGATCGGGCCGAGGAGGCAATATATATTTTGGAACGGGCCAGCGACGGGCCAAGATACGGGCTGTGCAACGCCACAGCATTCCCTCAAAGTCAAAACATTAGCCTTTAAATAAATAATAATAGATCAAATGATTATAAATTGCACAGATGAGCAAGCTCTTCGCCTTCTTTGACACGAAGGCTGTTGCCAACCTGTTCCTGCTCCCAGCCGCTTGCGGTCTGGGGTTCTTCGTAGAGCGGGGCTTGGAGAAGAGTGGCATGTGCTTGGAGAGGGGACTGCGCGAATTCATGAGCAGTCAGAATTCAGGACAGGACCACTTGGCGCGTGGCCTCCAGGAGGTCACGCAGCGCATGCCTGGAGACATCTCCCTGCATGTGCATGCTGTTCCAGCGAAGGAGGAGGAGGTGAGCTAGTGTGTCTGTGTGCGTGCGTGTGTATGTGTGTGTGTGTGTGCGTGCGTGCGTGCGTGCGTGCGTGCGTGCGTGCGTGCGTGCGTGCGTGCGTGTGTGTGTGTGTGTGTGTGTGTATGTGTGTGTGTGTGTGTGTGTGCGCGTGCGCGTGCGCGTGCGTGTGTGTGTGTGTGTGTGTGTGTGTGTGTGTGTGTGTGTGTGTGTGTGTGCGCGTGTGTGTGTATGTGTGTGTGTGAGTGTGTGTGTGTCTCTGTGTGTGTGTGTGTGTGTGTGCTGCATGTGTCAGAATGCCAGTGCCAGTGCACGCATGAAGTTGCAGGAGAGTTCAGTTGGGTTTGTGCTAGGTGGCTGTGGGGAGCACTGGGCGTGCTTTTGCGCACTTGGCCCAGCAGCTCAGTTTTTTCACGCACACAAGCAGTGGACTGGCTTCTCCCTGACACGCAGGAGAAGTCCATTGGAGCCAAGAAGGACGGGTAGTGGGTAGTCTGCAATGGCCACTTGACACAGCCCCACAGGTAAGCGAGAGTCGCTCAGCTTGTGGGCTCCTTGTTTCAACAACTTTGTTAATCGACCTCATGCAGAAGGGAATGCAGACACGCTGCACACACCATGCCACACCTCCACGCACACGCACAAGCCTGCACACATGCATGAGCGCACACCCAGATGATGCACACACACAAGCCTTCACGCACGCACGCACACACAAGCTTGTGTGTGTGTGTGTGCGTCATCTGCTTAGCATGCATGCACACAGCACACACATGCACACAACACCAGTGCGAGCACTAAAGCCTGCAAGCAGGCAAACACACACATGCATGCACACATGGAGCGAAGCACCAGCTTGTCATTGTAGCAGCACTTATTGTACTCTTCACTAAGCTTGAATTGTAGTAGAAGCCTTTTCACAAGCCGCTGTAGCAAGCCAATGAATGGGGCCAAAGGCGTGTCCGCAGGGCGCCAGCGGGAAATGGCAGCATGTATGCACGTGTTGTAGTGCATACTCCACAGGCACATGAACACGCGCGCGCACACACACACACACACACACACACACACACACACACACACACACACACACGCACACACACACACACACACACAAGAGCACACGCTGTCCGCATCATGCAGGTGGGCGTTCTCACTGCTGGATCCGCTCAGACCCTGAGCACACACCGTTTCCTAAGCTGTCTGAACCCAAACTAACTAAACAGGGTGAGGAATCAGAAAGAGGGGGACCTTGTACATATTTCGGTGTGAATAAAACATAAATGTGTATTTAATGATGCTATGTAGAGCAATTCACTTCTGTATGTGTGTCTGAGTACTCTCTGTCACTGCGGCATCTGAGTGGCTGAGTGATCAATATAGAGTGCTAAACACCGTCCTTCATTTCTTTTTAGTTTAATCAATGCAAAGACACTTAACATTTAACAGCCTGCAACCCTCTTGATCTCCATTTATTTTTCCTTTCCTTTTCGTGGTGTGCAGGAGCTTACGGTACTGGGTACCAAAGTGGCTCCTTTTCTTTAATAAATGTGGGGAGTGGTGTTCACTGCCTGCGTTTTTTTTTTTTATCACTTAACATCAAATGGCCATTGTAACTATGGTTACCAACAGGCAACCTTCAGCCAGTTTATCTGGCTGACCAGCTGCTGACTGGTCTTACTAACCAGCCGCAATTACGGTTAGGTAATATTAATATTTCGCGGAGCATCTGAGCGTAAGCTTGGAAAAGCCTGTAACCAAACCAAAGTGGCGCTAGAAAATAATATAGGTTGGGTAAGTTGCGTCGCTTATAGGCTATATATGCCTCTGGGGGGCATCTGAGCGAAAGCATAGAAGGGGGTTACAAGGGGTTACAAAGCATAGAAAAAGGCCCGTGACCAAAAAGGCGAAGACAAAATCACTGAGGGCTGAGGGGTTATCTGGGTAAATGCTAAAACATATACTCTTTTTTGCATGAAAGGTGCAACTACTCACACATCACTTCATCAAATTGGTTAGGTTAGGTTAGAATTACAGGTTTCAAGCCTTCAGGTAAGTGGTTCGGCTGCTCAGCTATACAAACGCAAGCAAACTGCTGCAAAAAAGAGAGAACAGAAAAAGCTCTGACTGTCAGCAAACTTAAGCCAAGATCAAATGCACCTTGAAAAAACCCTTGAGAACAAGGGAGAAAAGGGCATGTCTATTGATAGACATTGCAGCACTGAATAAAAACAGTGAATGAGAATGTCAGGATCAATAACCGACCGCATCAAATAAAGAGGGGGAATCATCATCTTAGTGATTTGGGCAACTAAAGAAGAAGCATAGGGTCTAGCACACTGAGGAAACTAAGAATGAGGGAGGCAGAAATATTCATACATTAAGTTCGGGTGTGAGGAGTAGCATATGCACAACGAGAGGGTTTGGAACATAAAACACATGGTCTGGTTCATCACTCTTTGCTGCGGGCCCTGCTGCTAGATGAGCTTAGAACCAGCACTTGCCTGTTTTAGACTGTCGTGTACCGTAATTATGTCAAAGCAAATTGAATCAGCTACAAAAGTAGGCACTCCCATGTTTCTCGTTCATCACCTTAGCAGCAAAGCACAGTCAGAAATTAAGGACTTGCTCAAATAAAAACAGCCATATCCCATTTATCTGCCTTGGACCCAATGCACCTCACAACTAAGATGGACATCACTTCATTAAATTGGACCCAACATTGCGTTATGAGCTACCCGAGCATGTGCTCAGATTTAGACAAGTCGCCCTGCATGCATACAAAATGACAGGACTATCTAAAAGCACACGTCGTGCAGTTGTACCCTAGATGGGTGCTTTCCAGGGGAAATGGCACATTAATTCGCATATCTTGCCAACCACTTAGTCTTTTGCCCCACTTTTCTTGCAATGATCTTTGTTTACTTTAAGGACTCCAAAACACCAAACATCACTCAGTTTGGTACACTGGCTGGTCAGATACACCATATGGCTGCTGAAAAAGTTGGGTTCACACCGCGGCTGCTGAGGCAGGTGGCCCTAATTTGCACGTTTCAAGCTTAGCTGTACCGAAATCTACATAGCAGAGCTGAGCTCGAAACATTTAAGTTAGGGCCACCTGCTCTAGGACCCCTTTTAGGCCTCAGATAACCCCCTCCGAAAAAATCAAAGGAAAGGGGGTAGGGAAGGTAAGGTTACAAATTTACAGATTTACGGGTTAAGCCATCAGTCAAAAAATACGACTGCTAGGCTGCGTATGAAACAATGTAAAGAAGGAACCAGAGTCCTAAAGGACGATGGTTCAAAAGAAAAATGTCTATGTTGTAGCACTAACTTAACTGATGTGTTACTAACTACGATGTAATTTGGAGATGGGAAAAAGAGCATCATATGAGCTAACAAGTTGCATAGACAATCCGGAAAGGAAAATCAGTTTACACAACTGACCACAACTAGAAGATGAGCGTTTGCTTGAGAACCAGAGTAGAATTGTGTGAATAGATGGCACAAACAACCAGCGGTAAATAAACACAACTAACCACAAATGTCAAGTTTGGACTAATGATTGCGATTGATTTCCAACGTCCGAATGGATGTCCTCTGTGATGAGCTCCATCCCCCGTAAGACAACGACACGGTATGCCTGGTTTGCTTGTGAGTTGCTTGGGCAGCATCCCCTGATACGTCGCTGTTCGCAAGACTTGCACAAGTGCGTCCTATTCGATTATGTCTCCTAAACTCTCTTCTGGCCAGTTGTACTGTATTCCCGGATGCTTGAATTGCATGTAACTTGGAAAGGCACCCTTGAGGGCTGGCAAGGGAGTGACAGCATCGTTTGATATTGGGATAGACCATATCTGTGGGTACAAACCGACGGAACCCAAATACCATAAGACGTATGGATCCTGCGCTGTCTCTGTAATTAGGCACGCCCCTTGACTTAATATGAAAAGGGAGAGATCAACGGGGGCAGTAGCACTACGTAAAAGTAAAAGTAAAAGTCTTCGCTGGAAGTCACCAGCGTGCATTACGTAAAAGAACTGAAGCACCTCACGGGGATTATAACCTGATACTGGAATGTGGAGCTGCAGCTCAAATATGCTAAAATATGCTAAAATATAAGAGTTAACATAGGTTTACAGATAAGGTTTACAAGGTTAACAAGGAAAGGACTTCAGTCAAAGCGACTGCTAGCCTGCTCATAAAAAACAATCAGTTCATCAGAATTCATCCTGCAGAAAAAAACAGTACTGTTGTACAACAAACATGGCCCATTCTCATCCCCCAAAGCTTTGGTACCTACCAAATCACCGTGACGCCCATGTGCCTAAGCCTCCTAGAAACTAATGTAGGGGGGTGGGTTCTTCAAAGTGGCAGGGAGCAATTGAGGGAGACTGGGAGCACCTCAGCAGCACCGCCAGCCACCAGTAGAGCCACCAACCCCAGACAGCACCGACCTAAAGACCTCAACAAAACTCGGCGCGACATCCACCTCGTCGAGATCAAGTACTGTGAGGACACCAGACCTCAAAACCAGCTGAACGCCGCAAAGGAACAGCACAAAGACCTCTGCAACATTCTCCAAGGAGCCTTCGTTACTCTCCACATCATCCTTTTGGGTGTGGGCGGCACCATCTACAACACTCACACTCTGAAGCGTTTCAAGGAACTGGGTCTCGATTCTCAAAGAATCAAGAAGCTTGCCTCCAAGCTCCATGTGCACTCTGTGAACTTTGCTGCTAAACTTGTCCATACCAGACATGCCCTTTCCAGTACTGTTATCAACTCTCATCAGGAGCCGGTTTCAGGCCAAGCCTGCAACTCTCTTGATCCCCATTGATTTTTCCTTTCATTCTTGCGGTGGAGGAGCTTTACGGTACCAAAGTGGCTCCTTTTCCTTAATTAATGTGGGGAGTGGTTTTCACTGCCTGCGTATTTTCTTTGTTTTTTTTTGTTCTGGTGCAAAAAATCTGAAACATCCTGTGCTCTTGCCTTTGCAAATAAGGACTCATATCTCCTGCGATGAGACACTATATCAGGGTGTGTGCAGTGGAAACTAGCATGCTGTTCATCCTGGACATCATTATCAGCCTCACACAAGTCATAGGTAGGGAAGGAGCTGGGGTTCCATGTTGCGGTCTCAAAGCGAAGGGTGTGGACATGCAGTCTGAAACGGGCAACATTGTGAAGCAATGCTGCAATATGAGTTTACAGATAAAGCCGCCAGTCAAAGCAATTGTGTGACTGCTAGGCTAAAAAAAAAGTAAAAGTAAAAGTCTACACTGGAAGTCACCAGCGTGCATTATGGAAAGGCTCTCAACTAGTGCTCAAACTAGCCAGAGCCCCACCAAAAGACAACTAAGAGAAACAACAGAGACTAATGAGGATCCGGCGGGTTGTCAGCCATGCGATCCGGCCTGCGCCTAGCCCTCCTGAAGCCAGCCGCTCTACCAGTAACCCCCCCATCAGGTCCCCCATTATTACTGTTGTTGTTATATTAGGGTTGATTTTATGTCTTGTTTTTGTGATCTTGTTTAAGCTTTTTATCGCATGGCAGTGTATTTTAGTATCTAGTTGATGCATTTTGTGCGTGGGGATGCCCAAATTTAGTAGAGGAGTTATGGTGTACTGATTGTAGATTGTGCCCCCGACTTCAAGAAGTATAACATGGTGTGACTGTTGTTTCGAGAGATGCCTCGGAGGTTCCTTGTTCGTAGACGCTGGATAAGAGGTTGATGTTGGTTGTGCGCTTTTTCTAATGTCTGTTGCGGGTTTATGCTAGGCCCAATGCTACAAGATAAGACCTAATATGAAGGCAACTTTTATACTTATACACTACGGGCCTCTGCTGGTACAGGAGTGTAACGGCACCTGGTACTTTAGTGGCTTTCTCTTTCTTAATCAACTTTCACTGCCTGTATAGTTTTCCTTTTCTTATATACCGCGGAGTGCTGTGGATCATGAGAAACAGCACAAAGGTGGTCTCGTCGCAGAGCAACCACACAGTCAGTAATCAAATTAGCTAGCAACAATGCGGTGAGTGTGCCCTTCCAGATGAACAGCCTTATTATGCACGACAGACAGCTAATTGCCAGGGTGGAAACAGTCACACTTTTGACTGGCTTAATCTGTAAACTAACCGACATCCCGCTGGGTCCTCATTAGTCTCTGATGTTTCTTATTTCGATTTTCGGTGGGACCGTGGCTATTTTGAGCGTTTTGGTTTACGCTGCTGTTCTCCAGCGTAGACTTTTACTTTTACTTCCGTAAACTGCCAGGGTTATACCACGCTCGTGCACGGTTACAAGGTTACAAAAGTAGGCCTTCAGTCAAAAAGTGCGACTGCTAGTCTGCTCATAGCAAGCAATTAGTTAACGGAAAAGGAATTAGTTTGTGCACGGTCACAAAGACAGAAAAGAAAATAAAGAAGACTCCGCTGGCAGTGATGACACAGCCAGCACGGTCACAGAGACATGCCTTCCGGACCAGCTCCGCGAGATAGTAGCTGCTGTTGGAACTCCTGGGCACTGCAGATTTTCCACACAGGCTGTGGGCTGCTGCCTACAACCATTGCATCAGAGATTGACTATTGTGTGAAAGGTGAAGTGGTTGTCAGCTTTCAAATCAAAGACTTATGCACGCATCCAGCCTGGTGGAAGCAAACTTTCATCCCCCCCCCCTTCTGGCCGTGTTGTTACCTGTGAACCTCATAATAATTCAGCACGGTTTTCCTTTAACAATATAAACTCCACCCTCGCCAGCTGTGTGGGTTCAGAAAATTGCTCATTGTAGCGTAGACCCAACACGCAAGGAAAGACACAATGTATCCAGGAATCCACCACGGTTTAAAATAACGCACAGCACACAGGCACTACCAGAAGCCAAACAACAAGGCGCGCACTGAAAATTGCAGAGGGGGAGGGGGAGGAGGGGAAGGGAGGGCTTACCTTCTTTAAACTCCAGCACATGCGTGTGGTAGTTGAGGAGCTGCATCCTATGGCCGACTGACACGTAGCACGGGCAGCGTGCCCGCAGCAGACTGTACAGGATGGCCTCTGCACGCAGAAATATGGAAACACACCAATCTTTGATTACATTTTTTGACACGTAGCACGGGCAGCGCGCCCGCAGCAAGCAGTTACACAGGATCTATATGTGTGAAGCAAAACGAGTCCTCAGGAGGTCATTTTCCGATAGCTGACAACTGGCGAACTACCCTCTCATTCCTATGATGATGCTCTTCTTGGTGCCTAGCTACACAGCGTGAATGAAGAGAATACTTGGGGGTAATGACGACGGCCGTCCACAGCGCTAGCAAACTCGTCCAGGGTTGTCTTAGGGAACAAACTAAGCTGCGTCATCAAAAGGCACAGACAAAGAGACATCACCTCTTCTATCTAAGAGGTGCACCCCCTCCATCCTACCAAGAAACCCAACCACTGTGCTCATAGACTCTCGTCCAGGAGCGCAAGCCAGGGCACCACACTGATCTGATCCATGATAAGTAAAGCGGCTGCCTTACCTCCTGTTCCTCACCAAAATGCCCGTCCACTGCACTGGTGGCCGTGGATGACGGCGATAGTGAGTGAGGTGCGTGCAGTTTGATGAGCAGAGGCATAGTATGGATTTGTTTGGCAAGTGTTGCTCAGTCATGCGTCATGCTGCGCTGCTAGACTCAACTAGGAACGCCAGCCAGGGCATCCACACTGATACAAAATCACGATGCAAAAAAAGCGCCTGCTCACTCCCCTTTCCCTCACCAAGATGCCCGTCAACTGCACTTGTGGATTCGTCCAGGAGCGCCAGCCAGGGCAACCACACTAATACAAAATCACGATGCAAAAAAAGCGCCTGCTCACTCCACTTTCCCTCACCAAGATGCCCGTCCACTGCACTTGTGGATTCGTCCAGGAACGCCAGCCAGGGCAACCACACTGATACAAAATCACGATGCAAAAAAAGCGCCTGCTCACTCCACTTTCCCTCACCAAGATGCCCGTCCACTGCACTAGTGGATTCGTCCAGGAACGCCAGCTGAGGTGAGTGGGCCAGCAGCCTCAGCACGGCCACCCTTTGCTGCTCCCCACTTGACAACATCTGACTCCAGTCCAGCTGGGCATCAAGGCCACCAACCTGTGTGGGTTCAGTGTGCGTGCGTGGGTGCGTGCGTGCGTGTGCGTGCGTCAGTGTGAGTGCGTGCGCGTGTGTGCGTCAGTGTGTGTCAGTGCGCGTACGTCAGTGTGCGTGTGTGCGTGCGTGGGTTCAGTGTGCGTGGTTGGCTGCTCGTGTGTTGAGACATCTGACGCTGTGCAAATTGTTTGCCGAGGGCAAGGAATAAGGCCTGTCTAGGAGGGCACCATTCGGCTGCTAGCCTGTATGGGGTCGATGTGTATGGTGGATGTGCAACAAGGAATCAACAGACGTGTTGGGTAGGTTTGTATGATGTGGAACAAGACTAGCTTATTTGCCCAGGCTGCATTTGATCAGACAAATTCAACCAAACAATCCGTTGGAAGTGTCTCCACCCTTGCGTCACACACATGCGCACACACACACACACACAAAAACACACACACACATTGAAACACGCATATACACACAGAAACACGCATACACACACAACCTCCACCTTCTGTGCCAGGTCCTCCAACCGTACATCTTCAAGCAGCTCGTGCAGCTCAGCATCACTCAACCAAGGTCCCTGCTTCACCAAAACAGCATCCTCCCCCCCCTCCCCCTTACCGCCCCCCCCATAAACTC
>Ga0307942_1003026_pt1 | contig 13599 bp, 14 predicted proteins | sample OrgLakmetagen175_FD_201846 | JGI IMG/M metagenome (GOLD analysis project Ga0307942, IMG submission 201846) | Saline water microbial communities from Organic Lake, Antarctica - #175 | ecosystem: Environmental > Aquatic > Non-marine Saline and Alkaline > Saline | place: Antarctica: Organic Lake...
CCTTCCTCTTTATTGTTCTGCGGAGTGCGCAACACCCACAAATTCCTCGCTTTTTGCAAATTTTTCGAGGAATTTGGCCAATGCCCCTCTCCCTCCTGAATCATTCCGCACTTGCTTACTTGCTTTGTTTGCGCAACGCACGCGCATTCCCACTTCTGCCCGCAGCATTGGCTTCTGTGCCATTTGGGTTTGTATTAGTTCGAGTTCGAGTTCGCACACTGCACCCAAGGTTTGGGCTAAGTAATTAGAACAGAGGTCGGAAATATAGCTGAGAAATAGCGACCAATTTTACTGATGGAGTGACGAATACGCCGGATATCGGTAACACCTGTTTCCCTCAACACGAAAACACAATCCAAGGGGCTACAGCTGCTATGAGTGAACCCCATCTCATAAGAAGAAGCAAGCACGCAAGTCAGTGGCTTATTTGGCGTATGGATCTGCGGCCTTGTCTTGGCCTGGGAGGGCGCGGCGGTGCAAGTTCTCGTGGGCAATCGCCACCTAGAAGGAAGAGAGCAACGGCAACCGAGTAAGAGACGACAAAACCAGGTCACCATCAATGCACAAGCACGCGCACTCCGAGTTCAAACAGACAAAAAATCTATGTTTTTCGTGTCTTAGCGTGTGTACTGTATGTACCTTGAGGGGCCCCTTCTGCGCAGCGCCCACGGTGAAGGTGAGGGGGTCAGCCCCAGAGGGCATGAAGTACGCTCGGCCCGGCCGCAAGATGATGGGCGGCGCGTAGCCCGACTCAATGGGGTCGCCGGAGCCTTCGATCACCAAAAAGACCGCAGGCACGTTGAGCAGGGGCATAGTGAGCTGCTGGCCCGGGTCCACCGTCATGATCATCACCTGAGACAAGAGAAAATTAAGCAGGAGAAAATCAGGAATAAAACATCAGTAAACAGAAGATTGGGGGAATGAAAAAGAGTGGAAAATATGGTAGAATGTTAACACTTTATCGTAAAAGCGTTAAACCCGAAGAGAGAAAGGTGGCAGCGACGCGCACCTCAAACTCCGGCACAGGTGGGGTGTAGCGCTGTATGCGGGCGTCGCCAGTCGGGATCCCGCCATCAATGTTGGGCCCACCCTGGGTGTAGGTGAGCATGTCGACAAGGGTAGGCACGTCCTTGAATTTAGGGGTGAGGCCCGCGCGGACCACGTTGTCGCTGCAGGCCATGCACTCGATGATTTCCCCCGCCACATACGCGTGCGGCTCGTTGGCGGCCATGAAGAAGGACTCGCCCTGATGGGGGGGGGGTGCAGAGGGAGGGAGGGAGGGAGGGTTTGATGTGAGAGGAATAAGGCGCGAGGAAATCAGGGGAAAAGATACTTTTAATAGGAGGAGAAATCTAAACGTGAGGTCATGCATGTGCACCCTTTTAAACCAAAGCCAATCAAATCTTTCAAACAAAAAAACAGACACTCATTTATTCTTCCGCCCTTTTACGAACGCACCGGGGCAATGAGCAAGTAGTTGAGGAAGAGCGGGGCCATGGCGCCCGTGTCCCCTGGGAACTGGTGAGCCAGCCTCAGAATCGCCCTCGCGCACTTGCGCTCCCAGGGAGCTTCCGCATGGGGGCCGTCACCTGCGCCCTGTTGGGTGGTACCATCGCACGAGCGGCTTTGAACAAATGTACACAGGAATGGCAACGTGGGCGAGACAAACCCTGCACTATCAGAGAGATTTTGGGGGTAGGTTATAGGGTCTACCATGGGTATTTAATGACATTCGAACGTCTAGATGGTGCTAGCTAAGGAGAGTAGGCGATTGCCGAAGGGAACAAACAAAGCACCTGTTCTTCCTGAAGGCGCGCCAGGAGCTTGCGGAGCTGCGCGGCCGCCACCACCGGGTCGCACGACATGTACGACTCGAAAAGCTCCCGCAGCGCGTTGGACTCGGCGTCTTCGCCCTTGCACATGAACACCTTTGGGGAGGGGTTGCGTGGTTGGTTTCAAGAAGCAAATAGATTCAAACGTGCGCAGAAACGAAAAAAAGACAAAGAAAAAGGAAGTGCACGGAGAAAGAAATGTCGAGAAGGAAAAAAACTCTCGTCCCTTATCCCCAACGACTCATATCTAGCCATTCATGCGTAACCCCGAACAACCCCTTACGCACCTTGAGCTTGGCTTCGGCACTGACGCAGGCGGCAAATTCCGGGTGCTTCTTCAGCAATGCCGAAATTTCTTCGATACGGCGAAAGCCACACATGGCCTCAAAAGGAGTGAGCGCCACCGCGAGCTCCGGCTGGAAGAGTTGGATGAAAAATACGGAAGAGTGAGAAAAGAGGGATAATTTGAGAATCGAGGGAACTGGTTAATTCTCGGCAGGTGCGAGAAAGGAGCAAATGGGTTAGGACGGGGAGTTGTCTTGCGAAATGAGCCAAACGGCAGAGAAATGCAAAACCGGATTTCCCAAGTATTCCCCGTTATCTCTTTTCTCGATGGGGTTATTCCGCAACAAGTTGCTAGCTAGGGCTTCTTGGACGTCAAGAAAACCAGGCTCCTGAAGCTCTCTCAAGAGAGGAAGGCCTAGGTAGGGTCTTACTTTGTGATTGTCGTCAGGGTAATTTTTCGGATCTAACCCGTGCAGACGTTCCTGTGAGGCGGAGAAAAAAAATAAAGGGAAAAGGCAAAGGTTAAAACAAAACCGGAGAACTTGATGCCGAAAGATGCTAATACGAGATTTAAAAAAAAAAGTTCAAAAACAAGGGAGAACGAATTCAACCTTTTTTTTTTGGCCTCTTTTTTTTTTGGCCACCATTCCAGTGCAGCACGTACCGCGTTGGCCTTGTCGGGGTGGCACTGGATGCTCAGAGCTTTACCGGCGCTGAGAATCTTCAACAAGAAAGGCAGAGGAGCGCCCAGTACGTCTTCAAGTTTGGTCCCGTCCGTCAATTTGGCTGGGCCCTAATATTTAGGAGTAGACGAACAGAACACACGAAAGTTCAGCCCAGCAGAAACGTGAGAGCCAATGGAGACAATGGCTACGACCATTCATGTTTATGCGAGTGCACTGAATGTGCAATAAAACAGACGGTGTACGGGCACCAGGACTTTGTTCTTCGCCTACGAGTAGGCTGAGCTCGAGAGGCGCGAAAAGAGGGCCATAAAAGGCAAGAACGAATGAAAAAAACAAAACAGATACGATAGTTCTTGTTTAAAGTCTAACTCACGCTAGGGTGGGTGCCAATCCAGAGCTCGGCATATGGCGCTGACGGGTCGACTCCTTCTACGCAACCCGACTCCAGGGCATACCTTCAAACATTTACAGGGAGGAGATGCAGTGGCAAGTAAAGGAGGCGTCCCAAGATGGTCAAGAGGAGGCGCGCGAGGGGAACGCAGTTGTGGCTCACAGCTCAAAAGAACAGTTTTAACACCGGTGGTAGCGTCAGTGTAAAAGATAGTGTCTGCTGGGTTGGAATTAGAAGTCGTCTAGGTTGAAGCAAGAGAGGAGGAATGTGGTAAATGCACTGTTACCGGGCCACACGCGAGTCCAGACCGCGAATGCCCCAAGCGTAGTCCTTCACCGCAGGCATAATCGCCCGGATAACCTAGAAAAAAGAAGCAAATCTGAGCGCCTTTTGACCTCTTGCACATGATAAGCTTCTCAAGTGTGTGACGTTCTGGCGATAACACGTACGTCTAATACGAACGTGTTCAGCACCAAGACAATGAAGTTCACTCTTCTTTGCACATTATCCGGACAAAGAACATTAGTACAGTGAAACAAGCACAGATCTACAAAATTCATGGGGATGCGAGTCGAACACGCATGCCGAGCAGGGTAGAAATAGTTTTGCAGAAGTTGCAGTGGTTGAGGTATGAGTATCTTGATTCCCACTGACTACGCCGAGGGAGTAGGACTGACCTTGGGAGCTTCTTCTGTCATTGTTAAGTGAGAGGATCTAAGATGAAAGAGTTCTGCTTTTGAACTGAAGACTTTCAGAACGCGGCTAGTCGATGCCGCCTATAATTTTTAAATGGTGGTTGTTAGAATTCGATTTTACGTGCTTTATAACATACAGCCAACACTGATGCAGGCCATATTGGACAAAAACTCATCAGGGTCGAAAATGCGATTAGACTTCCGAAAGCCGCCTGTTACCAGTCAAGGAGCTGGTGCTCTAGCTCACCTTAAAAATGGGGTGAAACGACGAAACGCGTGAAAGCTCGAGACTTCGAGAAGACGCACGTCGTGCCGGACTTCTTCAGATATTGTGGCTCAAATGAAATATTAGGACCGTTGCCGTGGGCCAAAAGACAATAACCCACGGAGGGGGTGAAAAAGTTGTGTTGTGTCCACGTGTCCATTTCTGGTGCTCCTTTTCTTCACCGCGGTCCGCGGAGGTCAAATTTTGAAACCCGCCCGTGTACGAAGTCAGTACGTACTGATGTACTGATCGCGTCTTTTGACTTTTGACGCTGTCTTCGTTCGAACGCCTGCCTGCACGTGGACACCTTAGGCGAACCGGGGCGGATGACTAGCGAACCTTTATTTCTTACCACAGCCTAGACGTAGACCCGCCGTAAATACAGTACTGTCTCATGGATATTCGTCTGGATATTGTGGGCATGACGTGCGGTCACTGTACCTCCACGGTGGAGCATGCGCTCGAGAAGATCCCCGGGGTATCAAAAGTGATTGTCGACTTAGATAGCGCTGGAGCTTCAGTCACAATTGATAATGCTCTTGACACCGAAAGGAAAGTTGCAGAACTCTGTGCAGCGGTGGATGACGTTGGATTCGACGCGTCCTTGTCGGTGCCATCACCTACCAATGTCATCATTTTACATGTAACGGGCATGACCTGCGGCCACTGCACTGCTACGGTGGAACGAGCACTCAAAGCGATTTCAGGAATAGCAGATACGGTTGTAGACCTAGATAGCGCCACAGCTACGATTACTGTCGGCAACCCAACCGATTTGACCGAGCATCCTAACCTTGCTTCAGCAGCAGTGGATGCGGTGGAGGCTGTAGGCTTTGACGCAACTGTTGCAGACCCAGCTAGCCAAGACAAGGCATCAAGCAAAACTACTCAACCGCTGGAGGTTGCACCCTCCACCGATGCCAAGCAGCAGAAACCTCCAACCACTTCAAGCACTAGTGGTGCGCGTCCAGCTGATGCGCCGACCTTGAAGTTGCACGTGGCCACCATGCACTGCCGCAGCTGCGAAAGGTGGGTCACCGACGCAGTCTCTGCAGTGCCTGGGGTGAGTGATGTCGCCGTCAATCTCGCGGAGAGCTCCGTGGAAATGGCCGTGGCTGCGCGAGAGACCCAGACTGTGGCAGACGCCCTGGCGACAGCAGGCTACACGGCTACTCTGTGGGCCGATTACTTGCGCGAAGGCGCTTCTTCCGGCAACGCCCTCACTTCAAGCAGCGACGATGCCAATGGAAACAGCAGCAGCAGCCGTGCATCTGGTGCAGAATCCGCTTCTCCCGAGCGGGAGCGCGCGGTGGTGTTGGCCGTCGGGGGCATGACCTGCGCAGCCTGCGCGTCTCGGGTGGAGACGGCACTGGCCAAGGTGCCGGGGGTGGCGGACGCGATGGTCAACTTCCTCACGGGCCGCGTTGTGGTGCGCCTCGCGCTGCCTTCTTCTCAGCCTTCAGCTACTCCACCTTCTCCCTCTCGTGCGTCGTCGCCTCGCTTGTCATCGCCTACATCAGCGGCCTCCTCGCCCTTGTCCCCGTCGACCACCTGGCGAACTTCGGCGATGGAGTCTGGGCTGCTGGAGCCCATCTCGCCGGAAGCGGGGGCGCCGTCAAAGTCGTACCAAAGCATTGTAGCAGACCCGTCGCCAATTACTCCACTCCCCACGGCCACCGAGCTCGCCGACGTTGTCGTGGACGTGGGCTATACTGCGGTAGCGGTAAGCGGCGGCGGCGGCAGCGGGGCGGGTGGTGCAGGTGGAGCAGGCGGAGGCGACGGCAGCAGCAGTGCCACGAGCTGTGCGCTGGAGGTGCAAGACCTCGTGTGTGACGCCTGCCCCGCCCGCGTGGTCAAGGCGTTGCAAGCCATGTACGGCACCACTTCTTGCACTATCGACCTGCTTGGCAAGGGCAGTGCACCATCCTCGTCGTCGTCTTCATCATCTCACGGAAGTTCTGGCGTAAGTGGAGAGTGGCGGGAAGCTGGCCGCGCCGTTGTGCACTTGATCTGGGACTCGGAAGTGCCACATTGCGGCGCGCGCAGTGCCATCGCCATCCTAGCCGTTCTAGGCTACCCGGCGAGCCTCGCGGAGGCCGCACCTGACGGTATGTGTGTGTGTGTAACCGCAGGCTGAGTAGACCGTGGTGCATGTAGCACGTCTTCCATGCGTAGCATTATTGTTTCTATGTCTTGAGGGTTGATTTTATTCCTGCTATGATGCCTTAAATCTTTCTCTTTCATGACCTGTACATATCTGTTGCGTTGCTTTCGGCGTGTTTGCATATGTGTACTTATGCACGTGCGTACATTTCAGTGGCAGCGGACGTGAGCAGCCAAGAGATGCAAGCGGCCTGGCACACTTTCGGCGCTGCGTTTGCCTTCACCTTGCCGCTCGTGCTCGTGCTCATGGTGGCGCCCCTGATCCCCGTCGCCAAAGCCGTCCTGGCCACGAACCTCTTGCCGTGGTCCGAAATCCACGGCCGCTCCAGCGTGCTCACCCTCGCGGGGTTCCTGGGCGTGGCGCTGGCGTCGCCGGTGCAGTTCGGCGCCGGTGGGGTGTTTTACAAGCGCGCCTGGGCCGCCCTGAGGCGGGGCGGCACCAACATGGAAGTGCTCATTGCCCTCGGCACCTCGGTGGCCTACTTTTACTCTTTGGGGTCTTTGATCGCTGGCATCGCTGGTGTCCCCCTTTCGACCTCCTCCACCACCGACTCAAGCAGCAGCAGCAGCAGCGGCAGCAGTGGAGACCACGGTCATGATCTAGGCAAGGTACCGATGGAAGGTGGCGGCGCCATGTTCTTTGAAACCTCGGCCATGTTGATCACCTTCGTGTCCCTCGGAAAAGCTCTGGAGGCCTACTCCAAGGGGCAAACCGGCAGCGCGGTGCGGTCGCTGCTAGCTTTGCAGGAACCCGAAGCCACGCTCCTTGAACAAGTGGACATCAACAGCAACAACGCTGACAGCCGCCACGCGAAAAGCAAAAGACGGTCGAGCCTTTCTTCGTCGTCTCCATCGACATCGTCAGGTGGTCACAATGGCAACAGTAATGGTGGTGGAAGCTACGGCGGTGCTGCGCGCGCTCGCAGGAGCAGTTGGAGCGGCGGCGGCGGCATGCACGAAGGCGAAGGCACCGACCCCGCCACATTGGCTGACGCGTCCCTGTTTAAGGAGATCAGCGTGGACTGCCGCTTGCTGCAGCGCGGGGACCTGGTGCTGGTGCTCGGGGGTGCCCGGTTGCCCTGTGATGGGGTCCTGGTCCGCACTCTGAGTGGGGCTGCGAATGGGGGGGTGGCAGCAGTGGACGAAGCAATGCTGACGGGGGAAGCCATGCCGGTGAACAAGCGGATCGGCGACAACCTCCTGGGCGGCACGGTGATGACAATCGCATCATAGACGCACACTATCATACACGCATACACGCCTTACGCATGTCTGCAGTTCGTCTTCTTTTCTCTTGTTTTCTAGTTTTTTTCAATTCTGCACTCTTTTGAAGTATGACTTGGGACCAACTTGCAAGTTGCCTTCTTTTTTTTCCACTCTTTGTGGTCTTCCTTTCATATACTCTTGGTGTGAAACTACCAGGTGAACGTGTCGGGCCCGATTTGGGTGCGAGCTACGGGGGTGGGGGCGGCCACCGCTCTGCAAGGCATCGTGCGACTGGTGGAGGAAGCGCAAGGGTCCAAGGTAGGAGTAGGCCATTGAAATGTCTTGGGGAGAAAGTGAGAAGCAAGAGGGGCACCATTGTTGACAACTTGTTCGCGCTAATGGTGTGCAATTCCTTTCTTTTGCCTCTCTTCTCTTCGTGTGCCCTCTCTTTGAGCAGGCTCCGATCCAGTACTACGCCGACTACGTCTCCGCGCGCTTTGTGCCTTCCATCGTGGTCTTAGCCCTGGCTACCTCTGCCATCTGGGGCATGGGCGTCTTGACGGGGGCAGTGCCGTCGGATTGGTACGCAGCCGAAGGGCCCACCTTGTTTTGCGTGCTCTTTGGGATGGGGGTCCTGGTGATCTCGTGCCCTTGTGCGCTGGGCTTGGCGGTGCCTACCGCGGTCATGGTGGGCACTGGAGTGGGCGCGACGCACGGGGTGTTGATCAAAGGTGGAGCTGCTCTAGAGACAGCACACGCGGTACGCGCGAACAGCAACAACAGTAGTAGTGATGGTGCTTGCATATGGTAGACTGGTCTTGGCAGTTGCTTTTTGGGTTATTTTGTCTCCTAGATATTTGATCCCTCTTTCTTCGTTGCTCTTTTGGTAGGTGGGCGCAGTAGTCTTCGACAAGACGGGCACCCTTACCTACGGTAGGTGCCTTACGTTTTTCTTTCCCTCTTCTTTGCGTCTTTACGATGAAACCACATGCTCGGAAGAGTTGCACGCACTCGAGTGAATCCTATACGCAATCTTGTGCACTCGTGCATAACTTTTATGTCCCTCGTGTTTTTTTTTTCCTATGATCAGGCAAGCCTTCTGTGACGAACGTAGAAGTGTTTCACGACCCTTCTTCATCTACTGCGCCAACTTCGCCCCACTCTCCACAGCCAGTTCGCACTGCTCCGGCCTCGCCTACAGTAGCAGCAGGAGGAGCAGCACGAGTGCCGTCTGCATCAGGGTGGTCGCCGCTGCCCGAGCCGGTGGCGTCTTCTCAGCAGCTTCTGTGGGTCGCAGCCTGCTGCGAAGCGGCTTCCGAGCACCCGTTGGCGCGAGCGGTCGTGGCTGCTGTCGCTGGTACCGACACCAGTGCTGCTTCGAATGAAGACGACAACAGTAGTGGTGGTGGTGGTGAAATGGCGTCCGAGTTGCCGCCGTTGGTGCCTGCTGAGGCCTTTGAGAACAGCGTAGGGAGCGGTGTACGGTGCCGCCTCAAAGCACCGTGGGCTGCTCTTAAGCGCATTGCTCAGAACGAAGGGAGATCGCAGCAACAAGATCGGCCAAACAAAGAAGGTTCCACCGTTGCTGCATCGAACGATGACGAGGACTTGTTCTTAGAAGTGGCCGTTGGGACGCGGGCGTTCATGCGCACCCAAGGTGGCCCCGAGTGCGTCCTCACGGCTGCGCAGGAAGCGCGCGCCCGGCTAGCTGAAGAGAAAGGGCAAACCGTGCTCTTCGTGCACCTTCGCGCTGGCACCGAAGCGCAGTTTGCGAAGGCTTCCGCTAGTGGTGCAAGTGCTAAGAACAGCGGCAAAGGCGAAAGCAAGAGTGCATTGTCGGAGGATTCTAATAATAGTGGTGGCAGTGGTGGTGGAGGGTATTTGGCTGGCTGTGTCGCGGTTGCAGACACCCCTCGGGCCGAAGCTCCCGCCACAGTGGCCGCCTTGCGTGCCTTGGGAGTCGACGTGTGGATGGCGAGTGGCGACAACGCTCGCACCGCGCACGCTGTAGCCAAGCAGCTGGGCATTGCCCATGTCCTGGCGGAAGTGAAACCGGGCGACAAAGCCGCGGCCGTGCGCAACCTGCGCCGGAACGCCCCTACCTCGAGTAGCAGCAGCGGTGCCACTGGCCACGGTAGCGAGGACGCTAGTGGCAGTAGTAGTAGTAATGGAGGCGGAGCGCGGCAGTTGGTAGCGATGGTCGGCGATGGGGTGAACGACTCCCCCGCCATCGCCGAAGCGGACTTGGGTGTTGCCATTGGGGCGGGCACGGACGTGGCCATCGAAGCGGCTTCCGTGGTGTTGATGCATTCGGACCTGTGGGGTGTGGTGGTGGCCATTGATTTGAGCCGCGTCATCTTCCAACGGATTCGCCTCAACATGCTCTTTTCCCTCGGGTTCAACTGCCTCGGTAACATGTTTTTTAAAAATACAATTGTTTTTGTTTTTAATTTTTTATGCGGAGTTTTTTTTAATGGCAATAGTGGCTCGAATGGCTTATGCAGCAAGAGTTCATGATAGCTGCCCAGACTTTGTTTGTCTTAGCCTTCATGCTCTAATTCTTCTCTCTCGCGCTTCTCTTCTTGGATTCTTGTCGTACTCTAGGCATTCCCATGGCAGCGGGCATTTTGTACCCGTTTACCCAAATGCGGTTACCCCCCGAAGTGGCGGGCCTCGCCATGGCTGCATCTTCGGTGAGCGTGGTGACGAGCTCCCTCTTGCTGCGCCGCTACCGCCCCCCGGTTATGCCTACGTCTACTTCAGCTACTATTGCTGCTACTTCTACCAAAAATTCTGCGCCAGTGCACAACCCTTTTGGCGGTCGCGTGCAGCGTGGCTACGCACAGCTGCCTTCCTCTTCGGGAGACCCAATCCTTGAGGGTGAACACCACGTCGAGTTGAGCAATCTGGAAAATGTTCATCACCTGCAGCCGTAATCGTGTGTCTTGTGCATTCGGTTTTGCGATTGCATTTGTTGTATGTCTAGTGTAGAGATGTGTGGCTTGAGCTGGGCGAATACACTGAGGTGCCTAGATGCCCTTAAAATACACTCAAATAGATGCAGTATTACAGACTTATGACTTATAAACGAACCCCAGGTGTATATTATAGCCTAGATACGTGGCATGTGGGGTGATGGCCATCCAACTCGCGTTCGAACTAACAAGCAGCCCGCCAGCCACCTCGCACCACATGCTTCACCGGAGGGGGCTTAGGCCTAGGCTTTGTTCCTTCAAGAGCGACATCCAAACTAAATTGGCTATTGAATCTTAGGAAAGTTTAAGCGCCTTCACTGCCAAAACTCAAATAAAGTGGCGCAATTTACGCTGAAATTATACAAAGAGAAGAAGTACACATCAGGTGTACAAAGACCTGCTATGGACAAGAAATGTTTTAAGAGCGGACGCGCGATGGCCGGCGTCCAGTTGTCGCTTTCGGAACGACCTCGGTGTGTTTCGGGACAACTGCTTTCGAGGGGTTTGCAGCAACCGCTTTCGTCTCTTTCTTTGTTGTCTTGGCTGTCTTCGGAGATTCCGCTTCCTCTGGTACGGGATCTTCTGCTTTCTTCTTGCCCCTGGATACTTTTGCAGCCTTGGGAGATTCAGCCTCTTCTTGAATGGCACAATCATCTTTCTTTTTGCTCGACACTTTAGCATTTCTAGGCGACTCGGCTTTTTCTGGATGTACACGCTCCTCCTTTGCCTCTTTTCCCCGTGATGTTTTCTTCCGAACTGGCTTTGGTGATTCAGCTTCCTCTGGATCAGAATCTTCCTCCGTCTTTTTACCCCTCAAAACTTCCTTCTGAGCAACCTTTTTATCTGCAGATTTGTCAGCATTCTTATGCGCAGTCTTGTCTGCAGGCGCTTTGCGCGGCTTTTTCGCCAGTGGCTCTGCTGGCGGAAAACCAGCTTTCTTGCGCTTAAAGTCTCGAGCAGCAGCTTTCGCCATCACACTCGCTTGTGCTTGCTTCGCAGCTGCCTTGCTTTCCTCCAATTCTTCATTTGCCTTATCTTCCAAGGCCTTTTCCGACTCTGCTTTTTCCTTCGCAATCCGCGCTTGGACGTCGGCTTGAGCTTTAACCCCAGCCAAGTGCGCAGCATCGCGCACTGCATCGGCATGCTCCTTTGCCTTATGAGCAGCATTATCTTTAGCGGCCGTTAGTGTGGCTGCTGCCTGTACTGCCGCCTTTTCAAACTGTTTGGCCTGTTTTGCGGCATGCAATGCTTTGGCATGTAGTTCCTTGATTGTGCTTTGGTTGCAGTACTATGGCTATCGAATATTTGAAGTTTTGATTGGTGAGTAGCTGGTAATCCCTTCAGCTTGACTCCTGCTTCCTGGTTTATCGGTAGCTAACGCACATGAGCTGTTGCGCCAAAGACGAACGCTCTGGCACATGCATGGCCAGTTCCCATTCTTCGGACATGTCAAACACTACGGTTGGGCCACGCCGGCTCGCGCACACAAACTCGGCTCTGGCCCCAACGCGACGAGCTTCATTAGCGCGCTTCTTGGCCGCGGCGACGGCGGGGTCGTCATGTGGGGTGTGCCGCTTCGCTTGCGCGGCCGCGTATGCCGGGTCAGTCTGCAAGCGCTCTTTGCGGGCTTCTTTCGCCTCAGCTTTCTTTTCGACTTTGCGCTCCTTCGCACGCTGAAACCTGCGAGAATGCACGTTAGCTTCAGCTTGCAATGAATTATTGAATCAATCTCTAGCTGTGCATACACTGCAACTATACTGAGATACTTCAATCTGCGATGCTAGCCTCTAACAAAGATAGAACTTTGCACGTCTTTGCACGTACTTTTCTAGCCGCTTTCGAGCCCGCTTGCCTAAGTTTGCCATGTCGGCCTCAGTTTGCTCCTTGACTGAGAGTTTCTTGGCGGCGACTTCGGTTGAGCCATCCGCTGATATATCGCCATTCTCTTCAATGCCTAGGCTTGGCTCGCTAGGGTGTGATGCGTTATCTTGAGAAACGCCAGTAGCTAGGTTTTCAGAGGCTTCATTAGTCGCATCGCTGTTTAGCGTTGTAGCCTCCATTGACCTTGCTAGTCGACAAGTCAACAGGATGATGTTTTGGGTTTTGGGGAATCGCTCAAAAGATCGGAGAGGATGGAGCGGAGATGGAGGAGAGGAAGAGGAAGAATCATGAAGAAAATTCATAAGTATTAGAATGCACAGAGCACAGAGACTACTGTAGACTAACAGACTACAACAGACTAATAGAAGTGGTTCAGTGCCCCCCCTTCTGGCTTCTGCTCTTCTCCCTTCTGTATTCCTCTTCTTTGCTTTAACTTCGTTGGTTCAACTCAGCGGCTGGCGATTTATCTCCGCACTTCACAGCCGCCTCCTCCTCCTCGGTTCCGCCCTCCTCGCTCCTCGAACTGCGCGAACGCGCGAAGTACCGTCTACCGTCTACCGTATATCTTATTCTAATTCGTGGTACAACTGCGAGCTACGTGGTGCTACGTGCACCTCCATTTCCTTTCGTTCAATTTAACATACTGGATAATACTTAATACTGCGATATTTAAACACTGTACACTGGGCTTGTAGTCGCGTCGCCTTGAAGTGTAACGCGGCACGCCTTTCCGCTAACACGTTTAAATTATCTCCGTACATGAGTCTTTGTCTGTGAGTGGTTGTCCAGGATGATTTCGAGGACAGTATGGACTGCAAACTCCGACGGAACTCTGACACCGGAGCTCATGGCTGTGAATCCAGAATCGCTTTGTAGGACTTCAAAAGTGGCGACAATATCCCACGGTCCGTCTGTGAGACACAGTCATGCACGGTGGGCATCAGGGGAGGGAACGGATTCCTAGGAACTTCGGGCCACCGACGGATGATGAACCCTTCCGTTATGAATTTGCAGCACCGCTTGGTACTTGAATTATCCGTGGGACTCTCGTTTGATCAAAGGCAGGCACAATGGAGGATTGATTTATTTTGGCGGCAGCTACAAGCATTGTCAGCACGATCTTGCCGATCACTAGCGCGGAACCTGCACTCTTCGGGGTATACGCAGTCGACTTGCTCTCAAGGTGGAGGGCCTTGCGAGGGTTTCGAAAAACGCTGGAG
>Ga0307942_1003029_pt1 | contig 13597 bp, 13 predicted proteins | sample OrgLakmetagen175_FD_201846 | JGI IMG/M metagenome (GOLD analysis project Ga0307942, IMG submission 201846) | Saline water microbial communities from Organic Lake, Antarctica - #175 | ecosystem: Environmental > Aquatic > Non-marine Saline and Alkaline > Saline | place: Antarctica: Organic Lake...
CCACGTGAAGAGGAGACGGCGAGGCTGGTCTCCTGATAACCATGCATAACCAACACAGGTCGCCAGACCCGACAAAAATTGAGAGAGCCACTGCAACGAGTACAGTGGCTCTATTTTTATTTTTTCTTCACAGCCCTTTTTTTACTTGGTTTGTTTTGAGGTTTACCTCGTTCTCATAGGTTGAGCAGCCATTCCAGGTTGAATGCCTTTGTAATCCAAACTAAACTAACCAGCTAGCCAGTGCTGCACTGACAGGGCAGAGAGCAAGCCCCAACAGGACGATGACTGTCAAATAGATTACCAATAGTACCACAATGGATGCTTGAACAGTGAAAAGTTATCTGACTTTAACATTGAACCCGATGACATAGATAGAAACATTCCTGACTGGGTTTTCCCAACACAACAAAACCTTCCAACTAGACATCAAAGCCATCCAGATGGCGTGTTAGATATGCCCATTGAGGGAAGAGGCAGGCACTTGGATCCCAAACAGATTCCCACTAGGGACAGAAACATACATCTTAAAGAATTCAAATTCTGCTCAGACATAAACCCGCAACGGACATTAGAAAAAGCGCTCAACCAACATCAACCTCTTATCCAGCGCCTACGAACAAGGAGCCTCCGAGGCATCTCTCGAAACAACAAAGTCACACTTCATGTTATACTTCTTGGAGACGGGGGCACAATCTACAATCAGTACACCATAACTCCTCTACTAAACTTGGGCATCCCCACGCACAAAGTGCACCAACTAGCTACTAAACTACACTGCCATGCAATAAAAAGCTTAAACAAAATTACAAAAACAAGACACAAAATACACTTTAACAACAGCAACAGTGATAATGGGGGATCTGGAAAGGGGTTACTGGTAGAGCGGCTGGCTTCAGGAGGGCTAGGCCAGATCGCATGGCTGACAACCCGCTGGATCCTCATTAGTCTCTGTTGTTTCTCTTTTTCGTCTTTCGGTGGGGCTCTGGCTAGTGTGAGCACTAGTTGAGAGCTTTTCCTTTATGCACGCTGGTGACTTCCAGTGTAGACTTCTTACTTTTACCTTAAAAAGTTTCTATATGATTACCTTAACCTATCAAATGGGTCAAATTTATTCGGTAGCTAACAAGTCGTGATTTGGGGAGTGGGAATATGTGTGTGCCTAGCATTTTTGCGGGGTGAAGGTGGGGGGGGGATGGGCAGGGCAAGCAAGTAAGCCTAGTGCTAAACTATTGCCTACAAGTTAGGGGCCAAATAATCGAACGAAAGAACTGAGGAGCAAACCCAGCCCGTCCATCATTGCTTTGCCGCGTGAGCCCTGTGGGCTTACAACCAGCGACTTGTGATAATAGAATAAGATACTACGAGACGTTAATAAGATCAGGGGCTTGCGAGAGTGCAAGCACGTTCAACGTGTTGATTTGCGCAGGGGCAAGGGCATGATGGGCGTGCCCTGCTAGGCTGCCCCTTAGCACGCTGGCTGCTACAGCTCTGTCCCCTTCATTATTTCTCAACTCCTCTTGCTCTCCGCCTCCCTGTGTGCACTGCTCAGTGGGCTTGGCTGACGGCTGATGAGTTGGGATGTGGGATACGTCGTGGAAGGCGGGAGGCAGCAGTTTTAAGGGCACTGCAGCTATGTCTGTGACATGCACCTGGGGGGGGGCACGGAGATCATGGGTAGTTTGTTTACGAGGGTGAAATTCAAAGCTTTGGTTTATGCAAAATGCAATCGTCAATCTTCTGTTGGGCTCAAGGCCGAAAGTCTGGCCAAGAAAGGCTGAAAGAAACAAAAGGAAAAGGCGCAAGCAATGAAACACAACTCCCCACATCAATAGAGGAAAAGGAGCCACGTCAGCTTTACAATTCATGCAACTGCCTTCGCAACTCTGCAACCTGGCCAATGGTAAGATGGCCAATGGTAAGATGCGATCAACTTAAGGTCGAAACCCGTAGAACGCAAAAGTTCTACGTAACATGAATGTGCAAACACACACGCACACACAAGCACATAAGCGCACGCGCACGCACACACACACACACACACACATGCACACGCACATGCACACGCACACGCACACGCACACGCACACGCACACGCACACGCACACGCACACGCACACGCACACGCACACACACACACACACACACACACACACACACACACACACACACACAAACCTGGTAGAGCCCTGGCTGCGTAAAGCTCAGCAAGAATGGCTGCCAGTGTGGCCGCCCTCCAGGCAGTACCCCCACATGCACATTGTGAGAGGCCCCTGACACCACTATCACCCCCTCGTCAATCGCAGAGCTGCTGACTCCACTCCGGCTGCTGCTGCTGCTGCTGCTGCTGCTGATCATCATCATTTGAGAGGTGGTGTTGGAATGAAGTGAGGGCACGCACCTACGGCTAGCCTCACTCACACCTGCTGTGCCATATCTGCCCTGGTCAGCACCACTCGCTCCGGCACCGTTAGCAGCAGCAGCACGGTCTGAAGTGGATGTGGGCACAGCTGGCGGTGCGGCACGTGTGATGGCCAGGCTGTAGCACACATGCAAGGGAGGATGGCTGCTGGGAAGATCAGGCTGGGGTACCTGCTCACCATGCACCCCATCTTCTTCTGTACCCACTCCATTTGGGGCTGCAGTACGTGCTGCTGTACTTAAACTACTGCTCCAACTACTGATTGCTTCAACTACTGACTCTGTTCCACTTGTTTCTGCTGCTGCTGCTGCTGCTGCTGCTGCTGCCTCTACTCCCCCTCCCGCCGCCTTGCCTTCTCCTGATAAAGACACTGCCACACGAACCTCCAGCACCTGCCCCAAACTGGCACCCACTGCCCACACCGGGCCTCGCCCTGTGTGGTTGCACAAGTCTTCCATCTTTGACAGAGGGCGGGACACATCGTGCAGCTGAGGGTGGATGCCGCAGCAGGGTGCGGAATTGCAGGAGCTGCAAGGTGTGTGCGTGTGTGTATGTGTAATTTTTGCGCATTTATGTAGTGTGTTTGCATGAGTGTGGACGTAAGAACACGTGTGCACGTACCATGCAACAAAATGTGCAAATATGCAACACGACTACATGTGTGTTAGTACAACGCAGGAGGGGCTAGCTACCTTGGGTGCAGCAAAGAGGCAGGCACACAGGAAGTGCTTTGCACCAACCCGTACAGTCACTCACTGTTTGATACCCATCCGAGGTCAAGCCAATCTATAACCAAACCCAAGTTTGGCCGTAAACACCACCCTGCTTAGAACCCACCTAAAAGCCTCCTCCTCTGAAGAGCTGCGTGGCTCAGCACACGAGTATGCTGTGTGGCACACAGCGTGGAGCGAGATGCGGAGGTGGGCAGGGTGCAAGGTTGCTGCAGCGTGTGCAGTCATGCCCTACACACGAACAGGCAAGGTTGCGTACAGGTATCAGCACATTCATGGAATGTCCACTTCAGCAACAAAAGCACAAGTAGTATGCATTCATCTCAGTTAGCTGAAGTGTGTTGCCAGAAAGGTGACGCAATGAGTAATTACAGGCCCAAGCTGGAATAAATTGTTGAAACCCACGGTTTTAGGACCATAACAGCATCCCATTCTTTTTTTTGCAGGCTCGGAGGTAAGTTGTGATGCAAGGCCTATATCTCGAGTCACCTCCTAGCACACAGATACGCGCACACACCTTAACCAGATCTGCTTCTGCAAGCCACGCCATGCCGTTCGGCACCTGCTGCTCTGCACTTGCACTGCCTTGTTCAGAAAGCATACTCTCTGTTCCTTGCGCCGGGTGTGCGCTCTGAGTCCCTTGCGTAGAGTGCACGCCTGCATCACCTGAGTGTGTGCCTGCACCCTCACCCCCCACCACCTGTCTCCACCTCACCACCCACATGCCTGCAGCCGTGCGTGCTGCTGTCATAGGGTCCCCGCCTGAGGGCCTCCAGCTATGCTCTGGACCACGATGCTGAGCTGCCTTGGATACATCGCCGCCCGACCAAACCCTATCTAGAGCAGATGTGTGCGCTTGAGCTGTCAGGGGTGCGCTGGCACGGCTACTCGCGCTGCTGTTCAGGATCACATCAGGAGCAGGGGTGCTGTTGCTGCTGGAGGCGGAGACGGCGGTTGGGTATGCGGTGCGGCCGTGCGTGGTGTGGGTGGCTTGTAGGTAAGCAAAAAGGAGTGTGCTCTGCCCTGGTTTTAAGACCATGGGCGGGCTGTCAAGGGTGGTGGTGGTGGTGGTGCCAGGGTCTGCTGTGGTGGTGGATCCACTGTGGGTGTTGGTAGTGGCGGAGGGTTCCCTGCCTGAGAGGCTGCACCTTTCTATTTCTCCACCCCAACCCTTCTTATTAACCACACCACCGTCGAGCGTCGGGTTATGAGGACCACTTGAAGCGAGTGGGGGCGAGTTGGCAGCGGTGTCTCTCGACAGCCACACCTGGAAGCTGTGATGTGTGCTGCTGTTGGCCACCCCCACTTGCAGCACGCTGTGGCATGCCAGTCCAAGCAAGGCCTCGTCGCCCTGCTGCAGCGTGTGATGTGCCTGATGTGCATGCTGCGCGTGCGGGGGCTGACAGGCATCCCCAGCAGCAGAAGAGCAGGTCAGCACGGCAGCTGTCTGGTCCGTCCTTGTAAAGGGGTGGGCACCGTCACAAACGAGTGGGTGTGAGTTGGTGGCCCGTTCCCAGCCGCTGATGGCGTCGCAGCCCTCCAAGACAGAGGTATTTAAACTCCAGGCCGCGCGCTCCAAGTCAGCCAGTTCAGCAGAGGCTAGCTGGAGTCCAGGCTGTCCAATGCGCCGCAATTCTTCCCCACCACTGCTATCTGCTTGCGCCGAGGTGCTGGGTGTGCTGCCTTGTGAGTGTGCGTGTGCTGGGGCGTGTGTACCTGTGGGGTGGCTGCTGCCTGGTGCAGAATCCTGTAATTGTTACGAGGATGGAAGTGTTCATTATATGCGTGTAATTTAATTGCGTGCAGTTTAGATGCATGTAACCTGGTGCTTCAAAGCATGTACCTTCACTAGCCATGTAATAAAGGGCTGACTTGTATGACTCGATGTGAAAACCTTGTCGCTAAACAGACCCATGTAGAAAGCACATCTAGACAGACCCATCAGACCCTTCTAAACAGACCAATGTAGACAGACCCATGTTAACAGACTTATCTAGACAGATCATGTAGGACTCTCTCTCTCTCTCTCTCTCTCTCTCTCTCTCTCTCTCTCTCTCTCTCTCTCTAAAGCACATCTAGGCGGACCCATCTAGACAGACCCATGAAGACAGACCCATATAGGGTTATCTAAAGCACATACTCACCAGCTCATTCTTCCGCATGTGCATATACACATACGTATACACACACAAACACATACGGACACACACAGCTACACCAGGAGTTGCACTGAGGAAAAAAGGGTCTGTGTTCCTGGCTGGCAGTTTTTATACCTGTAATATAGATTTCAAGTCAGTCAGATTTGAAATTTGCCAGTCAGGGGACATGCACCAGATTCAGTTACGTTTTTTGTTTCAGAGTCCTTACTGCGATAAAGATAAATGCAAACAAAGTGAAGTAATTAGACCCAGTGGGGGCGAGACATGCAAATAATTTTACTTTCCTATGGAACATACACCATACTGGGGTGTCCAACGTATTAAGTCCTGTCAATTTGAACGCAGGGCGACTTGTGTAAACCTGCACAGTCTCTGATTGCTTGTATCTTATATTATAATGTCAATTTCAATTCAACCAAGATCGCTTTCATTTTGAAAAGTTGCGCATAAGTGGATGCCCCTTCAAAGCAAATTTAATATGATTGGACTCTTGCTCAGCCCCCCCGTGCAAATACACACATATCTTCAGTAAAACTTACCCAAACAATGCACACGCCACCCTTGCATCACCTTCACCTTCTTGCTTAACACACACACACACACACACACACACACACACACACACACACACACACAAGATACCTCACCTTCCTGCTGACACCCACCCCCCCAAGGCCTAGTGCAGCGCGCAACCGTCCCCCTGGCAGAGTGAGCGGCTCCAAAAAAGTGGCTTGCAGCTGGTGGGCAATCGATGTGGGTGCTTTTGCAGGAGGGGGAGACGTGTTTTTTGGGTTTTGAGCGGAGCCTGGGCTGCAATGTGGAGATTCAATAGCTGGTTGAGAGGAGGAGAGGGGAATGTCGTTGCACTGGAATTTGGGCTGGGAAGGGGAATGGGGGGGAAGGAGGAGCTGGGGCCTGCACCTGTCATTTGTGTGTATCGTGTGTGTACTTGGTTTGTATATATACATGCCTGCTTTCCTATTGAAATGTACACATTATAAATGCGCATATTGACAAGTGTGTGTGTGTAAGCGCGTCAGTGTGTGAGTACGTGAGTGTGTGTGTACGTGCGTGTGTGTATGTGAGTGTTTGTGTGTGTTGCAGTACAATACACAAGACGAGGTTGCTATGGACACTGGCACTAGTTAAGAAACGTACTGTACAACCTCTTCTGCTTGCATACCTGAGCCCGTCTCGCGTGGGTGTGTACTGCTGTTTGAAAGAGGTGGACGTGATTTGCAGGGCGGGGCGCACGTGGAAGCGGAGAGGGAGCACCAAACTGCGACCCATCACATGACCGGCAGGGATTTGGAAGGAGGCATGGTTGGGGGAGATGGAGGAGGGGAGGGGGTGCTGTTGGCTGTTAGGATGGGAGGGGTTGCCCTGACAGGTGCCTGTGACGGGTGCCGCCGCATACAGCACGGACACCTGTAGTGGGGTGCGCGTGTGTGTTGGTATTGGTGTGTTGGTTTGTGTACATGTGTGTATGCTGGGGTGTGTTGGGGCGCAGGTGTTGGGCTGTGTGAGTGTATAGCGGTTAGGTGGTCATAAAAATGTATAAGCAATGTGTGTTTGCCCCGGACCTTCAGCCAAAAGGCTTGCTTTACAACCTAATTGTGGTTGCATTTTGCGTCGCTGCATTTACGTAGCTCAAGGCACCAGGTGTGATACGCGCAAGCAGAAAAAACTATGCACCTGTTGGAGTGGTGGCACTCGCAAGTGACGCGCACACACACACACACACACACACACACACATACACACACAAACACACACACACAAACGCACAGACCTACGAGCCGCTTGTAAGCAAAACCATCACCCACGTCTACAGCCAAGGAAGGCTGTCTTGGTGACAGTTTTGCCTCCTAACTTCCCCCCCCTTTCCTGGCCGTACAAACACTCACCTCCACGTCCATTGTGTGCATTGAGGTACCCCCGGGGATGCGTCCTACACGCACGCCCACCGGCAATGACACACTGCATGGCACACAACAAGAAGCGAAATGCGCAAACGCGACGTGATGGGGCCCTGTATGTCTCGTAATTGCACCTAGTGGCACACAGCAAGAAGCGAAATGCGCAAATGCGACGTGATGGGGCCCTGTATGTCTCGTAATTGCACCTAGTGGCGCACGCACCATTCCTGAAACGACTTGCTATTTAACATAAGCCACGTGGGTGCCTGTCTTATAGTAGCAAAGCGGATGAAAACTTTGGGCCAAAGCAATGGGTGCCACAAGTAGAGACAACCATGCTGGCTTCTTGACAGGCAGTATGACTACATGGCTCCAAACCTATGAAAGCTTACTGTCATGTCAAGTGATGCAAGGATGAAAACATAACACTCAAATAATACAAGATGATCATGGTTCCCCACCGGCTTGCTGCTTTTCTCCTAAAATAGTGTAATTGAATGCTTGTAGCTCAATTGGTTACCTTAATATTTATTTTCAATGGTAGTTTGCAGGTACACACACATGCACACACACACACACGCGCAACCAATGCACAAACACACATGGCACACATACGCACCCATACACTATGAACACGCATGTGCATATGCGCACACACACAATCGCACACGCACACACGCACACACCTTGCCCCTGCAGCCAAGGGCATGGCAGCCTGCAGAGCTGCATCATCGACGTCCAGAGTGACCCCAGTCAGAGATGCATGGCTGTCACGGTCAAGTGGCACAGCCTTCATGATAACGCCCTGTGTGTGATGCGCGATGTGCTGGGTCAAAGTACAGGTCTGTGAGCACAGCACGAGCATTGCATTATGTGCATGGGACTGGTCAGGGCTTTTAATAAGGCACCCACACACACACGCACACTTGAATTCTTCAATGGAACACAACAGCTTCTGTGTCCATTAGCCGCGCAAAATGCTACCACGCAATTGTATACAACTCTAATCACTTTCCTCAAACAGTAACATACGCATGCAGAAACAAAGACACAGGTGCACACATGAGCACATACACATACACGCACACACACACACACACAAATAAAGACACAAAAAACACACATGCGGACCTTTGTGTTTGTGACCACCAACCGTGCAGTGGCCACATCCAGGCAAGCTGGAGCATCAGAGACATTTGTAAGACTCAGTTGGAGCTGCATGCACTGCCCTTCCCACGCCTACATGTGTGCGTGCGTGCGTGCATGTATGTGTTGTGTGTGCATCTGTGTTTGTTGCCATGTGCGTAGGCTATGTGTGTGAACCTTGGTGTGTGTTGCATGCATATGTACACAGGTGCTGTAATGCAGCAGTACTGCACACACTCCACACTTTCTGTGGATTGGGAGAAGCAGGAAAGCACACAGGCAGCACGTCGGTTAAGGAATTATGGCAAAGGGGCTATGGTGGTGCGAGCAAAACAAAACTGCTCATACCTCACCACCTATGTTAAAAACTGTGATTATGGTGTACAGAGTAAATACAAAGTGTTTAACAAGGCATGGGGGCAACACGCTTTCAACACAGTTTATGTCCAGGTCTTAGGGGAAAGATGCTGCACTTGAAAAAACTTGCAGCTGCTCACAGTGCAGTTGCTCATACTCACAGTGCAGTTGCTCACAGTGCACACACATACTCACAGTGCAGTTGCTCAAAGTGCACGCACACCTCAATATTTGCGGGTTGGGGCGTGGTTGGTGGGTGGTGGGACAGGCCTGATCTGGCAGAGCCTTTGGGGGGTGATTTGAGGGGGGCTATGCTACATGGGGCGGTGGCTGCGGAAGCAGTGGAGTCGCGTTGGTTTTCGTCTGGAGGGCTAGTGATCTGTGTGAAGCAAAAAAAGGGAGAGGGGCTTTTATGTGTTCATGGTACCCTCAGAAACAGACGCCAGATTAACCATGACTTATGCATGAACATGAAGGCAAACACACGTATACGCACGCACGCACATACACACACATGCAAAGCTGCCGAGGATGGCCTATATAATAAAATTAGGTTCACCCACCTTCAGCCCCTGTGAACCAACGAGTACCCCTCGCAATGTTGGCAGCGGTTGCACCACGGTCAAGGGCACCCCATCTTCTCCGACCACTCCAGTGCTCACGGCCTTGTTGCTGCTACCATGCTTGCTTGCGTTTGTAGAGGAGGCGATGGCAAGCGTGCTAGCTTTGATGCTGCGCAGCGTGGCTTGAAGGGGATTCATGGGGGGCGGGCGTACAAACGGCTGCAGGGTGGGGATGTAAGAGGAGGGGATATTATCATGTGGACGCTTAAATGTATATAAAGGGGGAAAGAAAAGGGGGGAAGCTGACTGGAGAACGTGGTCCAAAATGCACTCAAAAAGGGCTTTAGGAACCAAGACAGCGTATGATTATGGGTGTGAAGAGAAGCCCGAATAGGGCGGGGTTGATGGAGGGTTTCCACCTTGGAACTATGATGTTCCTGGAAGCATCCGCTGTTTGTTACATGGCCCAGGTTGAACTGTACCACGTTACCTTTATTGTCCTCAACCTCACGTCTGCAGCTACATCTGGGCAAATGCGCACCAGTATCAAAACATTTGCAGGTGCCAGATCTTATGCACTCCCTTTCTTGCCAGTGCACAGATGTGATGAAGCCAGCGCGTGCGCACACAAACGCACTTATACATACATACCAACGCGATCGTGGACACGCCATACCTGCAGCCAGGCAATGCCAATGCACTGGCATACACTCCCAACCTTGCTAGGTTCAAGTGGGTATGTCCACACATGTCTATGCACAGGTCGCCCTTGACTGCAGCCAGGTCATCCGCTAAACACTCAGTAACTACAAATGGGCATACATACATATTTATGTGCACAGGTTGCCCTTACCTGCAGCCAGGTCATCCCCCAAGCGCTTGCATGCACGCCCAGCAGCTGCAGCCTACCGGGTGCAAGGGGCTTGCCTTGCAGCAGCAACCTCACGGGCTTGCCTCCTTGGGGGATCACCACAGGGCCCTCCTTGAGCGACTGCCAGCACAGAGGAAGGGAACAGGCAGAGGGGGGGATGGCAGTGGCAGAGAAGGCTGCATCACTGGCATCATGGGTGCGGGTTGAGGCAGAGGAAGTTGCAGCGGTAGTGGTAGCAGTGGTGGTGCTGCTGGTGGTGGATGTAGAGCTTTGCTGTGTGTGTGAAGGCTGATCTGGAAGGAGCTGTGCGTGCAGGGACACGTGATCTAGACGCAAAGGGACAGACAGGGGGTTGGAAAGCCACACCTCCACGGTCCCGGGGTCTCCTGTTTGAGTGTGAATGTGTGTGTGGACTTGTGTGTGTGTGCAAGCGTGTGTGCGTCCATGCGTCCATGCGTGTGTCTGTGATCCTAGAAACCATTGCAATTTATAACAAAAGTTGGCAAGAAGAAACTTAATCACATTACGTGAAATGAAATGAAATGAAATGAAATAAAAACGAATGTCACATCGTGTGATATGAAATGAAATGAATAGGTGTTGAGCTCATACCAAGATGCGGGAGGGTACGGTTGCTCAGCCCATACCATGGACGACAGTATAAGAAGGTGCTGCAGGATCATTTAGGGGAGGGTGGCATACGTAGCTCAAAACATGCATACAGACGTCTAGCTGTAATAGCTGTCATAGGCTGTAATAAAGGGGTGAATTGGGTAAGTTAGGCAGCTACAACAAAAGCAGTCATAAAGCGTGCTTTGGTTTGGGATTCCCAAAAATGGAAAGCATCGTTCACACCCACACACACACACACACACACACACACACACACACACACACACACACACACACACACACACACACACACCACCACACCACAGCCGCACAGCCGCAGCAGCTGCAGCCACTGCCTGGCCCTCTGCTTTTTTCACCGAGTTTGGGTTAAATATGAATGGGCTGTTGCCGCTGCCTCCACTCACACCTACAAAGACGGCAGTGCGTCGATCAGGAAGGAGTGTACAACACCAGTTATATCACACTTAAACATGGGGGCCACGTGTTAATGTGGTAAGTTCGAAACAATTTGAGCAGTTGAGCTGATCCAATTCCCATCACATCTGTGCACCTAAGCAAGAGAAGACAAGCCTTCCCTTTCCTCGCCGTCATGTTCAGATCACATGTTTTATGAGATTTATGAGATGGAGGTGGGTTGCCTATGCAGCGTTCAATTTTTGGGGGGCCTATCTGATCTCACTTTTAACTTCATGCCTACACTTTGGCAACTGGTAGCTGTCAAATTACTTCATCCGTATCGCACACGCACACACAAATTCATACATGTACACATGCACATACACCCACAGCATTGTGTGGCAGCACACACCCGTGATAGCACATCCTTATCACACAAATAAATATGCATGCGCACCCACAGTATTGTTCGGCAGCACACACCCTTGATAGCACATCCTTATCACACAAAGAAATATGCACGCGCACCCACAGCATTGTGTGGCAGCACACACCCTTGATAGCACATCCTTATCACACACAGAATTATGCACGCGCACCCACAGCATTGTTTGGAAGCACACACCCGTGATTGCAGCAATACTGAAGCACAGTGGCTGCAGTCCCATTGGGGCAGGCACAATGCGGTTGAGCACTGCCAGAGGCCCAGGCCCAGAGCAATATGCAGCCCCTTCTTCTCCTGTGTGCAAATGCGTGTGTATGCGTGCTTGCGTGTGTTTTTACAAAGCATGAGCTAAACATTGGAGCCTTGAGTACACAATAATGTATTAATTGCGTAATAACGCCTGAAAACTGATGCGAGAAGACTTTGCTTTTTTTGCTTGTAAATGCATGGGCCACACGGCACCTTCATGAGCACCCAAGTAATCCTACAACAGCGAGAAGGACCGGACTATTGTTACATCTACAAGGCTAAAACGTTAATTTAGCTCACAGGTTAGGCTAATGTGCCGTCTCCACGTGAACCGGCACGTGCCTGAAACAAGGAGACTATTGTGTTGTCTTTTACGTGAGCTAGCACCCACCTAACACAAGGAAACATCAAGTTGTTGGACAACTGAGTCATCTCCCACGTGAGCTGGAAATTACCTAAAACAAGGGATTCCTGTGAACGTTTGTGTCCTCTCCCACATGAGCCGGCACGAACGCACCTGACACCAGGGAGGCTGCTGCTTGGCTTGCAGCATCCACGACGCTGCTCTGCTGTGTGGGGGACAGGCTGGTGCTGTGGTCCCTGTACGTGGGGTGCGTGCATGTGTGTATATGCGTTATTGAATTTGTGAGTTTTTATGTTTGTATGTGCACATGCGTGTTGTGTACGTATGTGTGCGTATTTATGTGTATACACGTGTGCGTGTGCGTATGCGTGTATGTTTGTTTGTGGGCAAGCGTTAAACTTGTGCTATTTCCCATTGTTTGTTGCAGAAGATAGCCATTTCTCATAATTAACATACTCTTAACATGAACTCTAAACAAAAACTCTCTTGAGGATCTGCACTTGCAACAAGTGCTCCACTTCAGGCAACCACAACCACAAGTAAATACAAACAAACGCACAAGAAATCCCACACAATCATACGCACGCATGCACAGACAACACAACAGTCACCTGTGTACACACACTCTCTTGCACACACACACACACCTGAGCATCGCGCCGCACACCTCCCACACATCCCGCGCGTTGTTCGTTTGGCGTGCGGCGCTTAAAGCAGACTCCAGCAACGTAAGCCTCAGGCCCCCCCACATGGGTGGGCCACACGCCACACTGCGCAGGACAGCCTGGCCTTCCACCTCCGACGACTTTGTCACACACGCGTGCTTCTCGGTGTTATTGACTGCGCTGCTTGCATGACCGGGCTGCTGTGCTGTGTGCGTGGGCTGGGTGTGGTGGAGGTTGCTTGCGGATGTGCCGGTGTTGTTGTGAGCGCTGCTGGCATGAATGGTGTTAACAGCAGTGCTGGTGCTGGGGATGGTGGTGTAAGTGGGGTTTGGGGTAGCATCGTCAGAGTGGTCGGTAGGAGCGGAAGGGAAAACAGTGCCTATACCATCACCGGCTTCTTCAGTGCTGCTGCTGTTTCTGTTACCACTTGCAAGAGCATCCCTACTCCCACCACCACCACCACCACCACCACCACCATCACCACCTAATCTAATTGTGGCATTGTCGCCGTCCTGTGTGGGTGCAGCTCCTGGCGGTTGGCTTGCCCGCTTTGCTGTGCTCACTCCTCCCAGCAGTGTGGGGGCCACAGCTGCCAGGTACTGTGCGCGTACGCTGCAGTTGTGTGTTTGTGCAGAAGTGTGTGGGTGGGGGAAGGGGGGGGGGGGGAGGGGATGCATGTG
>Ga0307942_1003039_pt1 | contig 13567 bp, 12 predicted proteins | sample OrgLakmetagen175_FD_201846 | JGI IMG/M metagenome (GOLD analysis project Ga0307942, IMG submission 201846) | Saline water microbial communities from Organic Lake, Antarctica - #175 | ecosystem: Environmental > Aquatic > Non-marine Saline and Alkaline > Saline | place: Antarctica: Organic Lake...
AGATGGATGCAGAATTCCAAAAGGAGCAGAATGGTACCCTTTTTGTCTGGGTGGGGGCACTGGGTGGTGGGTATTGGGGGGGGGGGGGGGTCAAGGGCCCCCAAACCAACAAATTGGGTTGACGTCCAATACGTTTTTTTTGGCGCTCCTGGCCTTGACGTGATTTTATTTTATTAATGGACAATATTATTTAATAATGAACAGTTTTAATGTAATTATGGCCTTGACATGATTTTATTTTACTTAATGGACATGATTATTTAATGGACAGTTTTAATGTAACTAGAACCTTGACACGATTTTATTTTATACAACGGACATGATTATTTAATGGACAGTTTTAATGTAATTAGGGCCTTGACATGATTTTGGCGCAATTAATGGAAATTGGAGGAACAGCAAGAGACCGTTACCAAAGCAACAAGGGCATTTGGGGACTGGAATAGGGGGGAAGAAGGCTGGCCACAACCTTGCAAGAACCTTTCTGTGTGATCCGTTATTGTGTGTCCTGTCACTGTGACCCGTCTTTGTGTGTGGAATAGGGGGGAGGAAGGCTGGCCACAAACTTGCAGGTGAACATTTCTGTGTGATACGTTATTGTGTGTCCTGTCACTGTCACCCGTCACTGTGTGTGGAATAGGGGGGAGGAAGGCTGGCCACAACCTTGCAAGTGAACCTTTCTGTGTGATCCGTTATTGTGTGTCCTGTCAATGTCACCCGTCATTGTGTGTAAAATAGGGGGGAGGAAGGCTGGCTACAACCTTGCAAGTGAACCTTCCTGTGTGATGCGTTATTGCGTGTCCTGTCACTGTGACCCGTCATTGTGTGCCCCGACAGTGCGTGACCTGTCACTGTGCGACATGTCACTGTGTGACCTGTCATTGTATGACCTGTCATTGTGTGACCTGTCATTGTGTGACATGTCATTGTGTGACCTGTCATTGCGCAACCTGCAATATGACTGGCGGGGCTGAGAGCAAGACTAAGCCATAAAAACAAATTAAAAGTACACGCACGTACGCACACGAATACATGTGTGTCTGCAGCAGTACACGCACACAGCCACGTGTTGCAGCAGAGAGCAAGACTAAGCCACAAAAAGAAATAACTAGTGCACGCACGTGCACACGTGTCTGCAGCCGCAACACGCACACAACCACGTACCGCAGCAGAGAGCACATCAGTCAGGGTGGCAGGGTTGCCTTGAGCCAAGGGGGCCAGGTCTAGCTTTGTGACGTCCAGCTGTTGCGTGAGGGAGTGCAGGGGCAGAGCCGCCAGGGCAGACACTGTATACAGGAACCAGTGTTGTTTTGACTAAATTTTAAGTACGCAAAGCAGGGTCAGGTGCAGCTTTGTGACGTCCAGCTATTGCGTGAGGGAGTGCAGGGGCAGAGCTGCCAGGGCTGACACTGTATGCAGGGACCAGTGTTGTTTTGGTCAAGTTCTAAGTACGCAAAGCAGGGTCAGGTGCAGATTTGTGACGTCCAGCTGATGCGTGAGGGAGTGCAGGAGAAGAGCTACCAGGGCAGACACTGTATGCAGGGACCAGTGTTGTTTTGACTAGATTTTAAGTATGCAAAGCAGGGTCAGGTGCAGCTTTGTGACGTCCAGCTGTTGCGTGAGGGAGTGCAGGGGCAGAGCTACCAGGGCAGACAGTCTGGAAATGTTTATCTATTTATATGCATACTTCAAGTGAGAAATTCTGCGGGCAGGGCTGCTTTTGAAAATTGCTTGAGCAGGCACAGCGGTTATCCCAGTATAAAATATCAATTAGTTTGAAAAATTAGTTTGAAATCTGGAGCCGGGTGGCAGCGCATATTTAACATAAAATGTAGACATAAAATGTAAACATGAAAATGTAAACATGAAAACGTAAACATGAAAATGTAAACATGAAAACGCGACATAATCATATCGAAATTAGTAAGGAGAGCACGTCGGGATTTCACAACAGAATGAACTTCAAAACTGAATATGATGGACGCATTGTCAACTTGTACGTATTGATGAAAGATGAAAGGTGAATGCGTGAGAACTAGCAAGTTCTGGCCTAAATACACACATACAAGCACATACACACTTGCAAACACGCAAAATATCCGCTGACATACCTGTGAGAACAAGCTCGCTCTGGCCTAAATACACACATACAAGCACATACACACTTGCATACACGCAAAATATCCGCTGACGTACCTGTAAGATCAAGCACATTCTGCCCTAAATACACACATACTTGCAGACACGCAAAATATCCGCTGACGTAACTGAAGGCATACAACCACCTAGGCTGGCGAACCTGAAGGCATACACCAACTACGCTGACATACCTGAAGGCATACACCACCTACGCTGACATACCTGAAGGCATACACCAACTACGCTGACATACCTGAAGGCATACACCACCTACGCTGACGTACCTGAAGGCGTACACCACCTACGCGTGACATACCTGAAGGCATACACCACCTACGCGTGACGTACCTGAAGGCATACAACCACCTAGGCTGAGGCTGCGGAGACTGCAAGGATGTACCCTGGCAAAGCACTCGTAGGGACGGGGTTCTAAGCTGCGTGCGCACACGTGCTCCAGATGCTTCAAGCGCAAAAGCGACTGTGTGGTGCATGCGTGTCATTTTGTGTGTGTTTGATTTGTGTGATGCGACGGTGTATTGTTTGAGTATGTATGACTGGTGTATGTGTTTAACTTGTGTGATGCAAGAGTGTTTTGTTTATGTACGTGTGTGTGTGTGTGCGTGTGTGTACCTCATTGATGCCCAAACTCCAGTTTTGAGAAAAATAATTGAACTTATCTCATCGCTCCACATATACATCTACACTCCTGTGATTGTAAAAATGCTCAGAGGGTTGGTCAGGACCTTTATTTCCAGTGCATATACAGAGTATTCCGAGCAGCAGATCCTCCAATCAGGTACAACACACTGTTCTGGCCACCCTGAAATGTTAAACAAGCTAATCATACCCACTTGCGTACGCCACATTCGCACCTTAACACGTAATCTAAAGTTAGCAACCATAATGAGCCACACATTCGCACCTTTATACCATTCCAAAGTTTGCAACCACACTCAGCCACACATTTGCACCTTCACACCGTTCCAAAGTTTGCAGCCACACTCAGCCGCACGCTCCAGTGATCGCAATACGCTGGTCAAGTCACAAACGTCTGACGATCTGCTGCTGCAGCCAGACACACAAATCGGACACACATCTGACTCAACCACCCAACTAACCACACAAGCCCGCCTGCACTCCAGTGATCACGACATGCTGATCAAACCGCAGGCTTCTGAGGCTGCTGCTACACCCGGACACACAAGCAGGACACACGTCTTCTCAACTACCCAACCAAGCACACAAGCCCACCCGCACTCCAGTGATCACGACATGCTGATCAAATTGCAGGCTTCAGAGGCTGTTGCTGCACCCGGACACACAAACAGGACACACATCTTAACTACCCAACCAAGCACACAAGCCCACCTGCACTCCAGTGATCACGACATGCTGATCAAATTGCAGGCTTCAGAGGCTGCTGCTGCACCCGGACACACAAACCGGACACACGTCTTCCTCAACTACCCAACCAACCACACAAGCACACCTGCACTCCAGTGATCACGACATGCTGATCGAATTGCAGGCTTCAGAGGCTGCTGCTGCATCCGGACACACAAACAGGACACACATCTTAACTACCCAACCAACCACACAAGGCCACCTGCACTCCAGTGATCACGACATGCTGGTCGAACTGCAGGCTTCTGAGGCTGCTGCTGCATCCAAACACACAAACCGGACACACACACCTTACTCAACTACCCGACCAACCACACAAGCACACCTGCACTCCAGTGATCACGACATGCTGATCGAACCGCAGGCTTCTGAGGATGCTGCTGCATCCGGACACACAAACAGGACACACATCTTAACTACCCAACCAAGCACACAAGCCCACCTGCACTCCAGTGATCACGACATGCTGATCGAATTGTAGGCTTCAGAGGCTGCTGCTGCAGCCAGACACACAAACCGGACACACACCTTACTCAACCACCCGACCAACCACACAAGCACACCTGCACTCCAGTGATCACGACGTGCTGATCGAATTGCAGGCATCTGAAGCTGCTGCTGCATCCGGGCACACATACATCTTCCTCAACTACCCAACCACCACACAAGCCCACCTGCACTCCAGTGATCACGACATGCTGATCGAACTGCAGGCTTTTGAGGCTGCTGCTGCAGCCAGACAGGAGCAGGGGACGCAACTCAGCATTGCCCAGGAAATGAAGCCCCTCCAGACCCAGCACAGCAAGGGAAGACAGCTGGCGACAGCTGCCAGCCCACGCCACAAACTGCGTGTACAGTAAATACAGTAAGTACCGTAGGGGAAGACAGCTGGCGACAGCTGCCAGCCCATGCCACAAACTGCACAGTGTAGGTTGTGAACGCGGTTGTGAATCATTCAAGTGTGTAAGCATGATGCCGACCCACGCCACAAACTGCACAGTGTAGGTTGTGGACGCGGATGTGGATCATTCAAGTGTGTAAGCATGATGGGATGTGGCTTTCAGTGTGTACGTGTAAAAGTGTGGGAAGCAGGGCAGGGTGTAGATATGTGAGAAATAGGGCATGGTGTTGTGAGGGTGAGGGTGAGGGTGAGGGTGAGGGTGAGGGTGAGGGTGAGGGTGAGGGTGAGGGTGAGGGTGAAGATGAGGGTGAGGGCAGGGGTGAGAAATAGGGCATGGTGCTGTGCAGCTGTAAAAACAACTGTCAGGAGCGATGACAAGGGATGGCTGCCGGCTTACAAATTAAAAGCTTTCTGGCCTGTGAGATGTAAGAAGTACACATGGCAATGGGCATGGCGCCATACAGAACTATGTTCACAATTGTAGGGCTGCAGCTTCTGGGGCGTGCATGGACGTGGGCCGTGCGTGGAGATGAAAAGACGGTGTGTCAAATCACAAATATTCTGTGCAAATCATAAGTATTCTGTGCGTGGAGATTGCATGATGGTGTGTCAAATCATAATAATCTGTGCATAGAGATTGCATGGCGGTGTGTCAAATCATAAGTATTCCGTGCATAGAGATTGCATGACGGTGTGTCAAATCATAAGTGTTCTATGCATGGAGATTGCATGAAAATGTGTCAAGTCATAAGTAATCTGTACAACATCGCTGGAAATCAAACCAGTTGCGTACGCGAAGGCATACAAGGCAAAGCCAGCAGTTTGTGATATGTAACATGTAGGGTTGACTAGAACCGTGTAGACACACCGTATACGACCGTAATTTTAATGAGTTCATGCCAAAGATACCGTATGTACATCGTATACAGGCCTGTGCACTGTACGGTGTAAGGTACGCTACGCTTTGTACTGTACGTACCGTTTTTTTGTAAGTCACGGCGTAATTACAATTCTGGAGGATCGTAATTTACGGTAATAACGGCAATTTACTGTACGGTGTACGGTATGGTGCCAAGCTGCCCTGCAGTGCAATTTTGGCCTCAGAACGGCCTCTCGCCCCAAATACCTCCCATTTCCACCTCCAGCATGCTCCTCTTATGTGCTGACGCCACACAATGCTTCTCTGAACAACCCTGAGACTGAATTGGGGCTGCATCAGCTCGGGGGAAGGGCTCAGCAGTGGCTTGCATGGAAACTCAAAGTCTGACGCAGTACTTGATTTGGTCGTTAATTTGTGTATTATTCATAAACAGTTGTTGTAAACAAAAAAAAAGTTTTGAAATGAAATTGGAGCCAAACGGCCAAAGTATGGTCAAATTGTAATGTACGGTGGGCATCGTCTTGTATGGTCTGACACCGTAATTTTGGTTGACCGCAAATTGGACCGCACTGTACGGGGTGATTACGGTCGGTGCCGTACTTACGGTCCAAAATCCAACATTACGGCGTAAGTGCACAGGCATGATCGTACATATATATGGTTCTGGCCAACCCTACTATTATGATAGTGTTACTAAATCCGTGACGACCTAAGATGCGTCCTAAGCACGTAGAACAGCTTCTTCAACCAATGCCATATTAATGCTGATTAAACTGAACCGCAATCTGACCGAACTGAACTTCCAGCCCTGTCCATGTGTGTATTGTTACAGTACTATGCTATACTATGCTATGGTGTACTATTTTTAGTACGATGCTATTATGTACTGTTTCTAGTACTATTTCACTGTGCTTTAATGCACTATTTTCAGTACTATGCTTTAATGTAGCCTGATCAGTATTCACGGCCTCACCTGTGCTGCGTTGGTTGCATGCGCCAACGACTGTGACAGCTGGACCCTCAGGCTAGTCAGGTTAGTCAGGTTAAATAACGCACTATTTTCAGTACTATGCTTTAGTGTAGCCTGATCAGTATTCACGGCCTCACCTGTGCAGCGTTGGTTGCATGCGTCAACGACTGTGACAGCTGGACCCTCAGGCTAGTCAGGTTAGTCAGGTAAATTAACGCACTATTTTAGTGCTATGCTTTAATGCAGCCTGATCAGTATTTCACGGCCTCACCTGTGCAGCGTTGGTTGCATGCGTCAACGACTGTGACAGCTGGACCCTCAGGCTAGTCAGGTTAGTCAGGTTAATTAACGCACTATTTTAGTACTATGCTTTAATGCAGCCCGATCATTATTCACGGCCCCACCTGTGCAGCGTTGGGTGCATGCACCAACGACTGTGACAGCTGGACCCTCAGGCTAGTCAGGTAAAATAACTAAATAACGCACTGTTTTCAGTACTATGCTTTAATGTAGCTTGATCCGTTTTCACGGCCTCACCTGTGCAGCATTGGGTGCATGCGCCAACAACTGCGACAGCTATGCATGCGCCAACGACTGCGACAGCTGTGTCTCACCTGTGCAGCTTTGGTGCATACGCCAACAACTGCGACAGCTATGCATGCGCCAACGACTGCGACAGCTGTGTCTCACCTGTGCAGCTTTGGTGCATACGCCAACAACTGCGACAGCTGTGCATGCGCCAACGACTGCGACAGCTGTGTCTCACCTGTGCAGCTTTGGGTGCATACGCCAATAACTGCGACAGCTGTGCATGCGCCAACAACTGCGACAGCTGTGTCTCATCTGTGCAGCGTTGGTTGCATGCGCCAACTGAGCTGTGCACTCGCCTAAGACTGTGACAGCTGTGTCTCACCTGTGCAGCGTTGATTACACATGCCAACAACTGCGACAGCTGGACCCTCTTAAAGCACTGTTTTTAGTACTATGCTTTAATGTAGCCTGATCAGTATTCACGGCCACACCTGTGCGGCGTTGGGTGCATGCGCCAACGATTGTGACAGCTGTGCATGCGCCAACGACTGCGACATCTATGCCTCACCTGTGCAGCGTTGGGAGCATGCGCCAACAACTGCGACAGCTGTGCATGCGCCAGCTGAGCTGTGCTTGCGCCATCGACTGCGACAGCTGTGCCTCACCTGTGCAGCGTTGGGAGCATGCGCCAGCGACTGCGACAGCTGAACCCTCAGGTGCTGCAGGGGCGGCGGTTGCGACAGGAAGCTAAAGTCAGGGTGGCAGGGCTTGCTGGCGGGCCTGATCTGAGGAGGGGCAATCTGGTTTGTGTGCGCATCTCCTGGAGACAAAGGAAGGTGTTTGTGATGCAAGGTTGTAATGGTGGTGTTTGAATTAGTGGCCTGCTGGCGGGCCTGATCTGAGGAGGGGCAGTCTGTTTCATTTGGACATCGTAGTATTGCAGTTCCACAATTGTGGTAATGTTTGAGATGGCTGACGGAAATTGATCTTGAGTGGTGGAGCAATCGGGTTCACGTCTTTGCTGGGAATTCAGGGGGTGTGGTGATCTTTGAATTGGCTAACTGAAATTGACTTATCATGAGTGGTGGAGCAATCGGGTGCACATCTTCCGCTGGTGATTCAGGGGGGGGTGGTAAAGCAAGGTGGTTCACTGACCTGCAGGGGCACTTTTGTGTTTGTAGTGTGGCTCTCTGACCTGCAAGGGCACTTTTGTGTTTGTGGTGTGGCGTACTGACCTGCAAGGGCACTTTTGTGTTTGTGGTGTGGCTTGATTACCTGCAGGGGCACTTTTGTGTTTGTGGTGTGGCTTGATTACCTGCAGAAGCACTATTGTGTTTGTAGTGTGGCGTACTGACCTGCAGGGGCACTTTCGTGTTTGTGGTGTGCACGCACTTTGCCAGTGATATTTTACAGACATATTTCATATTGATCACCAACTACTGTATCTCTCATTATCATTTTTTAATCACACTGACAATGACGGATGACGGATGCCATTTGCGCTGACCTGGAAAGTTGCTGATTTGAGGGAACGCACAATACATTGTATAAAAACTAGGCTAGTTGTGTCGTGTGCCAGGTTGACTACTCAGTAAACCATGCGTGCCAATGCAGTCTGTGTACGTACTTGGGAATAAAATAGCACTGAGACATTCATAAATTAGCCCACTGTTAAAATCTACAGAATCTACGTAACACATGAAAGTTGCAGTCTGGATATGCACGTACACCGCATGGACCCACGCGTGGGCATAGCCTAAGACAAACTCAAGATGAATCAAAAAGACAGCAGAGACAGGGCACGCGACAGATGCAGGCCCTGTTTCCTCAGAGAGCTAGCGTGCACCCAAGTAGGACAAACCAGCGCCCAAGAAACACCGTTTTGCTACCCATCTTTTGTTTCCACAGAGATCTCGCGTACACCTAATTATAACAAATCAATGCCCAAGGAATACCGTTTCACTGCCCATCTTTTGTTTCCACAGAGAGCTAGCGCACACCTAAGTGGGACAAACCAGTGCCATATTATTGTTTCACTGCCCATCTTTTGATTCCAAAGAGAGCTAGCGCACATCTAATTAGGACAAACCAGTGCAAAATTATCGTTTCACTGCCCATCTTTTGATTCCACAGAGAGCTAGCGTACAACTAATTAGGATAAACCAGTGCCAAAAGGAATACCGTTTCACTGCCCATGTTTAGACACAACACACAACTGCACAAACAAGGAAACACTCACCAGCTTCAGGCCCGTCCACAGTGACATTGGCATGCACGTCACGCAGCAGTGACACGCAGCAGTGACACAACACACAACTGCACAAACAAGGAAACACTCACCAGCTTCAGGCCCGTCCACAGTGATGTTGGCATGCACGTCACGCAGCAGTGACACACAGCAGTGACACAACACACAACTGCACAAACAGGCCAACACTCACCAGCTTCAGGCCCGTCCACAGTGATGTTGGCATGCACGACACGCAGCAGAGCCAGGCTCAGCAAATTGGGCATTGAGCTCAGAGAAGCTAGGGAAGCGTGGGCTTCATCATCTAAAAGGTGCACCTGAGCGTGCATTTGTGTGAGCAAATGGTGCGTGTGGGTGGTTGTGTGTATGTATGTGTACGTGTGTCTGTGTGCCTGTATCTGTGTGCGTCGGTGTGTGTCTGTGTGTGTTTGTGTTTGTGTGCTTGGGTGCGTGTATATATGTGTGTATGTATAAAACAATAGCGGTTTAACAAAACACGGGGCGTTGTCAGGTGAGTACACTAGTAAAAGTGCACACTTATAATAAAGGCACTTGTGGATGATGCAAGCATAAACTTTGTGAGTCTCGATTAAGTATGCCAGACGCAACCTGTAACAACAAGATAAACACCTGTCACGACAAGATAAACACCTGTCACACCAAGATAAACACCTGTCACACCAAGATGAACACCTGTCACGACAAGATAAACACCTGTCACACCAAGATAAACACCTGTCACACCAAGATGAACACCTGTCACGACAAGATAAACACCAAGATGAACACCTGTCACACCAAGATGAACACCTGTCACACCAAGATAAACACCTCTGTATACAGGACAAAAACCATAAACACTTCTGGATACAGGAAAGGGTTTGATGCACACCCAATGCAGGCAACAGACAAAACTCAGAACCTCTGCAGTTAAAAACACTCCCCTCATTAGTTAAAGAGAAGAAGCCAGCTGAATAGGGGGACAGGCACTTATGATTAGGGAGGCGTTAATTGACACAACACTTTGCACCCAAACCAATATTGAGAAGCACTTAAAGCACCGCAGACCCACACAACTGCCTATCTTTTATAAAAGCCCGGAATAAGTATATACCGGTAGACAGTGTTGGCTCCATGCAGAAATTAAGACAGCACACTCACAAACACACAGCTACGTACAAACCAACATTGGAAAGCTCTAAGTGGGTGCAGCTGCGTAGCTCGGCCAGGGCTGTGAAGAAAGGCCCGCGGATGTCAACGTCACACAGGCGTAAATGTGTGCAGGTCCGGCAGTTGGCTACCAGGCTGGAGGCTATGGGGGCAGCCAGACAGTAGCCCTGTGGTGTGTGTGTGTGTGTGTGTGTGCGTGTGTGTGTGTATGTGTGTGTGTGTATGCGTGTGTGTGTGTGTGAGAGTGAGAGTGTGTATCTGTGGTGTGTGTGTGTGTGTGTGTGCTACAAATTATGAGTTGGTAAAATGATGAGGCGGGGAACGTGAGCAATGCACGTCTTAATCATACTGAGCTACACGAGGAAGAAAAAACAAAAACAGTTTGGCTCCTGCATCGCTCACTTGCTCTCACAAATGTGGATTGACCGCTGCGTAATTTTTCCGCGTGCTGGACCCCCCTGTTGCGTTGCATGCTCCGATGCCCAACATGCTTTGTCATGCTCACACGTCGGTTACGTCTGACATGCACAAATGTTACATCTGCGCAGGCATGCGCACCTGCAGCTCGATGCACTCTGTTACGTCTGTGCAAGCATGCGCACCTTAAGCTCGATGCACTCTGTTACATCTGTGCAAGCATGCGCACCTGTAGCTCGATGCACTCTGTTCCATCTGTGCAAGCATGCGCACCTGTAGCTCGATGCACTCTGTTCCATCTGCGCAGGCATGCCCACCTGCAGCTCGATGCACTCTTTTACATCTGTGCAAGCATGCGCACCTGTAGCTCAATGCACTCTTTTACATCTGCGCAAGCATGCGCACCTGCAGCTCGATGCACTCTGTTCCATCTGTGCAAGCATGCGCACCTGCAGCTCCATGCACTCTGTTCCATCTGCGTAGGCATGCGCAACTTCAGCTCGATGCACTCTGTTCCATCTGCGCAAGCATGCGCACCTGCAGCTCGATGCACTCTTTTACATCTGTGCAAGCATGCGCACCTGTAGCTTGACACGGCTTGCTTTTTCCATGATCCTGTTCGGTTCCGACTTTTTCGTCGGACTCTGGGAGCTGAGGAAGTCCGACAACGCCAGCTGCAAAAGTGGTGGTTCCGAAGAGGGGTAGTAGTGAATGGTGTGCATGTAGGGTTGGCCAGAACCATATACGGTGCATATACGATATTTTTTTGCAGGGAAATCACCAAATATACGGTCATATACGGTGTGTATATACGGTTCTGGCCAACCCTATGTGCATGTCATGCACTGTAGAGGACAATATGAGTCAGGCGATGACAGATGCGAAAAAGTCAGTTCCCCAAAGCAGAAGTTGCACTGTGTCTAGGATTGGCGAGACCCGTATATATACACCGTATACGACCGTAGGTATACTTGGTGATTCCCTGCCAATAATTTCATATATATGGTTCTAGCCATCCTTATTGTGTGCAATTGCAACTTTAACACAAAGCTGCCACGTCAACTGTTTGCATATGCTAAGGTCTAAACACTGTAATTAATGCACCACATACCTACCATAGATGGCGTCTACAGCAATAAGCGTACACTGGTAATTTTCAGGATGGGCAGGAACAAGAGCCTCAAACCTAGTAATTGTCAGGATAGGCAGAATAAGAGCCTCAAACCTATAGTTACAACCACACCAACTCTGTGTCTGGCAAGGGAGGCCATCTTCCCTTAACCAATAAATTAACACGACATATCATCATGAAAGGTAATGCGTTTGAGCAATCCATCCAATGTCTCTCTCTTATCCTTATGAAGCAAGTATATATTTAGATGAGCCAGGTAAACTGCTGAGTTCAGTGTGTTAACACTCCAGTTCTTGAAGTGAAGCTAAGTGACATCTCTCGTATCACTCTAACTTTTTATCTGAGTTCCTCTCCAGTTTCTCCATCTTTTTAATCACTTAGTCCTCACAACTGCTATTCCTTCTTAGTTTGAGTTAAAATTTTCTACCTTTCTATTTTATTTATATAACTTTACACTTTACACTTTACATGTATATATATTTCCCCCTGGGCAATTGTGAGGACCTATTTCCTTAGCAGCTGTGATCCGGCCTTGTAAATAATCCACCGCCATCTCACGATACAACGTAATAGAACCATTTAAAGAAGACCACATAGATGATCCATTTGTTTGTGATGTAGGCTTTAATCCTTGTATCCATTCACGCGTCTGTATATGGCGTGTGAATACTCTTGGACCCTCTGATATAGCCGTTGCATACACACAGCACACACACAACACACACAAACACACATACACACACACACATACACACACCTGTGAATGAGGCAGCGGCTCCCCCGATGCCAGCAGCTGGCTGCCTTGACAGGCATTGAAGAACTTGCGTGTGATACGGACGGACGGGTTGTGCATGCTCAAAGGGAAGCCCTGCAGAGTGCGCGGCAGGCTGCCAGAAGAAAGGAGCTGGTACGTGAGAGGTAGAGGTCGGTAGGGTGTGTGCTGAGCTAAGTTTGTGTACTCAGGGGCAAGCCCTGCAGTGTGCGCGGCAGGCTGCCAGGAGAAAGGAGCTGGTACGTGAGAGGTAGAGGATGGTGGAGCATGTGTGTACTGAGTTTGTGTTCTCAGGCGGAAGCCTTGCAGAGTGCGCGGCAGGCTGCCAGAAGAAAGGAGCTGATACGTGAGAGGTGGAGATTGGTAGGGTGTGTGTGAGTTTGTGCATATTCAGGGGGAAGCCCCTGGGTAAGGAGGAAGCATCGAAAAAACAGCTTTGCGCTGTATTTTGAATTTTGAGCGTTAATACTGGTTGTTTGAATTCATGGGGGAACCTTTCATAGAAAGCATCATTGTGACGCGCGCGCACACACACACACACACACACACACACACTCACACACACATACACACACACACACACACACACACAATAGATGACTATCCTGTTGAGTGGGTGACGAGCAAGCTGCCAGAGGTGATCTTGATAATTCATTAGATTAGACACAGTATTAGAGTATATGATAAAAATCAATGAAAGTGTACCTAGCTTCTTACTATTACTATTACTATTGCTATTACTATTACTATTACTATTACTATTACTATTACACTAACTATTACTATTACTATAACTATTACTATTACTATGCCTATGCCTGTGCCTGTGCCTGTGCCTGTGCCTGTGCCTGTGCCTGTGCCTGTGCCTGTGCCTGTGCCTGTGCCTGTGCCTGTGCCTATGCCTATGCCTATGCCTATGCCTATGCCTATGCCTATGCCTATGCCTATGCCTATGCCTATGCCTATGCCTTTGCCTATGCCGATGCCGATGCCGATGCCGATG
>Ga0307942_1003040_pt1 | contig 13565 bp, 16 predicted proteins | sample OrgLakmetagen175_FD_201846 | JGI IMG/M metagenome (GOLD analysis project Ga0307942, IMG submission 201846) | Saline water microbial communities from Organic Lake, Antarctica - #175 | ecosystem: Environmental > Aquatic > Non-marine Saline and Alkaline > Saline | place: Antarctica: Organic Lake...
GGAAGAGAGAGAGAGAGAGAGAGAGAGAGAGAGAGAGAGAGAGAGAGATGGGTGGGGGGGGGAGATCCCCTTGTCAGCAGCTGTGCTAGCTTAGGGTGTGTGCGTGCGCGTGTGAGTGCGCATGTGAGTGCGTGTGTGTGCATGTGTGCACATGTGAGGGCAACTTCCCACTGCACACGTCTCTCCTCTACACACACACACACACACACACACACACACACACACATATCCACCTTTCTACCTCCTGACCATTTGTGTGCGTTTGCCTGCATGTCTGTATGCAGCTACAACGACAGACGAGCGGATCAGTATCTATCCGTAAGGAACAGGCGGGTCCAGTTCTACCACAATGTGATCCTTGCTTTGGTGGTGGCTTTGATGGGCTTGGTGAGTTCGACTCGTTGTACGTAATTGGCAGGAACGTCGCATTACTGGCTCATTCTTTAATAATAACAGAGCCCATTCCTACCACAATGTGATCCTTGCTTTGGTGGTGGCTTTGATGGGCTTGGTGAGTTCGGCTCGTTGTACGTAATTGGCAGGAACGTCGCAGTACTGGCCCATTCTTTAGTAATAACAGAGCCCAGTTCTACCACAATGTGATCCTTGCGTTTGGTGGTCGCTTTGATGGGTTCGGTGAGTGCTTTGATGGGTTCGGTGAGTGCTTTGATGGGTTCGGTGAGTGCTTCAGCACATTGTGGGTAGCAGGAAAGTCAAATAGTGAGTCTACTCTGGATGAAACTAGCGTGCATGAAGGAAAGACAGTCAACGCCTCTTTTAAAATAGCAGGAATGTCATCTTGGACGAAGAAAGCTGGACAGCTTTATGGTGTTGGCTTTTAATATAGATGCCAGGCAAACTCCCTTTTTGACCACTGAAATGAAGCATGCCTGGCAGCCATGCTCAGTGCCTCGGTGGGTGGAGGCGCGCGCGCACACACACACACACACACACACACACACACACACACACACACACACACACACACACAAACACACACACGCACACACATGCAGGTGCCCGGCATTTTGAGGCTTGGTGATAGAGAACAAGGATCCAATATTGCAATGGTTGTGCTTGGAGGGGTGGCAGGCCTGCTCGTGGCCACACAGGTGTGTGTGTGTCTGTGCATGTTGTGTGTCTGTGTCTGAGTATGTGTGTGTGTGTTTTGTGTGTGTGTGTCTGTGCATGTTGTGTGTCTGAGTATGTGTGTGTTTGTGTGTGTGCTGGTGCATGTTGTGTGTGCGTGCGTGTGTGCATTCGTGTGCGTGCGTGAATGTGTGTGTGCGTGCATGTGTGTGCGTGCGTGCATGAATGTGTGTGTGTACAAACGTGTGTGTGTACAAGCGTGTATGTGTGTGCACATGTGTGTGTGTTTGCGCATGTGTGCGTCTCATGGCAGCAAGAGGTAAGAATAGATTGCCATGAATCAGCTGTACCAATGCTCATCCATTATGTGATTAAGCCATCTAAGGCGCTGGACTGGGCTTGTGACTTGACACGTATTTTCTGCCGTCAAGTATCATACCACCACCAAGCATCACACAAGAGCAAGAGCTACAAAGGGAGCAGTATGGTATATGGTACAGCCGTCGCCATGCGTGCAATGTTTCTAGTGTATTTTATGGCTGTGTGTGGATGGTCATGTGCCGCGTACGTACGCAGTCTTGGAAAAACGTAGCTGCCCTGACAGCCTGTCGGACGAATCACGTAGCTGCCCTGACAGCCTGTTGGACTTATCACGTAGCTGCTCTGAAAGCCTGTTGGACTAATCACGTAGCTGAATAATAGCCTGTTGGACGACTCACGTAGCTGCCCTGAAAGCCTGTTGGGCGAATCACGTAGCTGATTAATAGCCTGTTGGACTTATCACGTAGCTGTAGGTTGGCCAGAACCATACATTTATTGGTATATGCGGTGTACATACGGTATTTTTAGCAGGGAAATCACCATACATACGGTCATATACGGTGTGCATATACGGTTCTGGCCAACCCTACGTATATACAGTGTACATACGGTATTTTTAGCAGGGAAATCACCATACATAAGGTCATATACGGTGTGCATATACGGTTCTGGCCAACCCTACGTATATACAGTGTACATACGGTATTTTTAGCAGGGAGATCACCATACATATGGTCATATACGGTGTGTATATACGGTTCTGGCCAACCCTACGTATATACAGTGTACAAACGGTAATTTTGGCAGGGAAATCACCATACATACGGTCATATACGGTGCATAAATATACGGTTCTGGCCAACCCTACGTAGCTGCCCTGATAGCCTAGTGGGATAGCACCCGCGTGCGTGCGTGCACTTTGTTTCTTACACACACCATCCTGACCCTATTCTAGAAACAAAACAAGCAAAAGGTACGCAGGCAGTTGAAATTGTCCCCACGTGAATGAAGGAAAGGGAGCCACTTTGGTACCGGATACCGCAAGTTTCCTCCACCACAGAAAAGAAGGAAATTGCTGAGTTCAATGTGTAATACTTGAACTCAGTTCTTGGAGTGAAGCAAAGTGATATCACTCATATCACTCTTGCTTTTTATCTGTGTTCCTCTCAAGTTTCTTTGTATTTACCTGTAAATGATCCAGTTCCATTTCACGATGCAAACGTAAAAGAACCCTAGCTGTATGGTAATATTATTGCTTTTCCTTAATTAGTGTGAGGAGCAGTGTCTCACTGCCTGCGTAGTTTTAATATATATATATATATATTTTTTTTTTTTTGCAGCTGATTTGGGAAAGGAGCACTTTGGTGCCAGCACCTAAAGCCTCTCACCGCACCATATACCTACCTATATATCGTTACCTACCTACTACCTACACATACCTAATTGTAGTTACCTACCTACATGTACCTATATAAATAGTTACCTACCTACATGTACCTACCAATATGTAGTTGCCTATATATAGTTACCTATACTCAGCAGTTACCTATACTACCTATATACCTAAATATAGTTACTAGCCCTGATTAAACTTACTTTACTTTGTCATACAATTTCATAATCTGTAGCATGATAACACAAACCATAATTTTTTAGCATGATATCACAGATCATAATCTGTAGCATGATATCACGGGTCTCAAACCTCGCCACATGACCACACTCCCTGTCTGTGTTGCTCAACTCCAGCTTCTCTTTTATTTCCGTCCGGGCTCAAGATTCATCTCAGATCATTCGTGTTGATAGCCCACTGCACACGGGCAGTGCTTTTGCATGCAATTTTGGTATTTGTGTGTAGTTACGACGTTGCGGTATTTGTGTAACAGGACCTCTCCTTTTCCTCATATCACCTAACAGGCATAACAGAACCTCCAGACTATATTAGATATTAGATTTCCGAGGTAGGTATATGATTCTCTTATGGGACTAGCCAGAGCTTGACCTAGTGCGACGACTCCACTAGTTGATTGTCGTCAATCACACGTGTGCACCGCTGCTGATTGCCGATCACACGTGTACGCCGCTGCTGATACACATATTTGCGCCGCTGCTGGTACACACGATCACACGTGTACGCCGCTGCTGATTGCCGATCACACGTGTACGCCGCTGCTGATTGTGGATCACACGTGCACGCCGCTGCTTGTGCTCTTGCAACTTTGCAGTATGTGATGCTCTTCTGCGACAACTCCACGTTGATTGTGGATCACACGTGTACGCCGCTGCTGATTGCTGATCACACGTGTACGCCGCTACTGTTACACACGTGTGCGCCGCTGCTGATACACACGATCACACGTGTACGCCACTGCTGATTGTCGATCACACGTGTACGCCGCTGCTTGTGCTCTTGCAACTTTGCAGTACGTGATGCTCTTCTGGGACAAGACGGAGCTAGAGCTGATCAAGGATAGGCAGCAAAAAAAGGAAGGGGGGAAGCCCAAGGTGACACAGAAATTCCGTGTTTAAGGGGTTAGCGTGTGTGTGTGTGTTAATGAGGCAGGGTTGGAATCGTTACGGTTAGAAGAGCCTTGCCACAGCTTATTCATGCTCAACTCTGATTCTGAATCCCAGCAGCACACACACACACACATACACACACACACACACACACTGCCGCCGTCAAACGAACCGCCAAGCGTGGCAGGTCAAATGGTGTGGCAGATCAAGTGGTGGCAGATTAAGTGGTGCCGAGGCTGACTACAGCATAAACCCTGCAAGTGTGAAGGCAAGGAAAGTTGCATAAGGGGCTGCTGCTTGTGGTGGAGAGACCTTGGTTACAAATGCTGCAATGGTTACAAAGGCTGCAATGGTAACAATGGGGTGTGTGGAGAGAGCTTGGGATTTATGTGTGGTGTAGGCTTATATCTAGTTACCCAGTACCAAAGTGGCTCCTTCTCCTAAATTATGTGGGGTGTGGTTTTTTGCTGCCTGCGTAGTTTTTCCCTCTTGGTGTAGAATGTTTTTTTACTTGGTGTAGAATCTGTGGCACGGATCTGAAGCTGTGATCACGGTGGCCCAGTAAATTTTGAAGCCGGTAGTAGTGGTACAAGGCACGAGTGCTTGGTAGCTGTGGCATAGACTGTCAGACCAGTACTCGGTACCAAAGTGGCTTTCTTTTCCTTGATCAATGTGGGGAGTGGTTTCCACTGCCTGCGTAGTTTTTCTTTTCTTTTTCTTGGCATAGACTGTCAGACCAAGCCACTGCCTCAGCAGGCAAGGCAAGGCACAAGTGCTTGATAGCTGTGGCATAGACTGTCAGACCAAGCCACTGCCTCAACAGACAAGAAAGCTTGGCACAACAACAACAACGTGGCAGCTCGTGTAGTGTTCACTCCATCTGTGTCTCTATTCACTTTTCTTGTGCGTGGGGCTTGTACATACCGGTGGTGGCCTCTGTCTAGAGCAGGTTGGGAGTAATGGCGGCCCATTTTGGTCCCAGAAGTCGTGGGGCATATTATTTTCAGTTAAGCCCATCCAATGATGGGATTCAACGCTCGGGTTTGTTGCACGTGCACATTTGCGCTCAAACAGTATTGCAAGTTATTAAGTTGCAATAGAAACGCTACCCTGTTCTCCCTACGTTAATCAGACAATTAAACAGTTAATGTTACATGTATACCTGGATTTTCTGAGTGTGATGCACTTGGTGGCATGCATTGCTTATTGTGTGAGGTTTAGGCTGTTTTTATCTACTGTTAATCGAGATTGAGGCCTGTCAGGAGCTGCTGTTGAACTCTGTACACCATTGAATGAAGGCCTTGGTTTTGTAAACTTTGTAAACCTTTAAGTAACCTGATCTCTAATCAGCCCCCAACTATGTGTTGGCGTATTACATTAGTCAAGGGCAGATAGCAAACTCCCTACTAGTAGTACAAGGTTGAAACGAACCGAAAGTTGATAAATTAAAAGGGAGCAAGAGAGGCAGGCTGGAAAAATAAAGAAAGTAGTGGGGCAACCAGGTTGAAGAGAAGGAGGGCAAAACGTATACGAGAAGGTCAAGCATGGGAAAGAAAGAAGGAACTTTGTACCCTATGGTACTAAGGAAGGTAAGGTTACACCGCTGTAGGTATATGCCTCAGGGGGCACCTGCGCGAAAGCTTGCAAAAAGCCTGTAAACACACCTAGCTAAACAAAGGGTATACAGACCAGACCAGTAGGTTAAACAGACCAGTTTCAGTAGTCTCAAAACTTGTGTTCAAATTCCATTTGTCCCTGCGTTTCCAACTTGTCTGACTTATTTGTGCGTGTGCAAAGTGCGTCACAGCCTTTTTTTTACTTGGTATGCTTTGAGGTTTACCTCATTCCATAGGTTGAGCAGCCATTCCAGGTTGAACGTCTTTGTAATCCAAACTAAACTACTTGAACAAAAGGGGGAACGTCCATGAGAAACATGAACAGATGAATAAGATAGGCCTGGATTTGAACCTAGTACACAATATCTTCTTGTGTACAATGTAAAATAACAGGCAGCCTAGCAGTCACCCTTTTGACTGTTGGCTTACAAGGTTAACAAAGAAAGGCCTTCAGTCTGACTGTTGGCTTAACCTGCTAACCCTAGACCTTACAAACAATATGCGTCACAAGGTTCCTGTCTAGTTATATTCAGCTCAAATAAGAACCTGAAGCTCGGAAGGCATACAGCAGCCGTTCCAGACTTTCCCCTCAATCAATCCGGTCCAAAATAATCTGAAACAGCTAAGGTAAGGTAAGGTTACATCATTATATACGCCTCAAACAGCTAAGCTCCTCGTCCAGGTAGCAGCAAATGGATTCTGCAGGTTGCTTAGCTAGTCTGGGCTAAATGAAGTGGCTGGAGGCCATCCTCGTTGTAGCCATTGTGACCTGAAACCATGGCTCCACCAGCTTAGCCTGCTAGCTTTGCCATGGCTTTCCAGTAGCCGTGAGCAAGCAGGAAGGGCCAGTGTGTTCCACTTGCTGCGCATGCAGCTGAGACTTGACCAGAATAGTGCCAGCATACCCCAGGGCACTGTGTGTTAGAGCAAAAAAGAATGCAGATGAGTGTGAAAAATACTGGCATGGATTCTAGAGGAGTTTGTAGAATAGTAGAGAAACGCAGGCAGCAAACACCACTCCCCTTGGACAACACAGAAATGAGGACCGGAGAAGCAGCATAATTATTGGAGTGCCAGCAGGTCGTTCGATGATGTTGTTTATCTAAACACTTATGGGCGCAATTTGATAAAATAATCTGAAGATCAGGAAGGAGATCCTGACTGCATATTTCATTGATGTCATACAGACGGCCAAACAAAGAAGCTTTACACTCAAAAGCCGAGTAAGATCTGGCTCAATCCTGGTTTTATGTATGAAAAAAGGTACGGATCTGGCTCATTTCTAGGCGGTAAAAAAGATGGGACGAGATCATAAAGGACAGGAAAGCTGACAAGGCCCACTTCTAATATGGCTTTCTGCAAAGACTGGGCCTCGCTCCTTTTCCTTAATCAATGTGGGGAGTGGTTTTCACTGCCTAAGTAGCGTTTTTCCTTCCTCACAGCCCCGATTGAGCAGTAAATAATGGCAGCGATAAATTACCATCTACTGCACACAAAAATTATGGCAGTACATAATGGCAGCGATAAATTACCATCTACTGCACATAAAACTTATGGCACTACATAATGGCAGCGATAAATTACCATCTACTGCACACAAAACTTATGGCACTACATAATGGCAGCGATAAATTACCATCTACAGCACACAAACTTATGGCAGCGATAAAATATTATTTATGGTGCACAAATCCATGGTAGTAAGCAATACAACTAACTTGTTTCTCCAAAGTCCGCTATCGTATAGGTGGTCAGTACACACGGCTCTTACTTGCTTGAGCAATGCTTAACAAAGCCCGGAAGAAGACAAAAGAAACACTCTGCTGGTGACGATAAAGATAACAGCAGGCAAGAGTTAAGGGAGGGTGACGCACGCACTTGATGGGAGATAAAGCCAGCATGGAGTAAGGGAGGGTGACGATGAAGATAAAACCAGCACGGATTAAGGGAGGGTGACGCACTTGATGGCGATGCCCTGAGAAGCTTCTGCACACACACACACACACACGCACACACACACACACACACACACAGCCAGCATGATTTAAGGGAGGGTGACGCACATGATGGCAATGCCCTGAGAAGCTTCTGCACACACACATACACACACGCACACACACACGCACGCACGCACACACACACAGCCAGCATAATTTAAGGGAGGGTGACGCACTTGATGGCGATGCCCTGAGAAGCTTCTGCACTCCGGGGCACGGTCAGCATGAAGCGTGAAGTCATGATGGTGTTGTAGGAGGGGGCGTTGGGGGGGGGCTGTGCACGATTGTGTGAGCACCAAAGCGGTAGAGGCACGTGAGTGTGTGAATGCAGACAATCTCATAAAGTTTGAGTTTCTGAGTATGAAAGGCCTTTGTACGTAACTACAAAAGACTTATTGTGCGTGTGTGTGAGTGTGAGTGTGAGTGTGTGTGTGTGTGAGTTTGTGTGTGTGTGTGCGTGCGTGCCACATGGCAGTGTGAAAGTGTGAGAAAGGGGCCTGCACGGGTTTGTCTGGTGGTGGTGGTGTGTGTATGTGTGTGTGTGTGCTGGAAGGAAGCTGGCTTGCATAGATCAAACAAATAAAGGAGGGAATAAGGAATACGCGTAGGTATGCTTTGTGTTGTCTTTATGTTCACACAGAAGGTGTCCAATGAATAGCCAAAACACACAAACACGCACATACATACACACACACACACACCTGTGGAGGCTCATCTGGCATAACCAGATTATCCACAGCAGTTGATGGACGAGGAGGGAGGGGAGGGCGGGAGGGTTCTGGGGCATCGGGGCAAGCGTGTCTGAGTAGCTCCAGGGATGTGTACTCCAGCTGCTGCGGTGAGGGGTCCTGTGCCGTGCTGCGTTTTTATCGAAACAAATCACATATTAAATGTTGAGTACGTGTGTATGTGTAAGGAGCGCCAGAGATGTGTGCTCCAGCTGCTGCGGTGAGGGGTCCTGTGCCGTGCTGCGTTTTTATTGAAACAAGTCACATATTAGATGTTGAGTACGTGTGTATGTGTAAGGAGCGCCAGGGATGTGTGCTCCAGCTGCTGCGGTGAGGGGTCCTGTGCTGTGCTGCATATTCATACTGTGCTATTCTGCATAATCATACTGTGCCATTCTGCATATCCATACTGTGCCATCCTGCATATTCATACTGTGCCATTCTGCATATTCATACTGTGCCATTCTGCATATTCATATAAACAAATCGAGGATTGCAAGGATTGTGGCATTTGTGTGCGTGTGTGTGTGTGTGTGTGTGTGTGTGTGTGTGTGTGTGTGTGTGTGTGTGTGTGTGTGTGTGTGTGTGTGTATTAAGAGCAGACATATTGTGTGCTTGGAATCCTGAGGTGAGAGGTCATTTCGTGCTGTTCTGCACGCTTTTTTGTAGAAACAAAGGGAGGTGGCAGTTGCAAATATAGGCAGTTGGCAGAATACAGGCAGGTAGCAGTTGGCAGAACTGGTGGCAATATATAGGCAGGTGGCAGGTGGGAGGTGGCAGTTGCTAATACGCACTTTTCGCGCACTTTGAGCACTTTGAGCACTTGGGCACCTGCACCTTTTTTTGAGAAATGAAGGGAGGTAGCAGTTGGCCAGAACTGTACATATACGCCGTATATGCCCGTATATTTGATGGAATTCCTGCCAAGAATATCGTATATACACCGTATATACATTTTTGGCCAACCCTATATATGCATGTCTGGGGAGCGCAAGGGATATTGCGTGCTCCCACCGCTGAGATGAGAGGTGATTATGTGCACATCATGTATAATATATATTACACGTGCATACATACATATATACACATGCATATACATATATACACGTGCATATACATATACATATACATATATAAACGTGCATATATATACACGTGCATATTCTGCACATCATCAACAAAAACCACAGTGATATCAGGAGGCGTCAAGGACTATAACTTTTTGGCAGCATGTGTCAATCTTGATATAAATTATATATTCGGAATCCTGACGTCGAGAGCTATTGATTGATATATAAATAAGTCGATTCTGGGGTGGGGTGGGGTGGGGTGGGTGGGATCGTTTGATGTTTTTGGGTGGTTCTGAAATTATTCAAGGGGGGAATTTTCTGGGCCACTCCCACGGAATTAAAATTATATTTCTGAAATCCTCAGCTCAAGCCCAGTCAATTGGCACCCTTGTTGGGTGATTTGATTAAAGGGGGGGGTCTGGGTGCCTGGTCATAGGAATGCATGGATTGTCCCCAAGCAGGCCGCCTGGTTTTTTGTGTTCAGGCAAATTACCAGCAACTGATTCCAAACTTGCTGTTTACGCATTGCATTATGCATAAGCTGCATGATAGAAGTAAAAAAGTGCTTTGGCAAAGATTTTGGCTGATTTTGTGCACTGAACAGGCGGTCAGTGCAGGAGCGTGCGCAAACCAGTTTTTGCCCTGTAGCTCATCAGGTATTGCATTATTTGATTATTTGGCATGAGAACTGTGCAGGCAGATAGCTGCTTGGATTCTGAGCAGATTGACACCCTTTTTATTAGTGTGGGGGGTCAGGAAGGGGGTTTGGGGGGTGGGTGGTCATTTTCAGCCTGAGGCCCAATTTTTGGACATGCTTGTCTACGAGCTATTTTGACGCCTCCTGGTGATATGCATAAAAATATCCACACACACATAGTATATAAATAGTTAGGCACTTGGCACGCAACGCTCAGCCGCAACCGCCAACGGCACAACATAAGGACGCACCCATCCGTGAGCAGTGCTGCATAACGCACACACATACATACACCCATCCGTGAGCAGTGCTGCATAATGCATAACACACACATACGCACACACACACCCCTCTGTGAGCAGTGCTGCATAACACAGACATACATGCACACACACACCCATCCGTGAGCAGTGCTGCATAACACACATACGCACACACACCCATCTGTGAGCAGTGCTGCATAACACACACATACATGCACACACACCCATCCGTGAGCAGCTGCTGCATAACACACATACGCACACACACCCATCTGTGAGCCGTGCTGCATACACACACATACGCACACACACACCCATCCGTGAGCAGTGTTGCATAACACACACATACACACGCACCCATCCGTGAGCAGTGCTGCATAGCACACATACGGTAGCTGACGCACTGGGAAAGGCTCAAACAGCGCAGCTCCTGTGTGTTAAGGTTCGACCAGTGATGTGTAGTGTATGCATGTGTTTGTGCATATGTGGTATGTGTGCGTGTGTATTGTGTGTGTGTGTGTTTATGTGTGCGTGTGTGTTGTGTGTGTTAGTATGTGTGTGTGTAGTATGTGTGTGTGAGTGTGTGTGTGTGTGGGGGGAGAAAATTGTGTGACTGAAAGTATGTATATACTTCATGCGGCTTTACAGACTTTGCTGCAATGGGATGCAAAACCCCAAAGTGGCTGCTACGCGTGTGTGGTATGTGCGAACAATGCGTTGAATGTGCAGGGGCAGGGGAGTATGTTTCCCCCCCTTATTTGGGCGGTTGTAAGGGCCCTAATTCTGTGGGAATTGTGGCCACGGTCCTTGTTTACAATCCCACCGTCATCTCACGATGCAAACATAGTAGAGAGCTGGTTTCTGGATGCTGATCATGGGCAGTCAGGGAATTAGGACATCACTGCGACGTGTATGTTAAGATTCATTCTATGACAGGAGCAACTGAACATAGCAACTTGACACCCTTTGACACAGGACCTAAACAGGACCTACAAGCCTATCATGCCATCACTGCAACTATTGCAACATGAATTCTGTGCCATCACCACTGCAACATACATTTTAAGAGTCATTCTATGACAGGAGCAACTGAACATAGCAACTTGACACCCTTTGACACAGGACCTAAACAGGGCCTACAAGCCTATCATGCCATCATTGCAAAACTATTGCAACATGAATTCTGTGCCATCACCACTGCAACATACAATTTAAGAGTCATTATATGACAGGAGCAACTGAACAGAGCAACTTGACACCCTGCAATGTTGTTGGTGGTCTGCAACCCAAACGTTGCAGACAGGACCTACAAGCCTATCATGCCATCACTGCAACCTATATCATCGACAGGAGCAGCTGAACATAGCAAATGCATTTGCTTTGACACAAGACCTGCACATTTGCTTAGACGCAAGACCTACACATTTGATTTGACGCAAGACCTACACATTTGATTTGACGCAAGACCTACACATTTGCTTTGACACAGGACCTACACATTTACTTCGACACAGGACCTACACATTTGCTTTTGACACAAGACCTACACATTTGCTTTGACGCAAGACCTACACATTTGCTTTGACACAGGACCTACACATTTTATTTGACGCAAGACCTACACATTTGCTTTGACGCAAGACCTACACATTTGCTTTGACGCAAGACCTACACATTGCTTTGACACAAGACCTACACATTTGCTTTGACGCAAGACCTATACATGGCACAGGACCTACAATCTTATGCCATCACTGCAGTTTCAATGATGAAGCCACAGGCAGAAACTGAGATGAAGAACTAATGATGAAGCCACAGGCAGAAACTGAGAGCCACAGGCAGAAATTGGGATGAAGAATCAAGGATGAAGTCACAGGCAGAAACTGAGATGAAGAATCAATGATGAAGCCACAGGCAGAAACTGCCGGAAGGGATGAAGCCACAGGCAGAAAGAGAAGAAAAATCAATGATGAAGCCACAGGCAGAAACTGCCGGAAGAAGAATCAATGATGAAGCCACAGGCAGAAACTGCCGGAAGGGATGAAGCCACAGGCAGAAAGAGAAGAAGAATCAATGATGAAGCCAAGGCAGAAACTGCCGGAAGAAGAATCAATGATGAAGCCACAGGCAGTACTGCCGGAAGAAGAGCAGTAGGGAAAAGGCCACGAGGAAGAGGTGCAAAAAAAAAGGAGGCCAAGCATATACCTAGGGTTGGCCAGAACCGTGTATATACATATATATACACATCGTGTATTTGGTGATTTTATAGCCAAAAAATACCGTATGTACACCGTATATATATGGTTCTAGCCAACCCAAGCACGTACCCAAACAAATCAGGCGTGGCTCCTTTTGAGCAAGACACGTGATTGCGTTCTGAACTTCCTCTCATGATGAAGTTTGGTCCTGCATCAAACTCATGAAGAGTCTAACTAAGACAGGAGCAACTTAGCATCCTGTGAAAGGACCTACAATCGTACGACAGGACCTAGGATCCTAGGACACAAGACCTAGGACGTACAAGCCTATGACAGGAAATAGAAGAAGAAAAGAAAAAGAAAAAAAACTACGCAGGCAGTGAAAACCACTCCCCACATTAGTTAAGGAAAAGGAGCCACTTTGGTACCGAGTACCGTAACGCTCCTGCACTGCGAAAAGGAAAGGAAAATCCAAGAATCAACAAACCTATGACAGGACCTAGAATCTTATGACAGGATCTGATCATGTGACAAGAGCATCTTGATCATGTGACAGGAGCATCTTGATCCTATGACAAGAGCATCTTATGACAGGAGCATCTTGATCCTATGACAGGAGCCGATCCTGTGACAAGGGCAACTTGCATTACAAGCAAACCCTCTTTCACCTGCTTCTCTAGCCGCCTCATGCACCAGATGCTCGACAGGGGGCCCTGTTTCTTCCTGCATTTAGTGTGTTTTGTGTGTGTGTGTGTATGTGTGTGTGTGCGTATGTGTGTGCATGTATGTGTGTGTCTGGCCGCCTCATGCACCAGATGCTTGACATTGGGCCCTGTTTCTTCCTGCATTTAGTGTGTTTTATGTGTGTATGTGTGTATGTGTGTGCCTGTATGCCTGTGTGTGCCTGTGTGTGTGCCTGTGTGGATACGCTAGTGCACGCCGCCGCGCCCGTTCTACAGCAAGAGCTAATCTCTCTCTCCCTCTCTCCCTCTCCCTCTCCCTCTCCCTCTCCCTCTCTCTCTCTCTCTCTCCCTCTCCCTCTCCCTCTCCCTCTCCCTCTCCCTCT
>Ga0307942_1003047_pt1 | contig 13555 bp, 5 predicted proteins | sample OrgLakmetagen175_FD_201846 | JGI IMG/M metagenome (GOLD analysis project Ga0307942, IMG submission 201846) | Saline water microbial communities from Organic Lake, Antarctica - #175 | ecosystem: Environmental > Aquatic > Non-marine Saline and Alkaline > Saline | place: Antarctica: Organic Lake...
CCCAAAACCCCAAAACCCCAAAACCCCACATTAGATATAGAGATTGAAAGTAAGTAGTTAAAGTAAAATTAGTCAGTGTTTAGAACCATCGCAACTCCTTGCAAAACCCAATGACTTGGGTGCATATTGGTGTTGATATCAGCCTCGAAGACTAGGCCTTTGCCCATTGCATTTCTTCTAGCTTGAGTGACGTATACAGGAGTCTTAATAGTACCTCTCAGTTTCAACTTATTGGCTTCTACAGGAATTACCTGCACAAGAGGCATTTCAACGACCAGTTCTTTTGGATTTTGATAGTCCAAGCAATTTTTCTCGATGTTCCATTTAGCACCTTCGAGGTAAAGTCCGTGAATGTAACAACCATCCTCTGGTTTTGTTTTGACTTCATCTGGAGAAATCATACTTGTGACATCTGTGTAAAGAGTAGCCTTATCAAGAGCTATTCCCTTTCTCCTACAGGTGGTCTGCACCAGAGCAGTGAGATAACTTTCAGGGATATGCAGACCTGATAACCAAATAGCATTTGGTTCATCCTTATTTTTTTCCCAGTATTTGTATTGGACATCACGTTTTTTGAGATGATCCATCCAATTAACTAAGTTCTTTTCAGTTTGAGGACAGAGGCCTCTCCACATTTCAGGTAAGAATCCATTGAAAAGAGCAATTGAGAGGTCATCGAGTTCTTGACTCATACCGATCTCACCATTCAGAGCTCTCTTGAGATTGGTCAGAGAGTCAAGCATCTTCTCAAGGAGTTTATTGAATCTCTCCAGTTCTTGCAGTAACACAGTCTGAGTTGGAGATGGACTTTCGAAGCGTTTTTTGACTTTGTAAAGATCAAGAATTTCAGGTAGCTGAGTCAAAATACCATCAGTAATAGATTCAATATGAGCTTCTTTATTCACACCAGATCCACTCGAAGAGCTTGAAACTTGCATTGAGATCAAGTTAGCCCACATCTCTTTTGTAGCATTGTTAAGATATGAAATTTCAGCATTTGGATGGAGACCAAAGACTTCTGGGTTGTTATTCAAAGGAATCTCCATAATATTTTCCACATAACCATCTAAATGAGTTGGGTTTGGCACTTTATAATCATAACCAGCGGTGGAAAAGTAGAACTTTTGATTCTTGTCAAAAATGAAATCACCCAAGTACTCATCTAGAATGCATACAAGAGTTCTTCTGTCGAATCCATCAGTGACTCTACCTCCGTACATTGCTTCTCCAATGAGGTATCTGAGAGTCTCCCAAGGAATGCCTTCTCCTTCGTTCTGCACAGCCTTGTTAAGGTACATTGAAATCAGTTTGAACGATATTCTGAAATCACTTTCGTTGAAGTCGTAAGAGACGTTCCATCCAATTTTTCCAAATTTACGTCTTTCCTGAACAACTGCATGGAAGAAGGCTAGCACATAAACCAGAGACTTGAAGTCAGGGTGCTTGCAACTATCTAAGTCAGAGTCGTTGATCTTGGAGTAAGAACTCTTCATGTTAAGCTTCAAGCCATCAGGGGGTTCAGTGGTTACTTTCAGAGATCTTTGTAGAATACCAAGAGGCATTTTATCTGTTGGAGCAGTTGTCAGCCACAGTCTAAAGTTCTTATCAGGGTTTTTGATGCCTTCGATGATAACTTCAAGCTTCTTGAGCCAGCTTGTTAGAAGATGGCAATTCTGAAGGAGTACCCAAGCGCCTTTGAAGACACTTCCTTCAATCATGTTGTGTGCGACATCCCCCATTCCTTGACCAAGTGAGAGAGGCTTGAACTTGTTCTGAGTCATTCCCATATCTTCGGCTAATTTGTACATATCAGCAAGTGGGTCTGCGCCTGGAGATAGAATGAACACAATTGGTGTGTTTTCAGTAGATTGCGCATAGACATTGCTAAACTGAAGTGTTGGAGGTTGCACATAGTGATCACTTCCCATGTGTTCAATAATGAAATCTTGAATAACTTTATAAACTCTATCAGTTCTGAATACTCTCAAAATCATCAGCAGTTGGAATTTAGTAATTCCTTCAGAATATCCATTTGGAATAGGATAGTTTTCAGGATCTTCATGGTTATACCAAGTAAACCACTGGTTTCCATTTGTCTCAATATCGTCGATAATGTTTTTCCATTTATCACCTAAAGTTTGGAGCATTTGTAGATCCTTCCATCCGTTTACTGAAATCCAGTTATATGGCTTCTTTCTTGTGATATCATCAAGTGAGATGTTTCCTTTGAGGAAGAATTCTTGTTCATTGTGGTCAAGCTCACCTGCTTCATCGAGGATCATACATGTCATTTGGAATGAAAACATCAGTTTGTGACGCTCAAAAATACCCATACAAGTGAAGTCATAGACTCTTGTCGTTAGAGTAAGAGTGATATTTCTGAGTCGATTTTGAAGAATCTGATCTGTCTTTGCAGTTTTAAGTGCTTTATTAAAGACATCTAGGTATGCAGAAAGAGAGTACTCGTACATTTCTGAAATATTGGACAACCCAGACATGGCAAAGAACAAAATAGCTCCTCTCATAGCTACTTTTCTGTAATTATCTCTACTCTTCTCAAGACCTTCATTCGTGATTTTAGCAACTTTGAGTGCCTCATTAATCTCATCGACTTTTGATTTAGCATTATCAAGAGTTTGAATCAGCTCTTCATTTTCGACAAGTGGTCCTGTAGATTCTGAAAGTTCTGATAAGAGAGTGTCTTCAAGTTCTTTCAGTGTTGTTCTGTTCTCACTTGTTTCAATTACCAATTTCTTTCTTTGCTCTTCGAGCTCAGGTCTTTCAACTCCCACTACTTCATTAAGAAGCTGATCTCTCAGTCCAGATAATGTAACATTGAAGTTTATAATCATGGCTTTACCAAACACTTCTGGGGAATACATTGGGTTTGCTAGTTTAGTTGTCAGGAACATCTTGAACTCATCATTCCAATCAATATCAGCATCTCCAAGTTTAATCTTCTTTACACCAGCATGCACAACAAAGTTCTGATCAAGAACAGGATCAATCATTGGGTCAATTTCAGTGTCGATTCCTTCAAATAATACACTGCCTCCATAATCAAGAGCCATTTCGAGTTTCTTCATGAAATCTGATTGGTTGAATGACAAGATGGCTAGCTTATTATCTTTGTCTTCTTTATTTTTGATCCATTTAACAGCCTGCATTTGAGGATCAATACATAGTGGGAATCTTCTCATACTTGACACTAGAATACCATTTTGAACAGATAGCTCATCTCCTGGAAGCCCTTCACTTGCCCATTTCGACATCTGTACGTCGTCAGTCAGTAATGTTTCTAGTCTAAAGTTCTCTTTATGAGGAATATTTCTTTCCTTAATGTCTCCTTTCCACTCAGTATAGACCATTTCGTTACGGAATTCATAATTGAAAGCTCCACAGTAACTCAGGAATGCACAACCGATTAAGCAATCTCCTGAGAGTTTGACCTTATCTTCCTCAAAAGTCTTCATGTCGCTGGTCCATCTCTTTTGCTCACTTGATAGACCACCAATGAGTTTGGTGGCAGAAGTCAGTTTCTTTTGCATTTTTGCTGATTCAGCCTCAAGTTCATCAAGTTCAGCTTGTTTCTCATCTTTCTCAGCATTCAACTTCTTGAGTTTGGCATTGAGGTCTGCTAAGTTGGCTTGTGTCTCAGCAAGCTCCTTTTCAGCTTCGTGCAGTTTCTTTTTCATTTCTGCAGCTTTCTTTCTCTTTGGCTCGACACTCTTGTAGATATCATAACACTTCAAATTAGCAGCAACCCAAGAGTATAGTCCATGGGCAGCAACATTGGCATTTCTGATGATTCCTGGAAGTAGTTCTGGTTTATCTACTCACCCAGCCTTTTTGATCAGTTCAGTAATCTTGGCTTTTGCTTTTCTGACAGGTTCAGCCTTCAGTTTTTCAATGTCATAATTTTGTAGCACTTGAAGTAATTTGAGATCTCCAAGTAGTATTTGTTTGACTATCTTCCATTCGTCATTATCAAGCTTCTTGGCTCCTGGATACAAATAGAAAGTGAGAGTACACACAATCATAACCAATGGTGGTGGTGATGGTAAACTTCTGATTTCTGCAATTTCTGATTTATCAACTTCCTTCAAAGCTGCTTTGGCTTCTTCAAAAGCTGGAATAGCAGCATCAAGAGCTAGTTTAGCTTCTTCTTCCTCTTTGGCAATCACAACACTTTCAACAGCGAGGAAATCTTGCTTACTTTTAGCAATTGCTTGTTGTTCTGCTGCAATTTTAGACTTTTCACTGATATCAGCAATGAGTTCAGAGACACTTTCAGCTTTAACTTTGATCTTTTTGTTCTTCTCTGCGAGAATGATGGAAAGTTTTTCAGTCTCTTCTCCTGCCTTCTCAAGTGTCGAACATCCTCCTTCAAGTCTATGCACCTTGCTATCCATAATCTTGCGCTCGTTGACCATCATCTTTGTATACGCTTCAATGAAATCTAGATAGTTCTTTGGAGTTGAGTAATTCCTTCTTCTGAATTCTTCTTCATATCTGAGTGAGTATCTCTGAACTGATAAATGAACCATCACAATATGGTTAGTAATTGGATCTCTGAGTTCATCAGAAATATCTTCTTCTTGTAAGTAATAAGATGCAACAGCTTTAAGTGCCTCTTCAGGCCAAGGGAAGAACCAGTCAATCGAAGTATTACTGACTAAACCAGGGAAGTTTCTACATCTGATTCTTAAAGTATCTCCAGCAGGGGACATAGCAAGCACAACATGTAAGTTGTCACGACATTTATTGATAAAATAATCCCATTTAGCTTCTTTACTCTCTGGCACTCCTTCTTTTCTTGCTTCATCTTCAATTTCATTTATAAGTGAATCTTTCTCTTCTTCTGGGAACAGACCTGGCACCATACCGATAGTGAGCATATTATTCACAAGCTCTAAGAATCCTTCTTCGACTACATGTGCATCTGTGAATAGGAAACTAGTTGGTCTCTTAGTGACTTCTCTGTACAACTCTTGAAGATCTTCTCTAAAATTATCTTCTTTGTAATTTCTCACCAAGTTGATTGTACTCAGCTTGTAGCTAGCAGTGAAAGAGGCAAGTTTAGTCAAACTTTGTTTACCAGATCCACCAACACCAACTAGTAGGGCTGATCCTCTTGGGAATCTGATAATTCTATCAATATTAGTAACGTGTCTAAGTGCATCATCAAACAATACCAAGTTCATGGGTTTATTCTCATAAGCATAATCTTCAAGCATCTTGTCCATCTTTTCTCTGACCTTCTTGAAATCTCCAAGATCTTCATAAAGCTTTGGATCGCCTCCTTCATCATCAATTGGGTCTGCAAGTGCGTAATCTCCAAACAAGACTGGCTCTGCCATAGCAAATTCTTCAGTTCCTGGGAAGAGCTCGCTAATGTATTTAGGAAGCAGGTCTTCATTGACTAGTTTCTTGTCTTCGTCAGTGATGAGTCTATCTGAGAACACCCTCATGCATTCGTTTCTCCAAAGACGTACAAGTGATTCAACGGTAGGGAACTTATCAATAGTTGATCTGCATAATCCCTCGTAAACTCTGCTCAAGTCTCTCAAGTTGAAAATATAATGGAACTTGATTGGGGTTCTTGGGAGTTGCTCGCAAACTGTATTGAACAGTCTAATAGTAGCATCTGCAATCTTCATTGGAACTCCTTTAATGATGTCATCTTCGTAATCCATTGATACTAAATGCTTTTCAAGGATTTCACAGTATATCTTCTTGATAGTATCTTCTGATGGAGAGAGAAGAGTAAAAACATTGAACAAAGAAAGGAATCTTGGATCGACATTCGCATTTCCACCTGCTGGAGGAGCCATGGCAGCGATGTACTGAGTATCAACAATTTCTCTGAGTTCAAGCTCACCTCCTCTTTCGTACATACTGTTCTTCTCAATAAGGAACTTCAAGAAAGCGATTGGCTGCTGTGTTCCGTAAATATCAACCTTTGGCATGTGTAAGTCGTCAACAAATACAACAAGCTTCCTGCCTCCTGTTGGCCCATATTGCTTGAAGAAGCCTCTCTTCTCAACATTTTCTTCGATGGTTGTTTGGCAAATCTTCGAGTTTGTTCTTGAGGAGAAGTTAATGTTCAACACAACGTTTTCAGAAGGATCAAGCTTCTTGAGCTTGTTTGAAATGGTTACTGATTTTGCTGTTCCTGAGTCTCCTACGAACATGCATGGTTTCTCAATACTCATCAACTTGTCTAACAGCCAAGAGTATCTCATGGTGTCTTCGGTTGGGACCAAAATCTTAGAGAATTTCTTATCTGTTGGTGGTACATAATCTTCAATCTTTCTCTTCCATGGCACCCAACTTTGATTGGCAAGCTCGATGATGTTGTCATAGTAAGGTGTAGATGGTGGAAGGATATTACTACTTCCCTTTAGGAACTGGTCAAATTTCTCTCTATCTTCAGCAACTAAATTAGCACCAAATGACCAGACTAAGCAGAAAATAAATAATTTTTCAAGTTGTTCAAACTCCTGTGGTGGGTTTTCATCAGGAAGAAGAGAATCCATCAAGATGCACAATTGTTGTACACAATTCAGGTTAGTTCTTGGTAGAGACATTTCTAGTGGGGCAACTGGATCTGCATCTTCAGATATTATTCCTTCATAAATTCTATTGACACAAAGATCAACATATTTTTGATAAAGCTCTCTCAGACTCTCGTACATAATTTCAGAGTATTTTTCGTTCTTTAACTTGCACCACCTCTCATAGTAAGGATAGTATCCCAAATTCTTTGGATCAACGTAGACCATACCACATCTTGAGATAGTTGCTGGAGAAGCATATTGTAAATCATAGACTTCAAAGAGCATTGCACAATGCTTCTGCAATCTAATTCTTTCTCCGTTTGCCAATGTTAGTAGCTTACTGTCATCCATTACTGAGTTCATGTTTTCTACCCAAACTGCATCTACGTCACCGTCGTAAACGATCCATCTTCTTTCTTCTTTGGAGTCTTCTAGGTCTTCATTCATATCTCTGAAAACCTTTGAGAGGAGTCCATCTGTCCAATCTCTTGAGGCAGGGTCGAGGACACCGTACAACTCTGGAATTGTGATTGCCTTTGAGTTCATTGTCCTAATTTTGGTGGGTATCCCGGTCTCAGCATGTAGGCCTTCTGCCAAAGTCTTGATGATGACTGACTTACCAGCTCCTGTCGGTCCAACAACCATAGTAGTGTGTCTAGTCATCATAGTTTCGTACAACTGAATAATCTTGTTGATTTGATCGTTGAATTTGTCTTCCTCGTCATGTTTGAACTTTCCTTTTTCAAGAATGTCAACAATTTTCTCTTTCATTCCTTCATATCCAACTCTTTGAAGGTCAACTCCTGGGAAGAGATCGTTAATCAAACCTTGGAAAAGTGGGACGTCTTCGTACACAAATTTGGGTGCATTCATATCTCTGAGTGCTCTCATCAGCACTAAATCTTCAGTCAAACCTGAGTATTCTCTCTTGAGTCCACCTGCCATGACCAGCACTGACTTTAAAGCTCTAAGACCAAAGTCGTAGTGATACTGTTGAGAAAGTTGTTCTTTGGATAGCTTGTAAAGCACTGTCATTTTCTTTGCCAAGATCTTAGCCATTTTGAAACCTTCAGACATCAACATGTTTTCACAAATGAGGACCAAATCAGGAACGATCATAGTTACAGGTCTAAACAAAGCCTTCAAGTTATCTGGGAGTTCAGATCTTCCAGCATATCCGGGGTTCATGGTAACGAAAATTCCAACTGTTGAGATTAATCTAACATCATTTCCCTGGAATTCAATTCTTGCTTTATTACCTTTTGCCAGTCCATGCTGAATTTGCTGGAGCTGAGTTGAAATGACAGAAAGCACTTCTGGATTGATCCTATTGAATTCATCAAAGCAACCCCAGAATCCTGTTTGGATTAATCCTGAGAAGATTGATCCCATTGCAACAGCATCTAAGGTTTCACCACAATTCGTGACCACACATCTTATAGCTAAACCTTTAGCAAGATCTTTGACTGTTTCTGTTTTTCCTGTACCTGCAGGTCCAGCTGGAGCTCCACCCAAATGGAAGGTGAGAGCAGTTGTCAATGTCATGACACACCTATCAGTCAATGGCGTAATTACTAATCTTGTTGAGAGACCAAGATACTCGTATCAAAAATCAAATACTCCAGTACACTGCCTGATCATCACATCATCTTTCTTACGGTCCCATAAGAATCTGAGCTGACTTTCCCAGTCAAACTCTTTGTCACTGAGAATAGAGTCTCTTACAAATCTGTCTACGATATCTTTCGCATGGACATCGAGGATAATGAGAGCATTAATTTTCTTTCTTGTATTTCCGTCTAAGTCAGTTCTGACCATGTCAATAAGATCGTTCAAGTCCTCAGTTTGTTTCATCAGCTCATTCTTCATAGCATGCTTGTCACCTTCAGACACTCTCTTGAAAACATCTTCAACCGAGAAGGTCCACCAGACCTGAGTTCCAACAACTGTGATCATACCAAGATGCTCTGATATCCATTTGGTTCTCTTCTCCTTGGCGTAGAACATGATAGCTTTCTTAGCGATAACGTGAAGGGTGTTTTTCATTTCTTCTTCTACTCTTGTCATCCAGTCTTCAACAGCTCCTTCTGGCTTTTGAGGTACTTCGAATAGGAATTTCTCTCCTTCATCTGAAGTCATTCCTTCGATAATTTTGTCTCTATTGATGAAGTTCAGCTCTTTACAGTTATCAAATAACTTCAACAAGTGAGGCTGAATTGTTCTTGGGTTGCTTGATCCCAGAATGTATAGCAAGTCATCTGAAGAAATAAAGTAGAACCTAGCAAAAGAATTTCTCTTAGACTCTAAATAGTTGGTCAGACTCTTTTCACATTTATCTAATTCAGTAGAGATGTTCTTGAGTTCACTATATCTGCTTCCACCATCAGCTATGACACAACTAGCATAAACATTGTTTTGTTTGGCTACGCTTTCCATAATCTTCTTTCTGTAGTTATTGTTAATCTTATCAAATTTCTTAGCTTCTTCATTGAGTTGCTGTCTGATATCCTCACTTCCGTTGAAGATACTCTCTAAGTACATCCATTTTCTTTGTACAATGAGCCATACGTCAATAACTTCACTAATCGTGTTCAGATCTTTCCTCCATTTCTTGACTCTTCCTGAGAATGCTTTGACAAATCTAGAGCTTGAAATACCTTCTAGGTTCATGATATTATCTTCAAGAGTGAGTCTGATCTCATCTGGACTCTTGATGGCCCATCCTCTTTCTTCGTTATTCTTAGTGTATGGGATAACTTCAAATTGCTGCTGTTTCCAAGTGCTCTCAATTGCTTTGAGACTCTTCTCGTTTTTCTCTTCAGCATTTGCTTCGTTCAAGATTTCATCAACAACTGCTTCATGCTCTTGAAGCTTAAGTTCAAACACTTTGGCAAGAGTAATAGTTCTCAAGTTTATCTCTCCGATGTCATGACCAGTTTGAGCCATGATCTTCTCCCAATGTCTTTCTTGGATTGATGGTGCCTTTAGTTTCTCAATCAGAGGAACCGACTTCTTGAATCCTTCAACTGCTTCCTTCAGAGCTTTATATGGCACAAGCTGTTCGATCCCAGCATGTTTACTCGGTAGTCTTCTAACCTTCTTTTCAAATTCATCAGCGCCTCTTGTAAGTTCTTGGATGTCTAATTTGTTCCATGGCTTAAGAGACCACTCTTTCACTTGGTTCTGGTGATCTTTGTAGATAGAGTAGATGAGGTCATAGTTTTTGTTCATTTCTTCCATCTTAATGAGTTCATCGTATTTAGAGATTGTTAGGTCAAACAATTTTTCAGCTTTTACTTTTTGCTCTCTTTCCATGTTGAAAGTGTTGACCATAGCTTTGCTTTCTTCAAGCAGTTCAAGACCTCTATCCAGGGAAATACCGCCTGTTCCTGGACCCTCTTCAATATACTTTTCGTATTCTCTCTTGATTTTCTCGCTGAACTTAGCGACTTCTCCTTGAGTGATCTTGGCAAAGGACTCCTTCATTTGCATTGACTCAAAGTCTGTTTTCTTGGCTTGATAAATTAAGTTATTCCATTCATTGAGTAAACTATCAGTCCGTGTGTACATTTCTTTGTCTATCTGGAAGTCATACATGTGGAGGATTCTGAACTGCTCCTGAACATCGGTTATTCTGAATTCCATCTCCATTGACATATCTTGAATTTTGTAGATGTTTCCGAGGAGGGCAGCTAATGACTCATTATCTCCTGGACTGATCTTAAGTAGCTTATGGTACTCTTCAATCTGTTCGATGATTTCATTGAGTTTCTTGATGGCTGTTTCTTTCAGCTTATCTCCCAACATGTTCAGCCACTCATATGCCTTTTCAATGAATTTGACTTTCACTTCCTTGAAGTTAATAATGATGAAATAACTAGGATATTTCTCTGGCAAGTTGCTGATTTCTGAGATAATTCTCTTGTAAAGAGTGAGCATCTTGTCAATGTTAGCAGTACTTGGGTTCTTGTCAAGAGCTTTAAAGACCTTGTTCTTCTCATTCTTATCGTAGAGTCTAAAGTCATCCATCTGTCTTTTCCAGTTGTTGCCACTACTATTGATCTTCTTGAGGATGTCTTCTCTAGCCTGAACGATCTTGGTACTGATATCAGTGATGATTGGACTCTCATTGACTTCATCGAAGAAAGTAAATGGAATATATAGCTCAGCAGTTTCAGGATTAGGCTTCTCTTCAAAGGTGATACAGTATCCTTTCCACCATCTTCCGAATGCCTTCGAAGACTCAAGTATGCTTCTAAAGAACTTCTCTAACTGATTTGCTAATTCTTCTTTTGATGGGTGGTAAGTGATTTCTGGGAAATGATACTCAGCTGAGATCTTGATCAGAGGTTTCTTCTGGATTGTCCCTGAGTAAATAGTCTTTACAGCAGCCATTGCCCTCAAAATCATGATTGAGATAGCATTGAATATTCTGGTTTCCCAATACTTGTAGTACTTTGCTAGTTTTGGAGAGCCTCTAGTGTTTGTCTTCACTGTGTTTTCCTCAACATTTTTCAAGTAGATGTCTCCAATGTTCTTATAATTAATCACCAACTCTTCAATGATCTTCTTACAGTGAGTGTCAAAGTATTCACTGAATTGAAGAACACCCATAGGCTCAATGTTCTTCCATGGAATGTCTCTGATCAGCTTCGCGTTCTCTATCTTTTGGACATTTTTCTCAATATTTTGAGCTTGTTGTTTGACTCTTGACTTGGTCTCACAGAACTTGATAATGGCTTCTCTGCAATCTTTGATGTATTCCTTGATAGAGAGAGAAAACCAGTTATGATTCTCTCACCCTTTGTCCATAAAGATGTTCATTTCTTTAATCTGTTGTTGAAGGAGATCCTTTTCAACATCTTTGAGATCAGAAATCGCTACTCTGTACTCTCTGAGAAGTTGCTCTAGCTTGTCAACATGGTGGATGTAGTTTGACTCTTGAAGTGCAATATTGATAATGGTCTGAGGGACATCCTTTCCAATCTTGTCGAGGTACTGTGCTTCTCTGATAATGACCTTTAGCTCAGGTGAGAAGTTGATCAGGTAGTTTCTGTCAACGTCCTCCTTCCTCATATTTTTGATCTGCTGTTCATCATCTACTTGAAGATTTTTCCTCTGTTTTTTAGTGAGTTTCTTCTCATACTTGTCAATCAATATCATGTTTTTGAGCAGTCTGATTGCTTTCTCAGTGTTTTGTTGCTTCCATTGGTCAAAGAGCTTGTTCTCATATTCTCTTTCTAGCTTCTTACAGAGTTCGATGTACTTGTTGGTCACATCTTTTCCTTTATCAGACTTCAAGAGTTCTTCATTTTGTTTGAACTGATCAATTGGTGCCTTAATTCTACCAAAAATGGATCTTGCCCAAATGATGGCTCCAGCAATTGGTGGAGTGTTTTTTGGAATAGGCGGATTGTCTTTACTAGTGTTGAAGAGCTCCTCCATTTTGTTGAGCTCCTTCTTGTATTGCTCCAAGACATCTTCGTATTTCTTAGTTAGTTGTTCTTCAATTCTAGCTCTCGTTCTAATGTTTTTGAATTTGAGAAGTAGAGTAAAAGCTCCTTCTGAACTCTTGAGCTCGTTTGAAAAGGTACTATTAATCAAGTTTAGAGTGTCATTCTCTACTGATTCAATATTCTGTTTGAATAGTCTGAAAAGGTTGTCCCAGGACTCTTTATTTTCTTCTTTAAAAATATCCATTGGGAAGTCCTTGAGCTTATGAATATACTCGGTGACTCTATCGCTAACTTGGTCGATCTGGTCACTACTTCCAGTGATAGCCTTAAGATCTGGACCAAGTAAAGTGACAAACTCCTTTCTGATGGTACAGGCTTCCTTGAGTTCTGTAAGAATGCCTCTCATATATCTGGATCTTGCAAAGAGCTGTCCAATATTGTAGTCCCATCTTTTGACTCCGCTCTCTGATTCAAGTTCTCCTCTAGTGACAATGTATTGGCTCTCCCACTTTTCGAGGACGTTTTGCCCAATAGTAATGAGGTCGATGGCTACATCTGGCTTGATGTTGAAAATAGTCTTGAGGTTGACCTTTGCGTTGACTTTATCGCAAATCTCATTGGTCAGATCCGTCAGTAGATCTCTCATCTTGTCGTCGTTGTTGTTGATGTGTCTGGAGATAGTCCAGACCAACTTAAGGCCATTCAGCAGAGAAGTGATCGTTTCCTCGATGGTAGTCAGGTTTCCTTTGTTGATGTTCTTCAGCTGCCTCTCAAGCGTTGACAGGAACTTCACATAGTCTTTAGCTTGGGCATGGGATTTTGTGAAAGCAAGCATCTGTTTCTTAAAGCTCTCCACACTGGTTGCTTCTGGGTTATATTCCTCATTTAGCTATAGTGAATAGGATTAGTTCAAGATTCTGATCAATCAAAGATATTTGAATTTTAATCTTACTGAAACGATATTTTTGACTTCTGGAAGGGAAATTTGTTGATAGAGAGTACTGAAAGTTGCTGATCTTGATCTCCAGTATTCTATTTCATCAAGTGCGGTGTTTCCTTCCCGCTTTTTATTATCTTCAATCTCAATTGTAGTAGAAATGGTTTGAGCCCATTGGTCCTAAATGAATCTGGTTAGAATCATCTAATAAGTCTAAACTTACCACAGTATTTTGAATAGTGTTTAGGACATCTGGCTTCTTCATTAAATCTTCCTTATTGGTGGTATCAATGTCAGGCATCTCGATCGTGACAGTTCCGTATGCTTGTTGTTTGGTGTTACTGATTTGCTTAACGAACTTCTCGAGGTGTAGCCTTGTCTCTGGTTTGTCTTCCATCCACGGTAGATAAACGTTGGTAATAATCTTCTGTAAAGAATCGATCTTCCTCAACATCTGATCTTCTTTTGCAGTATTCTTGCTCATCTTTAGCCGGCAAAAGATTTAAATTAATTATTATAAATTTTTATTTCGAAATTATATTTTAAATAGAGATCAACCATATATAAGTTTAAAGGGGTTTTGGGGTTTTGGGGTTTTGGGG
>Ga0307942_1003049_pt1:0-12500 | contig 13553 bp, 13 predicted proteins | sample OrgLakmetagen175_FD_201846 | JGI IMG/M metagenome (GOLD analysis project Ga0307942, IMG submission 201846) | Saline water microbial communities from Organic Lake, Antarctica - #175 | ecosystem: Environmental > Aquatic > Non-marine Saline and Alkaline > Saline | place: Antarctica: Organic...
TGGGTGGGTGGGTGTGGGTGTGGGTGTGGGGGTGGGGGTGGGGGTGGGGGTGTGGGTGTGGGTGGGTAGGTGTGGGTGGGTGAGAGAGAGAGTGTGTGTGTAGGCGTGTGTGTGTGTGTGTGCATGCGTGCGTGCGTAGGAGTGCACGTTTGCTTGGAATAGGATGCAGTTCTCACTTTGTGGCAGCTCAAGGTCCATGTATCCATACATGCAATTTGGGCTGAATCGAGGGTCGCAATGTCAGGGAGCGGCAAAAGCACTAGGTGGATACTGATTCTCAATGTGGCTGCATTGAATGTAGGCAGTTTGCTTGTTCCACCAGCCGGCTCTTGCATTCATACATTGCCCCTGCTGAGATTGTAAAACCGTATCTCCACAAGCAAGCTTGTCTTTGTTGAGCTGCCACTTCTATAACTATCCCTTAAAGATCCTGCAACCCTATTTTCCCATCCTGGCTCATGCTTGTGATCCTCCCTGCCTTTCTTCGCAGATTATTGATGCCTCGCTACATAGGTACCCCACCACCCTGCAAGAAGATGTGCGCCTGCTTGAGAGCATCCAGACTGTCTCAAATTCCGCACGCTCAGCTGATGCTGCGTCAACAGCAGCGGACCCCAAAATTCCAGCGGGCAGCAGTAGCAGCTATTCAGCCACGGATCTGAAGGCACGGCGCAAGCGACTGGCGGTTAAGGTGAGCATGTACGTGTGAGAAGCTGTGTTGCGTGTCACATCAGCTGTTGTAGGAGTGTGGGTGGGCCGTAATGTATTAATACACCGTATATTTAGGGATATTCCTGCCAAACATACCGTGTATACACCGTATTTATATTGTTCTGGCCAACCCTATATATGACCGTATATTTGGTGATTTCCCTGCCAAAAATACTGTGTATACACCGTACATACATGGTTCTGGCTAACCCTAGTTACGCGACCTTTTTCTCCTCTTTCCCGGTGTACCACAATCTGCACCTCCTTCCACAAATCTTCCATCATTCCTGCTCATAATGCACTCTCAAGGCTCACCACAACCCTCATATAATATGAGCGGTAGCGGCATGAACAGAGTCAACAGAGTAGTGCAAGCTTTGCTTAAATATTAACCTCAGCCATGCTGCGAGTGATTCAGTGTTCCACCATTCGTAGTTCCACCATTTGTAGTTTTTGTATGTCTACTGTCGTCCAGCACAAATGGAGCAAGCTTTTTCCCTGTCCATGATGTAGCACCATTCCGCATAAAGCACCTTGAAGGTCAAGGGGAAATGTTCTTACAGCCTTTTGGCTTCTTATGTTTCTAATGTAGCCATAGACGCTGCAGCTGCTGCTAGTCCTCGTGTGCATCCTCGTGTGCATAGCCATAGCAGCGTCCTCGTGTGCATCCTCGTGTGCGTAGCCATAGCAGCGTCCTCGTGTGCGTAGCCATAGCAGCGTCCTCGTGTGCATCCTCGTGTGCGTAGCCATAGCAGCGTCCTCGTGTGCGTAGCCATAGCAGCGTCCTCGTGTGCATCCTCGTGTGCATAGCCATAGCAGCGTCCTCGTGTGCATAGCCATAGCAGCGTCCTCGTGTGCATCCTCGTGTGCGTAGCCATAGCAGCGTCCTCGTGTGCATCCTTGTGTGCGTAGCCATAGCAGCGTCCTCGTGTGCGTAGCCATAGCAGCGTCCTCGTGTGCATCCTCGTGTGCGTAGCCATAGCAGCGTCCTCGTGTGCGTAGCCATAGCAGCGTCCTCGTGTGCATCCTCGTGTGCGTAGCCATAGCAGCTGCTGCTAGTCTTCGTGCTAGTCCTCGTGTGCATCCTGGCTTTGGGCGGCTGTATTTCTGAGCAAGTTGTATACCAGGAACTCTTGGAAGAACTCTTGGCAGGCAAGATTTCCCGGTCAATTTCTTCACTCAATCGCCTCTTATCTATTCATCCTCTTCCTTTTTGCCTCTGGGGGGGACCAGCCACTTTGCTGTGCTGGTCTTGCCTGTACAGCTCTACTCATCCCATGTTTTTATGCTGTCTAATTAGAGGGTGACTCTGGCACATTGTTTCATGCTGTCTGCTTGTCACTGCCTCAAATCAGTGCTTCTGTTGGGTGTACGAGCAAGTGCCACTTGTCATGTTGATGCAATAAACGTGTGTAATTGCTGTGTGTGCCGTACGCGACCGTTCAGGTCCGCGTGGCAGAGAAGGATGTTCTTACGGCAGCAAAAAGGGCAGCGGTCATGATTGTGCTGGAGGGTTGTGATGGCCAGCAGGGCAAGGTCGAGATTGGCAGTGGTGATGATGAAGACAGTGAGGGGGACGGGGGAAGCGATGGAGAAGATGAGGAGATGGAGAGCGAGGAGGAGAGGGAATTTCTGAAGCACTTGCTGCTCAAGAAACGGATGCAAGAGGAGGAGGAAGAAGGGGGGGGTGAAGGCAAGGTTGGGGGTGATGAGCTGCAGGACTTGTTAATGAAGAAGCGGGTGCAGGATGGAGGCAAGGAGAAGAAGGGTGGAGACAACCAGGAGGAAGCAGGACAGAAACGGTGCGTCAGGGCTGGGTTAATAAATCAAGCATGCCGTTTTGTCTCATGTGATCAGCAGCAAAGTTCCTTATTTTGATCCTGCTTTAAAATGCAGGGGCATGGGGGAGGCACCAGAGGCAGCAGCGTCCAAGCGGGCAAGGAATGGAAGCAGCTGTTAGATGAAGTGCCGCCTTTTCTTGCATGTTTTGTTTCAGACTTTTGTTCTTGTGGAGGAGGTATTGTTCCCCGGAAGACATTGCGCGCTTTAAACAATACAGGATAATCGTGCAATTGTTCCTTTTGGGATCCTGTGAAGCGCGGGACTCCTGTTTTGCGGAGCTGGAACATGCTGAAAATTCCTGGACGCTTAAAATGCTCCAGGATATTATTTGAAGCGTTGCTTTGCTTGGATGTCACAATACGCACAGCGGGGCCGTTTTGCAGAGCATCACCAGGTGTGGGAAGGCTGTGGCGCTTTAAAATGTTCTGGGGATTGAGTTGAGGCAATGTTGCTATGCCTGTAGCTATAATATCACAGTGCGTTCCCGGGTTTGCCAGTATCGAAGCATCCAGCCAAGCAGCCGTTAATTCATCAGGTCGCTATGCTTAAACCCGAAGTCTCCCCCCATGCTTGACTCTGAGGCAAAGTATTTAGGATTTTGAGGGTATTACATAGATCAAGGGGAGATAGCAAACTCCCTACTACGTGAGAAAAAAAAGGAAAATTGGAAAAAGAAGGGCAGCAAGAGAGGCTGGTTGGACAGGAAAATGGAGGCAAGGGGGGAGGCCTTTAGGGGAAAAAGATTCAGGCGGAAAAAGTTGGATCCAAAAGAAAGCATTTAAAGAAAGCATTGGATATCAGAGCAAAACAGAGGGCGAACTGAATAAACTGAGGCCTGGATACCTACACTACCAAAAGAGCAACCAGGCATGAAGGCAAGAGAAGCTAGGAGCCAGCCAGTATTAGAGCAAACTAAGCCATAGCAATGTCTGATGCGCCAAAACAGGCTCCAGCGCAATTTATATTGCGTCTGTGAAGTTGCGTTGGTGTTACGTTTAGGTTTGCTGATTTGACGCCAGTCCAACGCCTCCTGGGTGATAGTCATTCTGTAGATTGTGTTACAGGCCTTGACATTGCCAAAAAAGGCCGTGTTGTTATAGTTATAGTGCTACAATGGTTACTACTTCATCAAAATTGAATCAAAGTAGTTTTAAACTAAAGCTGCAATTAAATCAGATAAGATCCTACTAAAGCATGAGCTCAAACCGGGGTGAGTCACTCTTCTTAAAATTTGATGGGACAAAAATGTTTTGCACTGAATTCCTAGGTGGGTGCTTTCTGTGCTGTGGAAGATAGCAGCCAGCCAATGTTTTTTTGCTTTATTTCTTTTGCAGTGATCCTTATTCAAACACCATTGAATTTAGTGCAGAAAGTGATCTGTTATGAAGATTTGGCAGCAACAGCATGGGATTCACAAAAAACAAAGCATGTGCGGCTTAATTGGCTAGCACCATTGACACCCACACACAGCCTTATGGTATGTAAAACTTAAAGCTAGTCCATTGGGCCACACACATAAGATAACAAGCATATTAGCATGTTGGGCCATAGTTGACCCCCTCTGGGTATTTAAATGTAATGTGTTAATGTGTTACTCCGACCCAGCAATCACGACCCAGTAAAAACCCACTCCAACCCAATACGTACCAAACAACATCTGCCAATAATGCAACCCTTACCCTAACAGATGGTTCTGCCAACCCAAACCCTCTGGCTGTAAAATCAAGGCGTACAACCAAACAAACACAATTCTGGCTGTGAAATCAAGGCGTACAACCAAACAAACACGATATACACTGAATCCAAATTAAACGCTGTGTGGACACTCCCACCCAACAAGCAGAAAAGGCACAAGGACAATAAAAGCTGCTGATGCCTCGCTTTCTAGGGCACCGCTAAACTCTCCACACCATCCTGCTTAAAGCAATAGGCACTGCACAGAGGGGTTATGCAACAAATCCACTGCACAGCCTTGGAGTAAATAAGCCACAGCACACCAAAAACATTTAGCTTATTTTCTCTATCGATTCGCAATTATGCCTCCTCCGCTTTTCCCAAAAACACAAACAAGGTGTGAATTTGGATGCTTCTGCGAGCAACCCATCTGATCCTCATTAAGTGCCCTATGACTTGATTTTGGCAGTGAGGATCATTCCTAGGTGCTGGCACCTGAGTGCTCTTTCCCTTAATCAGCTGGACGTATTATCACAACCACCATGGCCTTTTCTTTTCTTTTTCCTCTCTACATGCCCTGGGATACGCGACAAAAGTCACTCGAACCAGCAGCGACATCTTGATGACGGTGCAAACCAACATGCCAGTGGGGTTTACCTGTGTTCTTTTTATGTTTTATTCCTCCACAATTGCAATAAAAATGCTGGATTTAATAAAAGGTGGATCAACGATTAAATAAGCGGACAAAGTTGCGTTTATCTTATTAAGGCAGGCTTACTTTGACTCATGTTCATATCTATATATCTTTTCTTCAACTTTGGCCATAAATTACACCACGAGGGTCTGCAATCCGTGGACGCGGGCAATCCGTGGCCATAAATCCAAATTGGAATTTTGAGAGATCCAAGTTTGGAATTCATTAAAATTATTTCAAGTTCCTAAATGGGCAAAGACATAAAAAGAAAGAAGAAAGGGCTTCCTGAAGGCCTGAGCAATAAAAAGCCCTTCCTGGTTCCCTCATGTGCACTTCCGGCTTTAGTGGAGAGCTTTGGCAGCAAAAAACTCTTGCATGGGCGCGTTAAGGTGCGCGAGACTCACGCAGCAAAGCTTCTTTGCACCCACCTTGCATGCGCGTGCTACTGCCCCTGCGGCAGGCTCCCCCCACTGTTGAGACTGCTGTGCCTCTCTCTTCAGTGCCTCTGTCACATGGACACGGATCTCAGATCTGCTTGCCTCTACAACAAGTTGCTACACCCTGCGCTTGCTACTGATGAATTTAGGCCAGGGACCCAGGACGCAAGAATTGTGTCTTGGTGAAGTGCACAGAAGATCCACGCGTGTTCTTCTTTAAAACAGAAAAGGTGCGCCTTTGCGCTGCGAGTTATTGTGTAGGGAAAGCCCGTGCCACTCTCGCTTTGAGTTTCAGGTGGCGTGCAGGGTATGCATGTGAGGCACTGTGCTCACTGTATGATTGTGAGAGTATAGTTGAGAGACGGAGCTGCCTATTCCCTTCAAAACATTCAAGTGACAATACATGGTGGTTGCGTTTGAAAGTCACTCCCTTCCTCCATGCTAAGCGTTTGCTCACTCCGGCTCAATTTACCAGGCCTAAGATTTCTCTAGTCCGTGCGTTCAATGCACCCGATCCTCTCTCTCGTTGTGCAGGTTCGGCAATGGATATAAGAAGCAGAGCAGGCCCAGAAAAGCAATGGAGACAAGGGGGAGGAGGAGCAGCAGGAAGGGGTAGAGCTAGAGGTGGAGGCAGAGCAAGAGCAGCAGGAAGAGGAGCAAGAGGGGGAAGAGGAGGAGGAGGAGGAAGAAAAAGCATGGAAACGTATGCGCTTGGATGTCCCAGAAGGCTCTGAACTGCATAGGCAACAGCTGCCTTCCCCTCGTCCACAACCCGGACAAACAAGGCAAGTTGGCATTGAAGTTCTGCAGCCTCGCACCCTCAGTGAGCAAAGCACCCATAGACGTTCAACTTAAACCCCTCAACCAGCACAGGAACAGCCCCACTCAACAGCCTGTGCAGAGACAGATCATACTCTGGAGCACTGAGTGCCTCGCCTGCGTGAAACACTAATGGCCAATTGAAAGTAGGGTGTCCTGCCCGCATATTCTTACTATCTGCTCTGTACCGTAGCCAATCCCAGTCGCTGAACATGTTCCTCCGTTTTGCCCTCTGCAGCCAAGATGAGGTAGCAGACTTGACTGGCAAGGATGTTGAAGTGCCTGGTCCCGTCTTTCATGTGTTCACCCCTGGCTCCTACCTCAGGTAGGTCTTGCCTCATACAGGCCCCTGGCTCATACTTCAGGTTAGGTCTCCTGGCTCATACTTCAGGCTAGGTCTTGGCTCATACTTCAGGTAAGTCTTGGCTCATACTTCAGGTAGGTCTTGGCTCATACTTCAGGTAGGTCTTGGCTCATACTTCAGGTTAGGTCTTGGCTCATACTTCAGGTAGGCGTTGGCTTTTACTTCAGGTAGGCGTTGGCTTTTACTTCAGGTAGGTCTCCTGGCTCATACTTCAGGTTAGGTCTCCTGGCTCATACTTCAGGTAGGTCTTGGCTCATACACCACAACAGGACAGAAAAAGGGAAAGCAAAGCGTGATTGCTGGGGCCAACATGCGTCACATTTTGCAGTGCCATTACTCAATATTAAATAAAAAGTGCTTTCCCTCATCTGCAGGGCTCGCGTTGTGGGTCCAGACAATGCACATGCCTCTGCTGTGGTGCTGCGCATGGAGCATGACGAGCGCTATTCGTAAGTAAAGCAATTAGGCAGGACAGCTGGGTGGCCAGAGATGCGAGATGTGGTTACTTTCTTACCCTGTGTGTGGTTATGTTAGGCGTGGGTGTAATGGCACTCTGTGAGCATGTGAGCATTATCGCCTTTATTCTTCATACCAGCCTTTATTTAAGTCTTATGTAGCTGATTTATCGGTTGCCAGATCTATCAAGGTAGCAAACCCTGAGAATCGACAACATTAATGTCACAGTTTCGCTTGTTCTTGCGCTTGCAGGTTTTACTTTCATGCCTCAGTTGTTCGTGGATGGATTCAGCAGATGCAGATGAGGGCGGCAGGTCAACAAGGTAACGTTGTGCAATACGCAATGCGCCATTTATCACACAGCAAAAAGCAAAAGCGTGGTGGAAGCGCGTGCCAAACGAAGGGCACACTAGCAGAGGAGGTGAATTGTGAGTACCCCCAGCACTGTGTTGATAGTGTGGAGTACGTTACAACACAACTGCGCTGACGCATAAGGTATAACGGCAGTCCAAGTAATTCACTCACACCGGCAATGGCGCACCGCAAGCGGCGCGCACAAAGGTACACTTGTGCTCATGTACACACATCCTCATGTGTATCAAAGGCGCGTTTGCTAGTTCCTGTGTTGGTCCCCTCTGCACGTATTTTCCCGTGTGCATGTGTTTATGGTTGTGTGTGTGTGTGTGTGTGTGTGTGTGTGTGTGTTGCAGACGTCGCCTTGGCTGGTGTACCTTCACATAAAGTGATCCACAATTTACAGTGCACAGTGTACTCCACACCTAATCATTTTTTCCTTGCATTGCAGGCAGTCTGAGTGACGATTCTGCAGCAGAAGTGCTGGCGGGCATGTCATCCAGACGCAGCAAAGACGGTGCTCGCCCCTCTCCTCCCACTTCCAATAACAGAGCCTCACAAGGAAGTCTCGACCCAGTATCTATGCACCCTTCATCCCAGCCGCAACACATCTTCTTCCCAAGGCCTGTCTCGACATCCCCCTTGCCTCTGCTACAACCTGGACCTGGTTGTCAACTGTTGCACGCCAACGCTGTTCACAGCGGTGCGTGTGGATCGCTATTGAACGATTATCAAGCCACAAAAAATAGAGTGTTCAAGCTTTGGCTTTGTTTTTGGCAGGTAGTAGGGTTGGCTCGTAGGTCGGGTTGGCCAGAGCCGTAGATATACATCATATATGACCGTATATTTGTGATTTCCCTGCCAAGAATAATGTATATACACTGTATATGTATAATATATATATACCTGGCAAACCCTACTCATAGGACTGGTTTGAAAAGCTTAGCGCTCAATATGCAAGGAGAGGTCTACGCTGGCATAGACCAGTGCGCATAAAGGAAAAACTCGTAACTAGTGCCTGTACAGCCAGAGCCCCAAAGCATGATGGATTGAGAGAGCTCAATGAATGCCACATGCTTTATTTGCAGGTTCCACGGCTGGCCAGCTACCTTACACCAAAGATATGGACCTCCCCTCTGCAATGGTCCAATCTCCGCTCCATCAGCGTGCTGCTTTGCGCACCTCTGCAATTAACTACTCTCAGCCAGTCGGCTTGCCCTCATTGGCTATCGTGAAAAATGGCCTTGAAAGAAGCACTGCAGCTGCTTCCCCTAGCCTACCCCCATCCCAGCACCCTAGCCTTACCCCATCCCAGCACCCTAGCCTACCCCCCTCCCAGCACCCTCTGCTTCCAGCACAGCGGAGAAAAAGGCAGCAGCAAGGTGCTCTGGAACGGATGCGTGCTACTGCGGGTGCTGACAACCCCCAAGGTCCCGGCAATGTTCAGGCCAATGGGGTGGAAGCCAACACTAACACATCGTGCCAGCCCTCTATTCCTGGTCCGGTACTCAGCTGGGGCTCCTCCATCATTATCACAGACCACCACTCCCTCCTCCCCCCGGCGCTGGCCGAGCATTTAGCACAAGTCAGCGTTTTGCACGATCGTCAAATGGAAGCTGCGTTTACAGCTGAGCTAGCAGCAGGGAGGTACTTAGAAAGCGTGCCAGAGCATGCAGTCGGCTCATTAGAACACGGGTACGTTTGGGCACGAATAAGCTAAGTTGTAGTCTAGAGCAGCCCCAGGCTGCTGATACAATGTGACTTCTAGGCAACATCAATGTGACTTCTAGGCAACATCAATGTGACTTCTAGGCAACGTCAATGTGACTTGTAGGCAAAATTATTATCAATGACGAAGGCCAACGTGGGAATGAGTCATAAATTTTTGGAGTTTGTAATAAACGCAGGCCAAAGATAAATGAGGCACAAGGTTGTTGCGAGTGATGCGCACTAATGTGTCCCCTACTCTTTAGATAAGACGGTTTTAAATCAGACGGATTACATTGGGGCTTGCTGGTTGCTCTTGTCATAGCAAATCACTGTCACTGCAAAGTATATGTCTCAGCACAACAATTTATAAACTGGCTTCCTCAGCTTATTGCACGAGACCAGGCAAAACAACCTCAACTGAAAAATCAACTAACCAAATCACACGAATCGTCACAGCCAACAATTGGGCGTGACACTCTTGTCTCTGCATAAATCCTTTCAAAACAAGAACAGAGCTGGAGGGATGCTGGCTTGGCCTGGAACTGAAAGAAAGAAAAGAATAGGAACCCAGATAGTGTAAACACTACCAACATGAAATAGGAATGTTGTCTTGTGCACCACCCAATGGATGCAGAGACACACAACATCCCACCTGGATGTCACAACGAATCATGGAGCCAGCGTAAGCATGGATCGCAAGCCTATAGGTGTTTTTAACGTCTCCTTCCCCTCTCTCGACGTGAGAAGAAAGAGGCGACAACTCAAGCAACGCACCAAGGTTGCCGTGGCTGATGGTTGTGTCTGGGAGAGAAAGAGCGAGTTTGTGACAAGGTTTACAAAAGAGCGACTTTGTTACAAGAGGACCATTTAAACTGGCCAAAGGATCAAGGAATCGTGAAGCCGTTGGTCACTTTATAGATCCCAGGAAGAATTGCGCGCTTTGTCCATGCCACTGATTTAGCTTGACAACTACTGCTACCAATCCTATTACAGAGTTTATGAGGTTACAGAGTTTACAGATAATGCCATCAGTCAAAACGTGTGACTGCTAGGCTGCATATGTAAAACATGTGAAACATGTAAAAATTGTTGTTGTAGCACCACCAGACTCGCAGCACCTACAAAAAAAACCCTGAAAAGGGAAAAAAAGCACAACGCTGTTTGTGACATTGCAGCACTGAATAAATCAGTAAACAATCAAGCATCTGCCAGGACCAACCGACCGCAACAAATTAAAGAGGGGGAATCATTTGTGATTTTTGGGCACATTAAAAACATGGACTGTCACACTGAGGATACCAAGAATGAGGGAGGCAAATAACATTATACATAAACTCGTGTGTGAGGAGCAGCACATGCACAACGAGAGGGTCTGGAACATCAAACATGGTCTGGTTTATCACTCTTTTGCTGCGGGCCCTGCTGCTAGATGAACTCTGAACCAGCACTTGCCTGGCTAAGACTGTAGAATCGTGTATTAAGAGCAAAATTGAAATCATTTTAAAGCAAATTAGCAGGCACTACCCATTGTTTGTCTCGATCCTATTACCACTGCTGTCAGACTGACTGCCCAGAGCCACAGACGCCTTTAGCATGAATGCATGCAGGCAGATGTGGGCCAATAATAGACACAATGTGCGGCAATAGGGATAATTTCATATCAAGTAAAAAGAGAAGAGGGGATGCATTGCCGGTGACGCCCATCAAGCACATAGCTATGCATCTTGTCCATAAACTGGGAAATGCCAAAACTGAATCGAACTACAATGCGTACTACCAGACCCTCATAAAGGACGGCTCTGCCAATGGAGCCATTAGCAATGCTTATTTAACATCATCTGATGTTCCCTTAAAGACCAAATGTATCATTATGAAATACAGAACAGGTACTCTATACAATCAAAAACATGCGGTATTCTTCAAACTCTCAAACTTGCCCCCTCTGCCCACAATTAGACATTGCCCTGCACATCCTTTCTGGGTGCCAACACACGCAAATAAGGAACATGATCACCAAAAGACACAATTTAGCTGGCCGCATGATCTTTTAAGGCTATCAGCAAAACAGGCTCCTTAGGGTTATGCGTTGTCTCCAAAGATATAGGCAGCAACGAACGGATGACCATGCAGAATCTCCAGATTCCTGAAACAGCTGAAAGTAGAATTGTTCCCAAATGGCTCTTCCCACTCCGCTTCCCAGATAAAGACAGATTTACCTCCAGCCGCCCAGATATTGTGCTGGTTACTCCAAACTCTGCAAAAACACGAAAACAACAAACTACTGCATGGGGGTGGGTTCTTCTGAGTGGCAGGGGGCAACTGGGGGAGACTGGGAGCACCCCAGCAGCACCGCCAGTCACCAGCAGAGCCATTAACCCCAGACAGCATCGACCCAAAGACTTCAGCAAACCTCGGCGTGACATCCACCTCGTCGAGATCAAGTACTGTGAGGACACAAGACCTCAGAACCAGATAAACGCCGCAAAGGAACAGCACAAAGACCTTTGCGACATTCTCCGAGGAGCCTCCGTTACCCTCCACATCATCCTTTTGGGTGTGGGCGGCACCATCTACAACACCCACACTCTGAAGCCTTTCAAAGAACTGGGTCTCGATTCTCAAATATTTAAGAAGCTTGCCTCCAAGCTCCATGTGCACTCTGTGAACTTTGCTGCTAAACTTGTCCATACCAGACGTGCCCTTTCCAATACTGTTATCAACTCTCATCAGGAGCCGGTTTCAGGCCAAGCCTGCAACCCTCCTGATCCCCATTGATTTTTCCTTTCCTTTTTTGCGGCGGAGGAGCTTTACGGTACTCGGTACCAAAGTGGCTATTTTTCCTTAATTGATGTGGGGAGTGTTTTTCACTGCCTGCGTAGTTTTCTTTTTGGCGAAGCCCCAGTCATGGGGCGCAGCCCCTAGGTTTGTCTTCTTCCCACCAAAGTTCACATCAGTGTGCGCAGGCCCGCCCAGCACACCCCCCGCCCCCAAAACTTGCACAATGACCCAGACTTACAAATCAGGCAGCCCTGCGGTGCCAGGGGGAGGGGAGGGGCAGGGGGTGGTGCTGCTGGGCGTACCCCGGAACGAGTTTTGTAGAAGTTGAGACTCAGGGCCTGGCCAGAGCCACGCAGCCAACGTCCAGGACTGAAACTTGGCAGGCAGTCCAAGCAAAATTTTTGTCGGGGCATACCAGTTTTGGTGACCAGGGGTGCAGTGAGAAGTGCTGTGGAAAGAACTGACTCAATGTTTGGTAGCTGGAGGAAGCTGCCCGGCGCTCAGCCCAGCCCATGCCCCCCGAACATCATCTGACCGCACAGGCGTGGAAAGGCGACGTTTTTGAGTGTGCCGGCTGGGTCCGGGGCCAAGGAGAGGCGGGACGAAAAGTTCGCTGCTCCATGCAAGCACACGACTGGGTGTACGGATTTCCACAATTCAA
>Ga0307942_1003050_pt1 | contig 13552 bp, 18 predicted proteins | sample OrgLakmetagen175_FD_201846 | JGI IMG/M metagenome (GOLD analysis project Ga0307942, IMG submission 201846) | Saline water microbial communities from Organic Lake, Antarctica - #175 | ecosystem: Environmental > Aquatic > Non-marine Saline and Alkaline > Saline | place: Antarctica: Organic Lake...
GGTGTATCTGGTGGTGGAAATGATTGTGGGTATGGGGTGGGGGTGTGAGGTGTGAGAGTTTGTGTACGTGCGTGTACATGTGCTATTTTTGCAAGTAGTATCCTGGCTTGGATTGGCAGCAGGCGTTTGCCAAGGAGAAAAAAAAACTGCTGAAGTAAAAAGTGAAGCCTATTATTAGAGTTGGCCAGACCCGTATATATACGCATCTACACCATATATGACCGTTTACTTTGTGATTTAGCACGTGCCAAAAATACCTTAATACACTGTGTATATATGGTTATGGCCAACCCTGCCTTTTATTCGCAACCTTGCGTCGCTGCAGGTGCTGTCCCTGCCTGGATTATCAGCAGAAATTTGTTTAAAAAGCACAGCCTCTGAATCGCATATTTCATGCCATTACCTAGGTGCTGTCCCTGCCTGGATTATCAGCAGAAATTTGCCCAAAAAGCACAGCCTCTAAATTGCATATTTCATGCCTTATCTAGGTCCTTTCCCTGCCTGGATTTTCAGCAGAAATTGCCAAAGAAGTACAGCCTCATAAATTGCATATTTCATGCCTTACCTAGGTGCTGTCCCTGCCTGGATTATTAGCAGAAATTTGCCCAAAAAGCGCAGCCTCTAAACTGCATATTTCATGCCTTATCTCCAAACCCTCCCCCTGTTGTTGCAGGTATAACCCTGGCCTGGATTGGCAGCAGGCATTTGCACGGCAGCTGCATGAAAATTTGGGCAGTCTGGGGCGCCTCCAAAAGGTAAATCCAGAGGAAACCTTATCTTCTTAAGTCACCACGATTGAGCGGCACCATATGATATGTGATGTGTCTTGGTCTTTAGTCTTTATTTACATGCACAATGCCGTTTTTTGGCGGTTGCGTAATGCAGCTGCATGTGAGTAGATGGGTACTGCGTACTGCGTAAAAATGCGGCTGCGCACTACATACAGCAACTGCATACTGCAGCTGTAGCTGCGTACTGCGGTTACGTACTGCAGCTGCGTACTGCAATTTAGTACTGCAGCTATGTACTGCAACTTAGTACTGCAGCTACATACTGCAATTAGTACTGCAGCTACGTACTGCGGCTACGTACTGCAATTTAGGACTGCAATTTAGTACTGCAGCTGCGTACTGCAACTTAGTACTGCAGCTGCGTACTGCAATTTAGTACTGCAGCTACATACTGCGGTTACGTACTGCAACTGCGTACTGCAACTTAGTACTGCAGCTGCGTACTGCAATTTAGTACTGCGGCTGCGTACTGCGGTTACGTACTGCAATTTAGTACTGCAGCTGTGTACTGCAATTTAGTACTGCAGCTACGTACTGCGGCTGCGTACTGCAATTTAGTACTGCAGCTGTGTACTGTGACTGTTAACTGCGGCTGCGACTGCAAACTGCGCAAGTAGACAAGAAAAACAGTTATTAATTTTGCAAAACTCCTTTGTTTCCCATAATCGTTTTGGCAGCCGCGTGGCTAGAGAAAAAAATGCTTTTGATGGGAGGTTGCAGCGTCCTTTGATTGTTTGTTGTGTAGCTTTCGGCTGCTGCATGAGAGCTCAGGAGAGTGGCATTTAGCAGTAGGCATGCACAGCTGCCAGCACTCAGACACAGACACACACATATACACACAGAGCACACAAACACACACATACACACAGAGCACACAAATACATGCATATACACACAGAGCACACAAACACACGCATATACACACAGAGCACACAAACACACACATAAACACACAGAGCACACATATACACACAGAGCACACAAACACACGCATATACACACACAGCACACAAACACACACACATATACACACAGAGCACACAAATACACGAATATACACACAGAACACACAAACACACACGTATACACACAGAGCACACAAACACACGCACATACGCACAGAGCACACAAACACACACATATACACACAGAGCACACCCAACAAGCGCAGACTTGTTAATATTTACATGCTCACATGCACACACAGACTTCCAAACAAATTTACACACATGCGCATGCTCAAACCTCCAATTGTGAGAGCACGCACAAACACGAAAACACCAGCATGAGCGTGCACAGAAATGCGCACAACACACACACATACACACGCGCACACAAGTACCAACCTCCCAGTGAAACGCACAGGCACAAAACTCATCGACACGCACACGCTACAAATGCCCTCTCTTTAAACAACACACAGACACACAAGTGCACTAACACCAACTCGCGCGCACACACACAGGTGAACACACTACGGTCCATTGCACACAGGTGAACACACAGGTGAACACAATACGGTCCATTGCGCACTAACACCAACTCGCGCGCACACACAGGTGAACACACTACGGTCCATTGCACACAGGTGAACACACAGGTGAACACACTACAGTCCATTGCGCACTAACACCAACTCGTGTGCACACACAGGTGAACACACTACGGTCCATTGCGCACTAACACCAACTCGCGCGCACACACAGGTGAACACACTACGGTCCATTGCACACAGGTGAACACACAGGTGAACACACTACGGCTCATTGTGCACTAACACCAACTCGCGCGCACACACAGGTGAACACACTACGGTCCATTGCGCGCCTCGCCCTCCCCATCCCTCGTCCTTTGCTTGCTCAGCTAGGCGCCTCTGCCACAGGTGGGGGTGTGTGTGCGTGTAGGTGTGTGTGTGTGTGTGTGTGTGAGTGTGTGTGTGTGCGCTTGTGTGTTTTGGGAGTGGGTTGGAGCTGGGTGGAAGGAGGGGTGGGGTTGAAGAAATACATACGGGCCTACTCCATTGCTCAGACCCGTGCGGATATCAGCACCGTGTGGACGCACCACCCACTTAATGGTGGTTGTTTGAGAGAAAGACGCATTCAAGGCATCGTGCCTCACTCAGGGCACCGTGGTAGAATGGCTCTGTGGCTGAATAACTCCGTGGCAGAATGACTCCGTGGCTGAATAACTCACTCACCGCGGCACTGAGGCAGATTGACTCACTCAAGGCACCGTGGTAGTTTGACTCACTCAAGGCACCGTAATAGTTTGACTCACTTAAGGCAACGTAATAGTTTGACTCACTTAAGGCAACGTGATAGTTTGACTCACTTAAGGCAACGTAATAGTTTGACTCACTTAAGGCAACGTAATAGTTTGACTCACTTAAGGCAACGTGATAAATTGACTCACTCAAGGCAACGTGATAGTTTGACTCACTTAAGGCAACGTGATAGTTTGACTCACTCAAGGCACCGTGATAGTTTGACTCACTCAAGGCACCGTGATAGTTTGACTCACTCAAGGCACCGTGGTAGTTTGACTTTCTCAAGGCAACGTGATAGTTTGACTTTCTCAAGGCAACGTGATAAATTGACTCACTCAAGGCAACGTGATAGTTCGACTCACTCACGGCAACGTGATAGTTTGACTCACTCGAGGCAACGTGATAGTTCGACCACCTCAATGTCAAATGTTGCAGATCAAGCCCTAGCACCTACAACCCCCTTTCAGAAGTTACAAAAGATCCTGAGAAACGCAGATGATAAGCGTCAGCCAGGACCATAGAAACACACTGAGTATGACCATACGTATAGAAGTCCCCTGCCAAAAACACAGCATTTTTTTCTAAAAATGTATACACGTTTATGGTTTTGGCCAAACCCTACAGATGACATATCGCTTGTGACCGTGGACGAAGCCAGTGTGGGTTTGCTGCTGGCCATGGTGGGCCTGCGGCTGCCTTTGCCGCCTCAGTGGCTGGAGATGTTTGCGGGTGGGTGGTGGCAGATCTCTGGCGTGTGGTGTATGTTTGAGTATGTGAAGGGGGGGCCAGGGGTTGTGTTGTTGTGTTAGCTTTGCTGGTGGCTTGCTGGTGGGCCTGCGGCTGTCTCTGCCGCCTCAGTGGCTGGAGATATTTGCGGGTGGGTGATGGCAGATCTCTGGCGTGTGGTGTATGTTTGAGTATGTGAAGGGGGGGGGGTGTCAAGTTTGCTGGTGGCTTGCTGGTGGGCCTGCAGCTGTCTCTGCCGCCTCAGTGGCTGGAGATATATGCTGGTGGGTGATGGCAGATCTCTGGTATGTGGTGTGTGTTGGGGAGTGGGGGGCGGATGTTTGCAGTACGCAAAGTGTGTTTGCAACGTTGCAATGCTGAAGTTCATGCGTTTGGTCGTGTGAGCGTGCGGCAAAGGAAGGAGGCAGTGTTTCCTGCTGGACTCATGTATAGCGCATCAAGACGTTTTTTTTTCAACTTCATCATCACTCATTGAGCTGCAAACCCAGTCTCGAGGGGCTTATAACTCACAAGAGCCTACATCAGGGGCTCACAGATCGGCTGGGGCTCACAGATCGCTGGGGCTTATAGATCAGATTACAGATCGCAGGGGCTTACAGATCGCAGGGGCTTACCGATCGCAGGGGCTTACAGATGGCAGGGGCTTACAGATCGCTGGGGCTTATAGATCAGCTTACAGATCGCAGGGGCTTACAGATCGCAGGGGCTTACAGATCACAGGGGCTTACAGATCGCAGGGGCTTACAGATGGCAGGGGCTTACAGATCGCAGGGGCTTGCAGATCGTCTGGGGCTTACAGATTGCAGGGGCTTACAGATGGCAGGGGCTTACAGCATCTTTTGCCTGGCGTCGCATTACCAAGATGCAGCCAAACCCTGTCTTTGCTTATAACAAAGTGGAGCTTTGGCATATGGGAACCCAGAGCCCTCCACTTTTCATGTGTTGCATAGTGAATCTGCTGCCACCAGCTCTACACTATATACTGACACTACACTGAATCTGCTGCCACCAGCTCAGACCAACTGAGACCAGCTGCCACCAGCTCAGACCACCTTGTCCCGTCCCTTTCAGCAACATACACACACATACACAACAAACCAAACACACACAGACAGACCTACATGTACACAACAAACCAAACACACACATACAGACCTACATGTACACAAACGTGCAGGGAAGGCACAGGTGCATGCACACACACACACCAAACACACAACACACCAAACACACACAACACACTAAACACACTAAACACACCAAACACACACAAACAGACCTACATGTACACACACGTGCAGGGGAGGCACAGGCGCATGCACACACACACGCACACACAACAAACTTAACACACTAAACACACACGAACATACTTACACGTACACAAATGTGCAGGGGAGGAACAGGCACATGCACACACACACCATACACAACACACCAAACACACACAAACAGAACTACACGTACACAAACATGCAGGAGAGGCACAGGCGCATGCACATTCACACACAATACACAACACACCAAACACACACAGACAGACCTACACGTACACAAACGTGCAGGGGAGGCACAGGCGCGCACTCACACACACACACACACACAAACACACACACACACACACATACACACATACACACACACATACACACACACTTCCAGAGCCACACACAACACACACAACACACTAAACACACACATACAGACCTACATGTACACAAACGTGCAGGGGAGGCACAGGCGCATGCACACACACTTCCAGAGCCACAGCTGGCTGACATTGCTAGTGCGTTTGCCGCCACTGGCTACCAGCCTGCCCCCTCCTTACTCATGAGTATGGACGCCCAGATTATGAGGCACGTGTGTCCACAGCTGCACCCCCCTCATCCCCGCTCGCCCTCTGTGCCACACCAAACGCTACAGCAGCAGCAGCAGCAACAGCAGCAGCAGCCGCCGCTACCTCAACAGCAGCAGCCACTGCCACAACAACAGTACGCCCGACCACAGCAGCAGCTGCAGCAGCAGCAGCTTCCACAGCAACAGTACCAATCACAGCAGCACCTGCAGAACCAGCAGCAGCAGCAACTCCTGGAGAAGGAGCAGCAGCAAAGGGAGCAGCAGCAGCAGCAGCAGCAGCAGCAGGACAAGGACTGGAAGCTGCCTGATACAGAAAACACACACACGGCCTTTTCTCTGCACCAAACCCATCGTCTAGCACTCCCCGCTTGGCAGCCCAACGCACAATCTCAACTGCACAGACCCCCACAGCGGCCCCCTCAAGCGCCTTTACAGCAGCAACAACAGCAACAGCAGCAACAACAGCAACAGCAGCAGCAACAGCAGCAGCAGCCGCAGCAGCAGCTTCAGCAGCAGCATCACCACCACCAGCATCCGCACCAGCAGCAACCGCAGCGCCCGCAGCAGCAGCAGCAGCACCAGCTCCTTTCCAGTGCAGCTGGGCCTTTCCTACCCGCACACATCCGTGCGCTCTGTAGCTATGTGAACGTGCGGCCGAGCTTCCCCTCAGCCCTGCCTTCACCGGCTTGGCTGTCAGGGGCGCAGCAGGTCTTGTGCAGGTGTGGGGGCCGATGATTATCGAATAGGGAAGCATATATATATATATATATATTATTTTTTTTTTTATTGCTTACTGATGATTTATAAAATATATATTGACAGGTAAGGCCTTCACCAGCTTGGCTGTCAGGGGCGCAGCAGGTCTTGTGCAGGTGGGGGCCCGATGATTATCAAACAGAAAAGCATTTTTTCTATTGCTTAATGATAATCTAACTCAATGATTATCGAATAGGGAAGCATATCAATCGCTTACTCTGGCTTACTGATGATTTTGACGATGAGTTAAAACGGATAGGGCCTTAATCATCTTGTCGTTTCATGCTCATGCTCATGCGCGATATGACGAAATAGTATGTGATGTTCTAGGAAAAAATAGAAAAGTTTCCCAGAATGAAACCAAGTTTCTAGGAAAAAATAGAAAAGTTTCCCAGAATGAAATCAAGTTCCTAGAAAAAATAGAAAAGTTTTCCAGAATGAAACCAAGTTCCTAGGAAAAAATAGAAAAGTTTCCCAGAATGAAACCAAGTTCCTAGGAAAAAATAGAAAAGTTTCCCAGAATGAAATCAAGTTCCTAGGAAAAAATAGAAAAGTTTTCCAGAATGAAACCAAGTTCCTAGGAAAAAACAGAAAAGTTTCCCAGAATGAAATCAAGTTCCTAGGAAAAAATAGAAAAGTTTCCCAGAATGAAATCAAGTTCCTAGGAAAAAATAGAAAAGTTTCCCAGAATGAAACCAAGTTCCGCTGGTTGTCAGGGGCGCAGCACGTTTGGTGCAGGTGGGGGCCCTCCTATTCAATGATATTGATGAAATAGGAAAATGGGTGTAATCAGTGGTCATCAATAGAATCTAACAGAGCAGAAATCAGTAAGTAGGGCCTGCGCATGGTTACCGGAGGTGCAGCACGTCCGGTGCAAGCAAGCGCCCTCCTGTTTTATGAATTATATAGAATTAAGTATAATCAGTGATCAATGATACATTAATTCATATTATAGGGCCTGCGCATGGTCACCGGAGGTGCAGCACGTCCGGTGCGAGCAAGCGCATTCCTGTTCAATGAATTTATAGAATTAAGTATAATCAGTGATCAATGATACATAGCATAAGTTTTTAGATGTGAACTGATAATACAGTAACTCATAATACAGGCCTGCTGCCGCCCTCCTGTTCAATGAATTTATTGAATTAAGTATAATCAGTGTTCAATGGTACATGGCATAAGTTTTTAGATGTGAACTCATAATACAGTAATTCATAATACAGTAAATATATATATATATATCATAATATAGTAATTCATATATATACATGTACAGTAATTCATAATTCATAATTCATAAGGTGAACTCATAACCCTATACCTACTGCGCATGGTTGCCGGGGACACAGCATGATGTGTGCAAATGAGGGGAGTTTATTAGTCCGTGCGTCTGTGTCAGTTCTTTGGTAGGGATGTGGCTGGTGACGGTGCGTTTGCTGCTGTTGTTGGGGCAGTTGCCGCTTGCAGTGCTGCTGATGGCAAAGATGTGTGTGTGTGTGTGCGAGCTGAGCGTCTTCCTTTATGGTAGTGGCGTTGTGTGAGTGCGAGTTGAGCGTCCTTCCTTTGTGCAACTGATCCTTATCAGCGTGGACTTTCACCAATGAGTGAATAAACAGGAAAACGCGTCTTTGCAAATAGCGTGAATGTCATGTGGGCCAGCAGGTCGTGTACAGGGGGGGGGGTCTCATATTTATTCTGACTCGTTAATGCAGGTTTAGTCCTTGTATGCACATACTTGCAGACATAGTTGTTAGGGGGTGCAGAAAACAGAAAGAATGTGCACATTCTTTCTTGCTGCTCTATATATTTCGGTGGGTGAGGACGTGCTGCTAGCCTGAAGTAGAGGCACGGTTTGTGTCCATTTCAGGGACATGATCATTAGCAAATGGATTGTCTGTACCTGTATTTTTGTACACATAGAAAAAACTAGGAATTAAGTGTCTGTCTCGTACACTCGTCATCTTTTTGACTCACGTCTGGCACCTGGCTTCAGGGATGAAACGAGTACGCTCACAAGATTTTCTCGACACACTCGTCATCTTTTTGACTCACGTCTGGCACCTGGCTTCATGTGCTGCTAATGTGACTCCCAATACAGTATACAATGTGTTCATGTGTTCATGTGACTCCTAATACAGTATACAATGACATGACACTGCGCCCTCAATCAAGATATGTTAATAAGAAATACACTGGGTTGGCTAGAAATATATACATACGGTGTATATACAGTATTTTTGGCAGGAAAATCACCAAGCATATGGTCATATACAGTGTATATACAGTATTTTTGTTATTTTTGGCAGGGAAATCACCAAGCATATGGTCATACAGTGTATATATACGGTTCTGGCCAACCCTACAAACACTTAAAAAAATGACCTTGACCTCTGGCCCCTGCAACAAGGTCACTATTCACGCATGCTTCAGCACACTATACACGCATGCTTCAGCTGCCCTGTGATGCTCAGAACACGCAAGCACAAAAAGGGTACAACCTAATAACTTAATAGTAATAAGCCTTGTCAGAAGCAGCAGCTTCATCACATACTCAACGTGGCCTTCCCCACTGCCTGCCTGCAGCTCCACGGCCATGCAAGTACTGCCAGCAGAAGCATTCATGCTCGCAATGAGCTCCCTCTCACGGTTAGGACAGCCCAGTCACCCGCAAATGTTGATGCAGCTGGTCGAAGCCCGTCGCAGCGGCACTGTGCACTTGTCCACGTGATTCTACGCCTGTGCTGCCTTGTGCGTGCGTTCTTGTGTTGGCGTCAGTTTTAGGCGCGCTACTCAATGCAACGGCGGTAAACATGTTAGCAGCAGCTACGTGGAAGGAACACATGTGTGTGTGTGTATGTGTGTGTGTGTGTGCCCTGCAAGGCGATTCCTACGTATCACCAGTGAGCGCACAGCAATGCATGGTATCGTTGATTTTTTGGATTGGTTATGGAACACTCTTCTCTTAGGTTTAATCAATTGATTTGCAAAAAGCTTGTGGGCTTTGCTTCAAGCAAAGGAGAAAAGTTGGTAAGGTCAAGGTGAACGAGGTGTAAAGGCCATCAGTCAAAACGCATGACTACTAGGCTTGAGTATAGAGCAAAACTAAAAACAAAGTGGGAGAAACTACAATAAAGTGAGGGCGAGTACTTAAAGGTTGAACATACAAATCTCTGACGTGATCTGCCCCCACAGGACATGTATGTATCACAAGGAGTCATACCTATGTACTTTTTACCACGCTGCAAGTGCAGTTTGTTTAGTTGGTTCTTTGACAAATACTGGGAGCCACATTGCAGACTACTGTGCAGGCTGCCTGGATGGCTTAGTTGGATGGCTTCATAATGGATTGGTAGCTTATATTATATGCCAGCTTCTGTTCGTGATAAGAGTCTTTTAATTTGCTTAGCCGAGTCTTAGTTGGAGGGGAGGTTACAAGGCAAGTGAGATGCGCGTGCCTGCTTTTGCTCTTTTAAAAGGTGCCGCCCCCCAAGCATGAAGACCCTCATGCTTGGGTTTGGTAGTCGGGATCCTCCTCAGGCTAAGGCAGGCACAGTGGGAGCGGTGTAATGCTGAGGTAGTGCAGCAATGTTTGCTTAGTAGACCTTTCTATAGGCTTGCACCGAGTGACTGTGTTGGTAGAGTAGCACGGCAGGTTCAGTGCTGTAGGGCTGGCTATGAGACACGGTAGTTTTTGTGGATTGGCAGTGGCCGAGATGGATGGTCATCCCTGTAGACCCTTAGCTTAGCTAACTCTCTAGTCATCTTTGACCGCCAGATTACTGACAGACACATGATGTAAAAGAAGTTCAGAGGAATAAGGCATCAGAATCATGAGGTTCAGCTCGTGGCTGGCGTCGATCACACAGTCTTTATTGTGTTTGAATTTGGTCAACGGCATCTTATTGTAGGCGTTTCTCCAATCGTAGAACACCTGAAGATGGAGGACATAAGCCGCCTGCATGGCATATCTGAGCACAGACTTGTTGATGTAGAGTTCAAACGCGTTCCCGGTGACCTCTTCTCCATGTGCATAAGCGAGTGCCAGGTCGTTGGCCACCTTCTTTATGACCGGAAAACCTTCGACACTCAACCGGCCGGTTCCTGTCTCCCGAAGCCCTGAAACGGTTCCTGTCTCCCGAAGCCCTGTAACAGTTCCACGCATGTAAAGCAAGTAAAGGAGAAGAAGGAAGTCTATCTATCATGGTCTTGGCCACAGACGGACGCATCATCACATACAGGGGCATCATGAAGGCTAGTCCGTGCGAGGTGTTGAGGAGGTTGTCACGGTCCAGATAGTTCTCGCTCCTGACAGGCGCCCAGAGCTGATAAAGAGCCGCGCGCAAGGGGTTGGTCATCTTACCGGCCACTTCGACCAGTCCTCTGTTCCAGATGGTTTTCCAAGAGTTTTCTTGAACTTCTCCAAAAGCACTAGAATTGTTGACATCAGCTAACATGCTCCTGACCTTGTCATAGGGTTCGTCAAAATCCTTTTCGCTACCCATCACCGTGAAGACACGCACAGGTGCACTGACCTCGAAGACCTCGAAACAAGTAGCACCGTAGTGTTTGCGCTGTATGTCTAGGTACTTGATATCACTGCAGGAGAATGCCGAGGCAAATGCCACCTTGGTGTGATGGCTGTCTGCCAGCGTACCCTCTCCGCTCAACATTTGCATACTGTTACCGTCTTGATACTCCAGTCCGTTGTTGTACTGTATGTTGTAGATGTTGGGCTGGGCCGAGACACGTCTGAACACCTTGACATTAGACTTATCAAACACCAGTTCCTGTTCCACCAGGTGGGGGTTCTTCTGGTTCACAAAGATGCGTGCCAAGCAATTGATGGCCTTCTCATCCTGTATGAACTTGTAACTGGTCTCTAGTATACCCTTCTTGAAGTCCATCTTCTGTTGCTCTACAAAGACATGCGCAGTCTGGGCATCCAATACAAAAAAGATAAAGGGGCAAAAAAACTCGAAATCGTGTAAATAACAGGTACGCACACCCGGGATGTCGAAAGATGATTCTAAAGTTATGACCCCGTTGCTCAGCTTCACACCTTTCTGAAAAGAATCAAGGGCAAACCCTTTGTTGCTTATGTTCCAGGATCCGTTCCATGGGTCGCTCTGATCTATGTTCATGGTGCTCTGGTCGTAGTTTTGGAGGCCTGCATATGTCCCGGTCAGCTTTGAGTCTATGACCAGCTGATGGAAAGTGAAAGACATTTTTATGTAGAGCAGATACATCGGGCTCGGCTAAAGCATCCGGGTCTGGTACAGCCGCCCAAGTTCTTGACACTGCATTCCCTGAGTTCTGCCGCCATCTCGTTGGTGAACTTGTCATTTTCCGGGCTGTCTCTGATATAGTTCTCCCATGAGAAACCTTCGTTTTCATCAAACACGCCATTCTTTGATTTCAGGGTCGTCCTCTTCTTCAGAAGACCGTTCTTCTTCCTCTTCACCAAGGTCTTCTCCATCTATTCTTTCTTCGTCCTCGTCCTTGTCCTTTGTCAAATAGTCTGCAATTGCATCTTTGCGGGCAGGATCCTTTGCCCGGAGTTAGAGGCCTCCACCGGAGTGGGCTTGAGACGCTTCCGGGGAGGAGTGTCATAGCAAATCACTGTCACAGACTCAGCACAACAATCTATACCCCCCTAATCTGAGAGGTTTCTGTAAGAAACATGAAGATTACTAAAAGATGATGTGCATAGGTGAAGAGAATGAAGTATGCGGTAGGAAATCATGATCCATCTAATTGTATATATAATTTTTTGTTTTGTTTGTTTTTGCTCAGTAATACTCAGTCTGTTTGTTCAATTCCGTGTTGCTCTGTAAGGTGATGAGCACACAATCAGCTTTAAACGACGAGGCTTATAACCACCAAATCCACCCTTCTCCGGTCCACCAAGCTTGGTGAAGCCATGCAGTACCAACGGTTTGTGACTTCCCGCTTGCTCATTGTGTGGGGTACCCTGCATGCCGTAGGCGGAAGCTGATATCCTAACACTCAACGTGAGTCCTACCCATCCACCCCGCTGACTCCACCCACACCGGCGACCCCCCCTCCCTTGCTGCTGCTGCTGTCCTTGCTTCGCTGTCGCTGTCCTTCCTCATTCTGGCATGAGCCGGTTCCTGATCTCCACTGCGCTGAACTCTTCCTGTGCAGCCATCCGAGAAAACCACTTTGAAGCATTTTAAGCCTGCGTGATCTCCAATGTAGGCTACTCTGCCCAGCTTGCTGTCTTCCCCACTGTTCCATGGGGGTTTTGTGCGCAATAGTGCGCCCATCAGATGCGCGTAGCTCTTGTCTTCGGTGCCTGTTCAGGCCAGGTCGGATCTCGCGTTTGCCCTTCCTCTTGTTGGTGCTGGGTTGGTGCGGTGGTGCAAGTGAGTCTACCTGGGAAGAAGATTTGCACGACATTTTGAGAGCAGCAGCCGCTCTGTTCCACTTCTTCTTCTTGCGGGTTACTTCAAAGTACTCAGAGCAATCTGAGAACTCTTCAGCCACACCATCACTAGAGACACCACGTCTTTCGTCACTCACTACATGCGTTGTGCAGCAGACAAAATGGGTTTGGGCCTGCGTGTGCGTCCAGGATCGTCTGGCAGTGGGTGATAGTGGTATACTTGCTAGTGTGCGCAAGTCACCCTTCAATAGGTGAGGGCGGTACACCAGCGCAGAGGTCAACGGGTCGGCGTATGCAGCGAAATCCTGCGCAATGTGGGTTGAAATGAGCACCTCATACAGGTGCTCGACCCCACTCATCACAAAGAACGTGACAGCTGCCGGGCTGTGTGTGATTGCTTCAAAGGCTGTGCCTCCATTGAGGACACTCTGCACTGGGCCTACCACTTTACCAAGAGCGCGGCTGTCTCTTCCACCTGACCCGCCGACTGTAGGGCCATGAGCGGCATCATACCTGATGTTGGCTGCTTTTGCAAAGGACTCTGAGATCAGGTTGATTTCTGAGCCTGTGTCCCAGATCACCTTTTCGAGTCCTCCGAGTATGCGCCCCTCGTAGGCTAGGCTGTAACCTTTGCTCACTTTGTACACGCCTGCAGTCTGCTCAAGGTACGAGCTCAGATCAGGCATACCATCTGCATCACGCTTGCAAGGAGGCACACTAGAGGCTGCA
>Ga0307942_1003051_pt1 | contig 13549 bp, 13 predicted proteins | sample OrgLakmetagen175_FD_201846 | JGI IMG/M metagenome (GOLD analysis project Ga0307942, IMG submission 201846) | Saline water microbial communities from Organic Lake, Antarctica - #175 | ecosystem: Environmental > Aquatic > Non-marine Saline and Alkaline > Saline | place: Antarctica: Organic Lake...
CATAAAAAGCCAGCTTCAAGAAGAGAAAGAGGCCAGACTGAACAAGACACCAGAAAAAGAAGCTAGAGGGAACATGAAACTGATGTATGTAGAAGAGAAAAATGAATAGAGAAAGAGAACGTTTGTCTCCCTGGTTGCTTATTATTTTGCTTGCTTGCTTCATGCTTTGCGTCTTCTCCACATTCAAGGTTCGAAAGATCTCCAAGGAGAAGACTCCCACATACTGAGACATGCCATAACGAAGCAAACAATCATGTATGTACTACCCGCACAAACTGAATTTCTACACAAATAGCGTTGCACAGTACCAACATGGCCCAGCCACCAGACCCGAGGCTCCGAGGCTCCGAGCCTCCTGAAAAGAAATAAGAAAAACTACGCAGGAGGTGAAAGCCGCTCCCCACATTAATTAAGGGAAAGGAGCCACTTTGGTACCGAGTACCGTAAAGCTCCTCCACCGCGAAAGGAAAATCACATCTGGCTGAGCCTCCTAAGTCAGTTCGGTATATAACTATTGCAACGCCCTGCTAGAACATTTGCATTGTTGCCACACAATGGGAAACGCCAATAGTTTAAGCCAAGAGAAAGGGAAAAGCTGTGCACTTAAATGTTTATGTACCGAAGGGCTAGTAAAATAAAGAAACAGAATAACAGGTCGAGTGCAAAAATGCGCACATACAAAAAAACGTCTCAGGGCCCTCAACAAGAAGCAAGGGAAGTTAAGAGTAAGCCAAAATAAAAGCTACTTGGCCAAAGTGGCTCCTTTTCCTTTATTATTGTGGGGAGTGGTTTTCTGCTGCCTACGTTGTTTTTTCCAACCAAGCCATTGCAATGACTGGTGTGCCAAAACCAATTACGACTCAACCCAAGGCTGGCCAGTCATATCATTCACAACAAGCATATATAGCCCTTAGAGGAGCTCCATGAAAGCTCCCCTCAATGGTCATAGACTTTTGAGCTGCAAGGGGGAAAACGGTCTGCCATTTAGATTGCAGCTAGAGTGATTATCGAAGACCATTTTTTTGTCAGGCTGATCCTGTATGGGTAACAATTGAGGACAGCATTAAGAGCTTGAACACCCGATGGGTGTGCAATTAAACCACTGGGTAAGTGTTGCTGCCTCATTCCAAATTGCAGTCCTTTTAATTTAGCGACAATAACACCAGCATGAGGTGCAGCATGTGCCCTAAGGCAAAGCGACTCAGAAACACCCCATTTGCTGCAACAACCAAACGATAAAGCAGTGCATGGGCAACAAGAATGAGGCTCTGGGGAATGCTTGTGAAATGAGGGTTGTGATATTTTACAGACAGATCACAATTAACCCCTAGCTACTGGCACCATACCTAGATTTCAGCAGAGAAACTGGCGTACGTCGTTGAAGGGCTTGCAACAGCAGCAGAAATTGCAAGCACTTTGGTCACGCTGTTCCGGCTCCCGCTGTTGCAGCTGCTGCTGCAGTGTCGTGGGGGGTCTGCTACTGCTGCTGCTGCTGCTGCTGCTGCTGAGTTGAGGCAATCTGAGATGAGGCTTCTGCTTGCACCTGGTTGGCTGGAAAAACAGGAAGACCACCACCGCGCTGCTGTTTGGCACTTCCTTAATTACTGCTTCCATGATTCTTTAGAAGCCGTTCGGTCCGGTGTCGTGCGGTTTAAGACCACCCGCTGGCCTTCTGCAATGTATACAGATTGCAAGAGCAGATGAATCAAGTGATGATCTGGGGCATACTTTCCAATTCTAATTACACTTCATATGCATGGGTAAGCGAGGCAAGCAAAGCTGAAACGTTGGCAAAGCCCGTTGCATGTGGATGTATGTACATGTGCCATCGTGCGTGTTTATGTGCCTTGACGTGTGTGTTTGCATGTATGCATAGGTGTGTGGATATGTATGTGCATGTGTGTGTTCCATGAAGTGATGAAACAAACACACAGATCCTGAAGCATGCACTTCCTGAATGTTTGTACATAGCCTAATAATCAATGATTTTCAAGTGCTTTTAGTAAACTGTTATTTGGGTGGTGTGCGTGACGCATTGGGACCAACAGATTTTTGCTCATTTCTGACATAGGTCCCATCCCAAGCCCCTCGTCGCTATACTTATAGTTCTCATAGTTTTGGCTACAGTTGTTCATTTAGTTTTAGCGGTTGGGGCCATAGTTTGAATTTTCCTTTCCTTTTTGCAGTGGAGGAGCTATACGGTACTCGGTACCAAAGTGGCTCTTTTTCCTTTATTGAAGTGGGGAGTGGTTTTCACTGCCTGCGTAGTCTTTTCTAGACATGACCAGTGGTAGGTGCGGTTGCATATGCTGCATTGGTACATATCTGTGGTAGGTAGATCTCCTTGTTCTGTGTGTTCCTCACGTGTTCCTGGCTCACAGCAGATCTCGCAACTGGCATCTTCCACATCTATGCGGACAATAGGCTCTGTGCTGATGATGATGGTTCTGTTTTTGTCTGTTTTAAGCAGACGAAGAGCCCATTTTTCAAATATCAAGGGCTCATAGTGTGTGAGGTATTGCTATTGGTCTCCGGCTTCTGTTTCATCTGCTCTGTGTTTGTTGTTGACGTGCAGGCGATGGTCTACCACTTATGCAGCTTGCAGATTATATTGGTACGTATGGTTAAAAGCATCAGATGGGTCATTGAAAGTTCCCACAACGCAGACCTTTTTGTAGTCCCAAAGAGAGGTTGCCCTATTTTCAGGGTCAAGGGGTTGCACCTCACAATACGAGATGTCATTATTAAGTAATTTGTATTCTGATGGTCGTTGGCGCTTATTCTCCTTGGGCTTGGGCGGCTGTTCATTTGCCTGTGGGGCGGGTGTCTGTTGTCTCTCTGCTAGCCTTCGTGGTTTCCTTTGTGTAGTGTTTTGTATTTCGCTACCCTGGGTTGCTAAGGGGGGTTCAGGTGGTGTCTCCGCGGAATATGGGCGTTTCTTGCAAGCATTCTTGAATTGGCATTCTTCTGCATTGGCATCTTGAGTCTCACACCTCTGAGTCATGTAGCGTGTTTGCCTTTGTGAAGATAATGGACTTTGATGCTGGGGAGCATGTTGTAAGTTAAGATCATCAGGTTGTCCTCGGGAACAGTGGTGCAGATTTTCCAATCGTCCGGTTTTGTTAGCATTGCCTTGAGCCTGTCTTGACTGAGATGTGTCATGCTCATCAGGGTCCTGGTGTGTGCGCGTTCTGTTTGTGCTCGCTAATCTATTGTTAGCAGCAGATGTACCTGATAGTTCCCGCCCGGTCATAGCACGGGTTTGCCTAGGTCAGGTCGCAACACTTTGAGGTCGTATTTGTTCTGAACCAATCGTCGTAGATCTAAGTTTAAGTGGGGAGATATTAGGGCCGGTTGTGTCCAAATTCGGTTGGCTCTCTAAACATTATTGTGTATGATGCCAGGAGTGGGCCGGCTAGCTGATTGCTGTATCCTCACCCGTCTAAGAGTTGCAGGGTGTCTTTGAAAGATTAGGGGTGCGTCGTGCGGTGTGTGTGTAGGCATTGGGAGGATATTAGGTGCTGGGCGCGTTGTGCGTACGCGAATGGTTGCTTGTCTTTCTGTCCTTTCTTGTTCAAACGCCTGGCACAAGCCCTCAATGGCCACTAGGGCTGTGTTTACTTTCAGTCAAGGTGCTGCATCCCTTGTTACGGTGCCTAAATATTTCTTGAGCTATGCCTTGCGTAGTCACAGTTGCTGCATTTGTGTTTAGGAGAGCAGAAAGTCGGTTTAAAGCGATGATATCTTCATCAGAGAAGTGTTTCCCAATTTTAGTTTAAGGGCGTTACCAGTGATTGTATGTGTGTGTTATTTGATTCCAAGAGGTCAGTGGGAGTGGAGGCCCCAGTGTTACAAGGGGCTTGGCTATGACATGTACAGGTTTTCAAGGTTGTACACAATCCGTTTGGATGAAACATGGGCTTGGACCCATTTCAGGTCCTCAGAAAAATGTCTGTTGTTCTCTTTATTAATGCACACATTAGAAAGTTTGATACTAAGCAGCTGCCGTACCCGCATATTGAATCCTAGGAGGCGTCTCAGAGGGATTGATGACTCCCTGTGTTGTGCTTGTAGATTAAAGGCTTTTTGTCTTAAGAGGGCAATTTGACTGCGGAGCAGCTTCTCTGTTATACAACTGTCTGTGACTATTATGGTTCATGCTGTGTACTAGGGCTTCGGCATTTCGCCTGTGATACTCCACTGAAATTGAATGGCATCCTGCGCCAAAGTCATCTTTATTCTTTCTGATCATGGCAGTGGGGGTGCTTTTCATGAACTTAAATTTATGCTTGATCAGGCTCCCAATTTTATTGTCCCAGTCGTTTAGTCGGTCAGGGTCGCAGAGGGCGGGTGACCGGAAATGCATACGCTATGCTTGGCATGATTGCCATTTATAATGCGTATGGCCTGCCAGGGTGAGGCGTATGAGTTTCTGAGGCCTGTAAGTTTTTGTTTAAAGGTTTCTGTCATACGTGTGTATTGGTGTGTCCAGTTGAGGCTCATAGTAAGCTTGACGCCAAGATAGGTAAAAGGGTCATATTGCTCGATAAAGTGTGCATGTTGTCCTTGGACGAGCATTTTGTTTGAGAGCTGGGTCCTCAGATGTTTCTTTGGGTCTTTCCCCCATACTCCAGTTTTGGCAGCCCCGTGTAGGATTCCTGTTACTTTTGTCTTGCTGCCTGAGACCTGCAGAGCAGCCCAATTAGAGTACCTGGTCAGTTTGTCCGCTTGAATATGGAGGTTTTAAAGGGATCCTGCCAGGCATATTATGTCGTCTGTGAAGGCCCCATTGCTCAAAGGTGTTGCTAAGGTGCATGTGCTTTAGGCTAACCAGGCTGCCTGAGTGGTCGTGTGAGTCAGCACATGCATGATTATACCCTCTTCCACCCACATGGAGCCACCGCAAAAGAGGTTCTAGATATAGGAGAAAACGGAAAGGGGATAGGGCGTCTCCTTGGATCGTTCCCCTCTCTACAGAATTAGGGTCCGTACTTCCACCGCTTGGGAGGCAGATCTGCGTGCTTGCCTGAGTGTACAGATGCTTCACCGCTTCAATTGCATCCGTATGAAAGCCCAGGTCGTACATGATCCACAGCATGCGGTCATGGTCAGTTGTGTTGAATGCGGAGATAAAGTCAACAACGAGGGCGTATGTGTCCTTGCTGTGTAGTTTTGAATCTTCAAGGGCCATGATGACGTTTTCGAGTTGGTGGATTGTATCTAATTGTTTTCGGAAGCCTGATTGTGTGTTGCTGAGCAATGAGTTACATTCTGCATACCCATACATTGCATTTGTGACCATACGTGTCCATAGTTTGTAGAGGGTGTTAGCTAATCCAATGGGCCTATACAATGTTATTTGTGTCTCTTCTCCTTTAATTTTATCAAGGAGCACAGTTTCGCTTATTTTCCAAGCCTGGGGTTCACTCCTGTGGCCCACATATGATAAACAACATGTGTATTACCCCATGGTATTACCCTCTGTATTTCAGAAGGGAGCATTTTTAGGACCTCATTAACAACACCGTCTGGGCCTGGTGATTTGTTGTTTTGCAGTTGTTTTTCAGCTGATGCATTTGTGGAAGGCTGCCTGGTCTCATATGGAACTGTGTAGCCATTGCCTTTCAGAGATGCCCTCTTTTTCTGAACTTGTTATCTTGGATTCGAAGGTGAAGGGGTCAGGTATGCCTCTGTTTGCTTTATCATCCCACGGGTAATTTGAGGGGTTTGCTCCGGCAGGTATTGACTTGTTTTGGGGTTTACAGCGTGAAGTGACTTTAAAAAGAAAGCATGGACTATGTTTTATTTTTTCAGGTTCGGATTCGATTTCCTGTGTTTTAGGGTTCTGCAGAGCTACCATACCTGCCCGTGGCTGGCCGGTGCTGGTGGTTAAGATATCTTTGTTTGCTTGCTTAGGATGTTTGCTAATAAGTTTTTGGCACTTTACACTACATTTCCAGCTGCTGCCCTGCCCTGCACTTGAACACTAGACGCCACCAACATGTTCGAAGTTTTGACACAGACTCAGTTCAAAGTGATTGTTTTGCTCTTATTCTTTACTTACTGGTGCCCCATCTACCAGATCTTGGTCGACACAGTATGTGGGGAGATGGTGACACCACGATTCAGCAGTAGCAGCAGTTAATCCATGCTCAGTTTCAGTACCAGTGCAGCAGGTTATACAGACCAGACCAGTAGGTTGTACAGACCAGTTTCAGTAGTCTCAAACTTGTGTTCAAACTCCATTGTCCCTGCGTTTCCAACTTGTCCAACTTATTTGTGTGTGTGCAGTGTGCGTGGGTTTCGCCCTTATAACAGGTCTTTACTATGTTTCAGTATGCGTCTACTTTGGTGAACCAACGTCTACACTTTGATGTGTTTTTCGCCTACTTTTTCTCGTGTCTTTAAGGTCAGCATTTTCCAGTTGCGTCACAGCCCTTTTTTACTTGGTTTGTTTTGAGGTTCACCTCGTTCTCATAGGTTGAGCAGCCATTTCAGATTGAATGCCTTAGTATTCCAAACTAAACTAAACTACTGCAAGGAGGGGATATTATATTTGGGGAGCTGGTTGTTCAGAGTTAATAGTAGAAATTACACAAATTTCCCGACTTCTCTATTAGGCAGCAGCTCACAGACACGGGCGAGCTTGGGGCCTGTGTCCTCCGCAACTCCAAACACAGCCTAAGGTGCTACTGTTGATACTACACTTAGCGCTGTTACACCAACGAACCGTATGCTTGCATGCATACAGAAAATTCATTGCTTGATTTCCCTGCATTGATCAGAATCCCAGATTGGTCTTCACGATGCTGGAGTGCACAGCATCAAACGCCCCGTCTATAAAGTCACCTTGCATTTCATGCAACTCCATGTCCTGTACACATATGGAGCAAGTGGGGTAACAGGGTGAAGCAGCAGGGAGGAGAAAATGTGTGCATACTTTTCCAGAGGCAGAGGGGGACCACAGAGGCCCAAATGGGCAGGTTTCAATATGCTCTTTGGAGGAATGCTTAGCTTGCTGTGGCGTGCATGCTATTATATACAAGTCACAGCCTTTATCAGGTCACACACTGACCCAGGTGGTCAGAAATGGAAGTTCAGCCATATCCCTTGTGTGGAGAAGGGCCAAATATGGCCAAGTTTCGACCCGCCAAGTAAAGATGTAACCATGATGGTTTATAATAATAATAGGGTTGCATTGATCATGTTATTAGTAAGGAAAAGTTGGCTTCTGGGGCCGATGTTTATTATCCCTGCTAAACTTTGGCCAAAAGAATCCAACGAATAGCACCCTTGACCGCAAACTTCTTATAACATCAATAGTTACAGGTATAGAACAATGTTTATGCAAAGGAGCATACTGGGAAGGTCGTGGGGCGGTCGTGGGGCGATAGCGGAAATACAGATTTTGAGCAGTGCAAGCAGGTCAAGAAGCCTTCCCAGCACTACCTGACCCCCCAACCCCAGCTCCGCCTGCCCCTACGCCCCCAGCCCCAGCCCCGCCTGCACCCGTTGCACCCGTCGGGAAGTTCCAGCAGGGTGCAATCTGTTTTTTCAAGCCAACAGTGACAGCTGAGCAGCGCTTCAGCAGCAAAGGGAGCAGCAGCAACCGACCTTGCCAGCCTGCAGCAATCGAAAGTGGAGAGGGCCAAGCAAGAAGCAAGGGCTCTTGCGCAGAAAAGGGGGCCCGGGAGGCCTCACAAATTAGCACTTGGCCTCATGTGTGCCACAAGGCCAGGTCCACCAGCAAAGCATACCCAGGCAACAAGTGCTAGCCCAAGCAAGGCGGCAGCACCAGCAGGGGCAAGCACAAGCAAGGCAGCGACAATGACAGCAGCAGCGAGGGCAGTAGCGAAGGCAATGACAGTGGCAGCAAGAGCTGCAACGGCATCAGTGATGCTGATAGTGGCTAGGGGGAGGCACGCAGTAGTTTGACCTACATTCGGTGGAGCCGAGCCGGAATAGAACCTTCCTCCTTATGTTTGTGGGAAGTGAGGGTGGCCAAATTGCAACTTTTGAGGCTCCAGGAGCCTCGGAGGGCGGGACGCTTGCAGTACAAAGCTGTAAAGTAACTATTTTTTAGGGGTTGCAGTTGCACATTTTGACCATTTTTTAGGGTGTTGGTGGAATTTTTGGTCGGTGACTGATGCAATTAATTTCGATACTGTCAGGCCAGCCAAGCCCCACCCAAAAAGGGAAAATTAATGCCCCTTTCCTGAAATGCACATCTGAGTCCAAACAACGGTTTCTTTACATAAACGTAACACTCCTGCATAAAATTACCGAGTTTGGGGTCAAGGGTGTGAGTGGGGGGCTGGGTTTATGCCATTTCCCTGCCTGAAAGGTGGCATGCGTTTAGAAATGCGGGTTAGTTCGAATTTCACCAATTCTTTTGTTCCCAGATAGGTTTAGGGTCAAACTATGGTGCGTGGGCCTGTTTGCTGGGCAAAAGTGGTGCATTTCTGAAAACCCTGGAAGCACGCTGTCTGGCCACCATCTGAGTGTCAGGGGCCCTTCGATATGCCCCCCAGGGATGCTTTGCCGAGTAATATGGTTTGAAATGATGGGGGTGGGCGTCGGTGGGCAGTGGTTGTGGCTGATGGGGCCATCCAGCAAGCCCAGGCGAACCAGAGTATTCTCTATCGATAATGATTGTTACAATTGTTCTTCGAACTAGCTGCAAAATTCGGTTCTCGGATTCATGCAGGGATAAAAAGGCTGAAGCTTTCTGAAAACTCCCCACCAAAAGGGAGGTCCAAAACCGGACCTTCACCCCAAACACCCGGACCTTCACTTAAATGTCCCCAATATGACCTTTATTATATATATCTTAGCAACCCTGCACATTCAGTTTGTGGCAAGAGGTGGGCAGGGTGGAAATCCCTGCCAGATAGTGGATTTACCAAAGCTCCTCCCCGGTGCCAGCAACCTACCAGGGGTGTTTGCAATGATGATACTGCAAGGGGTGTTTGCAATGATGATACTTATATGTACTTTTCTGCTTTGGGCAAGGACTCTCGCAGGGATGGCTGGAGTTCATCAAATACATGTGCGCTGGCAAAGAAAAAAGAGAAGATAAGCAAATTGTGCATTCACAACATGAATTAGAAAGGCAAGCTGAAATGAGGCATTGCGCAAGTTATGATTAGCCATGAGACAAAGGAAAGGGTACAGGAGGAATTCCAATCTATGCTCAAGGCATGGGGGCTGAAATGGAAGGTATACGATCGCGGATTGCAAGGGAAAAGACTTAAGAGAAAAGGAGGGGTGCCAGGAGGCTGGCGCATAATCTTTAGCAGTGAGGCTCACCTTGATCCAATTGTCAGCATGCGCTTCTTGCTTCAGAGTCCGTACCATTTTCTTGGTCTCCTTGGTCTTAGAGTCTGGGACGTGCAAAAACATGTACAAGCCAACCTGATTCAAGCATTTCAGGCATATTGACGTACGTGAGTACAGGACTAGAGCATGCACCTAAAGGCAGCTATACAGTCTAGGGGTGAGTGTGGATTGTAGTGTAAACGTGCAATGGTGCCTGTTTTTTTAACACCAGGCACATTTCAAAGCTTTTCATGATGTGTGACTTCTATGCCGCCAAGGCAATACTGTTTATGCTTGGAAATTATACAACACTTTGATCATACCAAACTCATTAGCTAAGCTTAATAGAGGTAATACAGTTCAAGATTATTTCTCTCACATTGCAATCCTTGCGAAGATATCGAAGCATGTTTTCCAGGCTCCGGTTTTGTGGGTCTCCAGCAAAATAGTTGTCCCTGTCGTGCATGAAGAACACGTAATTTATATGCTATAACTAGGCATGGGCAGCAGCGAGGGAATAATATAGGCCCTAGATGGTGCATTACGGTTAAAAAATCACATTCTGGACCTTGCACGCATTAGCCAAAATTGTGTCTATCTATAACTAATAAATTATTGTGAAGAGACCGGACAGAAAAGAACTGTAGGAAAGTTTAGGGAATGAAGCGTCACTTGGTGCGTTGCGTGGACAGTCTACGCACAGCAGATCGGCCAGAAATAATTTCTATACATACCGTTCGTTTACGATCACTTCAGAAATTGATTAATTATTTTGTCAAAAAACGAAAATTTTTAATAATTCTCAGGGCCCTCTCCGAACTGAATTCGAAGTGAAATCAATCATTTATAGTGGTGTTGATAATTCAAAATGAGCTCCAAGCGCCTTGGCGGTGTGGACCCCCTGGCCCTGTTCTTGATGCCTCAGTCCCCAGCTGAAAGGCTGGCTACTCAGCAGTGGGGCCGTGTGAAGCTGCAGAGAGAGAGAGGCAGCTCAGGAGCTGGCAGAGGGAGCAAGGAGGCAAAGGCAAGGGGCGAGGCTGTGAAGAGGCTCGTGGGGCGCCCGTAAATGCAGCCCCAACAAGGTCTCCTTCTCTTTCCCCATTGCGTTTGCCCCTTGTGGCTATTGCTGCATGTAAACCCCTCACCTCTCTTTCCCTGCTTCTGAGCACTGTGCAGCACCAGCCAGAGCTTCAGCCTCAGCTTCAGCCTCTTCAACAATCAGCAGTAGCAGTACACAGGCAGCATTCACAGGGGGGCTCTCGAACTCAAAACTTTATTCCCGAAAGGGCCCTCCCGAAGTGCCCTCAAACTCAAAAATAAATCCCCAGACCCCCTCACGAACTGAAATCGGAATTTATTAAATATTTTGAAGTGTGGTCCCAAACTGATCGTGAACGAACGGTATTAAATAATATTTGATAATATTATGAAAGGTATTGCACAAATTTACCGCCCGTTTTGGGTTGCCAAGAAATGATTTCAGGGGATTCTCCTGGAATATCCCACAAACTTCCAATTTCATAAAGTTACAACACAGTAAACAGGTCCAACCTTAAAGAGTGTCCAACGTGGACCTACAATAAATGACACCGCTTTTCAAAATCCTTATCTAGCAGCGGAAACGCCCAGGACAGCTAAGCTGCACTCCAGCTCCTCACCACAAAAATCCAAAAAATACTGTTTTGTATAGCAAAACACTGTCTTGTATTGTTGGCACCCAAAGCCACAAAAGGCGCTCAAGTACCCTCTTTCTCTTCTACAGTGTCACACAAAACATACACAAACCAAGCAACACATACACACGCATGCATGTATGCAACCCACGCCCACGGCCACGCCCACGCCCATGCCCACACCCACACCCACACCCACACCCACACCCACACCCACACCCACACCCACACGTCTTCTCCCTTACTGATTTGGACTAAAGTCGTGGAAGGCTTCTCCATGTGCTGGTGCATCTGCCGCGTGTATGATAACCCTGGCAAGGCTGTACCAATTCATGCCCTGAGCCAGATCTATCCCCGTGAACACATCCTCAGGGACATCTAACAGCTGCATGTGTGATATGTTAATGTGTGCGTAAATACAAGAGACTTATACCATGTGAGACTTGTGCAGCACCTTGGTACGGGTTGAACAATTGCACTCCTGTTCTCATAATACATAAGTAGGCAAAAGGAGCAAGACGCCTTATATCCTTTGCCTCTCATCCAATTGGCATTCAAAACTCACTTCTCTCTGGCCACTCGGAATGTGTGAAGTTGCTTCCACCTTATTCAGAGATCCCTTGAATGATTCTGCAAAGCATCAAAGAAATAGTTTGCATAAATAGTGTCACGCGGTCAGATGTCTTGACTGAAGACTTTGCTTTGTAAGCGCAAATCTCAGAAAAAATAAGTCTAACACACTAACAAATTGGCTGATTAGATAAAGAAGCGTGAGGGGATGCATCAGACAAGCCTCCCACCAGGAGGTTCCTTTGCAAAGGTTGCATCAAAGATTGCGTGAGCCACGTGCACGACCGATTCGTTTAAAAAAGTATGCCCTCAACAGGAGGCGCCAGTAAGCATAACTTTTGGACGGCACGTGTCAAATCGATTAAAAATATATACTCGGAATCCTGACATCAGAGCTATCGATTGGTATATATGAGTTGAATCGGAAGGGGGGGGGGGGGGGAGTGGTCCGGGGGGTCCAGAGTTTTTTGGACTCCCCCTCCAAAAATTTACTGGGTCACTTTTACAAATTTTTAGATATATCATCGGAATCCTCAGCTCAAGCCCAGTCGATTGGCACCCTTTTTGGGCAAATTGGGTTAAGGGCGGGGTCTGTGACAGACATGTCCAATAGTCAGAGGCACGCGCGCTTGGGTGTAGGCCGCGGGGTGATCAAGCTAATGGAGCAGCGATTCACTCTAAATTTACAGGAATTGTGCCAGCATGAGACAGTCAGTGGAGTTCTGAAGAAATGGAATCAATGTGGGACTGTGCAAGCCAGTTGTGGGTGCCTGGTAGGTCACTTGTGCATGGGTATCTGAGTTTTTGCCCCATAACTCTGCAACACTTCAGTTTCAGGTCTTGATGATTATGCAGGTGGATGCCTGCTTTAAAAAGGAGCAGATTGGTACCCTTTTGTTTGGGTGGGGGCACTGGAAGGGGGGCTGGGGGGGGGGGGTCCCTCAGGGTTGTCCAGCTCAAAAATAATACGTGCCTATCCAAAATCTTTTCTGGCGCCTCCTGCCCTCGACTTTAATTTCATTCGTATATTACGCATACAAGGTACACGTAATACAGTAGGTTGCATGAATACAAAGTCTGCACCGTACATAAAGTAAATCACTGCCCCTAAATATTGTTTTTTGTTGGTGGGGCCGGTGACACATTACTTGTGAAACGGTGGTACAATATATAATTATTTCTAGGGGAGGTGGTTCAGGACAAAATATTTATCCTCCAGACCCCGCCTGCAGCAAGCAAGAGCGGACCAGTCTGAGCCAGTCTGAGCGAGAGGCAAAGGAGCGCGAGAACAAGAGGCAGTCCTGGCTGCAAGACTTGCAAACCTTGGTTTGCCCCCAGGATTGTATAGTTGGCAATGCATTGGCACTGCATTCTGTGATTATGCAACAAATGAAGTTAACGGGGATGCAAGCATGCTCTCATGCAGCAGCAATGCAGCAAAAATGCACAGGCGCACACACGCACACACACACACAAACACACACACACGCACGCTCTAGCTATAGCACCCAAGCAGTACGCAAAGCTAGCACACGCATGCAGCAGCAGTAGCAGCCGCAGCAGTGACAGCTACTCACGCAAGAGTGGCCATTTCCTCCTTGAGTTTGTGGGAGGTGAGGGTGGCCACCAGTGTTGTGACTTTACGCCGTAATTGAGAATTTTGCACCGTATTACGATACGGTGTACGCCGTACTACGGTCATACCGTAGAAATTACGGTAAAACCAAGATTACGGTCCAAACCGTCATGTACGGTGGCAAATCGTACAAAATACGGTGGGTAAATCGTAGTAATTTTGAGGCGCGTGTCAAAGTTTATGGTGGGAACCTACAGCTTTCCATCCCCCTTCCACGCAATATAGTTTATTAGTTTACAGCAATGAGTGCAAATGTTTCTAGGAAGAAGCAAAGGGTGGGGATGCATGGCAGTGGCTTGCCCATGCCCAGAGACCTGGGTGTGGGGGAGCACCCTGCATCAGGGAGCCTGCA
>Ga0307942_1003058_pt1:0-2500 | contig 13537 bp, 19 predicted proteins | sample OrgLakmetagen175_FD_201846 | JGI IMG/M metagenome (GOLD analysis project Ga0307942, IMG submission 201846) | Saline water microbial communities from Organic Lake, Antarctica - #175 | ecosystem: Environmental > Aquatic > Non-marine Saline and Alkaline > Saline | place: Antarctica: Organic...
ATTCACGAACGACCTGCACAACCTGGACTAGATGTGGGCGGGAAGTGTTGGCAGGCAGGAGTGGAAGGGTGTGATCCAGGTGGGTGGGTGGGCGAGTAGGGCGCATTCACGAACGACCTGCACAACCTGACCAGATGTTGGAGGACGTGTTGGCAGGCAGGAGTGGAAGGATGTGATCCAGGTGGGTGGGTGGGCGAGTAGAGCGCATTCACGTACGATTTGCACAACCTGGACTAGATGTTGGTGGGAAGTGTTGGCAGGCAGGAGTGGAAGGGTGTGACCCAGGTGGGTAGAAGAGTTGGGCACCATTGCGTTGTGTGGTGGCTGGTGTATAGTGGCGCACAGCCTGGGGAAGGTGCAGCATGGTGTTTTTGTAGAAGGCATTTGGCGTGAGATGACGTGTTGTGCTGGTGTGTGATGCTGTGTGGTGGCTGGTGTATAGTGGCGCACAGCCTGGGGAAGGTGCAGCACGGTGTTTTTGTAGAAGGCATTCGGCGTGAGATGACGTGTTGTGCTGGTGTGTGATGCTGTGTGGTGGCTGGTGTATAGTGGCGCACAGCCTGGGGAAGGTGCAGCACGGTGTTTTTGTAGAAGGCATTTGGCGTGAGATGAGGCTTTTTGGGGAAATTTTTAATAAGATGGTGTAGCAGGAGTAGGGTTGGCCAGAATCATGTTAATACGCCGTATATGACCGTATATGCGGTGAAATCCCTGCCAAAAAACGGAAATACAGCGTAAATATACTTGGTTCTAGCCAATCTAAGCAGGCGTAAAAAGGTGTAATGCAAGAGAGCAGGAGGAGAGGCGGCTCTTGTTGGATTTATGGGGAGGCTGGCATGTAGCGGTGTGCACAGCAGCTGGGCAAGATGCAGGCCTAGAATTCAGGGCCCTTTCACCTTAAAATGTGTTTTGCTGCCTTGATGCCATTACTGCTGCTGTCCCTGCTGTTCCTGCTGCATTGCCCAAGCACAGCCAGTGTATAAATTCAAGTTCGGTAGGGGATTGCATCAAAAACTCACAGGTGCCTCCTTCCCACCCCCCTCACACACTCACCCACCCACGCATACGTACACACACATACACACACGCTTCCAAACAACACACTCGCACACATATGCACGCACACAATCACACACACACATCTCTACAGGTGCCCGGCTCCCTGCGCCGCTACCTTGCTGCCAGTGACGGAATGTCAGGCCACAACAACTGCTCAAGCCTGGTCAGAGGAGCTCGGGGGAGCAGCTCCGCAGACCCTCGCAGCGGGGACGTCACACACACGCACGATGCGCAGCACCCTCACCCCTCAGGAGGGGGCACAGGGGGTGATGTAGACGTGGAGTTCCAGATCGGCAACGGTGTCACAGGCCTCTACCAGCCGCCTATGCTGCTTGGGAGGGAGAAATCAAGGAGGGCAATGGGCCCAGGCTTCAACACTGTGGCCCAACAGCCGTCCTCACTGCTGGCTCAGTACCAGCCCAACAGCATGGCGCAGGCAGCTGCAGCTGCATGTTCTGCATACCCTGAGCAGCAGCAGCAGCAGCAGCAGCAGCAGTGCCACTCCCAGCACTCGCAGCAGCAGCAGCAGCAGCAGCAGCCACAGCACCTGCGGCTCCCTTGCAGTCGTGCCAATTCTGTGGAGCGGGGGGGGGGACGTGCGATTTCGGAGGCGGGGGAGAGTGTTTTCAGCAGGGGAGAACACCAGCAGCAGTTCCAGCAGCGGAAATTCATGACGCTGCTGGATCGACAGGGGGGGGGGGCGGGAGGCAGCCGGACCAGCAGCAAGCCTGTCGCAGGTCTGTGGTGTGTGTGTGTGTGTGTCTGTGTGTGTGTGTGTGTACGTTTTGAGGGAGACAAGGAGCACGAGTCGTGTTTGCGTGTTTGCTGGATGGGTATGTGCAGGCGCGCCGGAGAAGGTCAAAGGCACACAGGCAAGGCGCTCACGCAAACACAGATACCCTCACGCTGGGGAAGACACATCCTCTTTTTCACTGTTCATTCATTCATTCAACCTCTCACTCAATCCAACCTCTTAGCACCCAGACGCAGAACAACTCTCACTCACTCACTCACTCACTCACTCACTCACTCACTCACTCACTCACTCACTCACTCACTCACTCACTCACTCACTCACACTGCCCTTCCAGGCTCCAGCAGTGAGGTGTTTCATAGACCTGGCAGCAATGAGCTGATACCTCCTCCCTCGGCTGCTTGGTCACACACACACCCTGAGGTGCGATGCTGAGCGATGTGCACTAAGCATTCCTTTTCTGCAGCATTGTTCCCGCTGCTATCACGCCTCTTGTGTAGGGTTGGCCATAACCGTATATATGCACCGTATATGGCAGTATATTAATAATTTCCCTGCCAAGAATGCCGTTAATGAACTGTATATACATAGGGTTGGCCAGAACCATATATATACGGTGCATATACGTTTTTTTTGGCGGGAAAATCACCAAATATACGGTCATATACGGTATTATGTACGGATCTG
>Ga0307942_1003058_pt1:5000-7500 | contig 13537 bp, 19 predicted proteins | sample OrgLakmetagen175_FD_201846 | JGI IMG/M metagenome (GOLD analysis project Ga0307942, IMG submission 201846) | Saline water microbial communities from Organic Lake, Antarctica - #175 | ecosystem: Environmental > Aquatic > Non-marine Saline and Alkaline > Saline | place: Antarctica...
ACCGCAACCTCAGGGACCTGGCCAACATGCATGAGCAGGTGTGGGTGTGGGTGTGGGAGTGTAGGTGTGGGTGTGGATATGGGTGTGGGTGTGGGTGTGGGTGTGAATTTAGGTGTGGGTGTGTAGGTGTGGGTGTGGGTGCAAATTGAGGTGTGGGTGTAGATATGGGTGTGGGCGTGGGTGCGTATATGGGTGTGGGTATGAATAGGGTTGGCCAGAACCGTATATATACACCGTATATGACCGTATATTTCATGATTTCCCTGCCAAAAATACCGTATATACACCGTATATATATGGTTCTGGCCAACCCTAGGTATGAAGTTAGGTATCAGTGTGGATGTGGGTGTGAGTGCAGTTATGGATGCGGGTGTGCGTGTGGGTGCACACTCAAGCGTTTGCCTTTCTGCAGTGCACCGTGCTTCCACAAACGCATAGCAATGGTGCCGTTTGCCTTTCTGCAGTGCACCGTGCTTCCACAAACGCAGAGCAGTGGTGCCGTTTGCCTTTCTGCAGTGCACCGTGCTTTCACGAACGCAGAGCAATGGTGCCGCCTGCCTTTCTGCAGTGCACCGTGCTTCCACAAGCGCAGAGCAATGGTGCTGTTCAGCAATGTAGGCCATTACAGACACTCAGCACATAACACGTACGCATGGACACACACACATGCACGCACGCACACACACACACACGCATACACACACATGCACGCACACACACGCACACACACAAACACTCATGCACGCTCACACTTTCTCACGTCGTACGCGTGCATGTGTGCACGCAGGTCATGGTGCTGTTCTGCGACGTTGTGGGTTTCACGTCCATGTCCAAAGAAGTGGAGCCGTCTGAGGTCATGCACTTTCTGAACGAGCTGTACGAGAGCTTTGACAAGCTGGTGGACGAGTACGACATGTACAAGCTAGGTGAGGTTTGCACGTGAAAGCATGCTGTTCTTAGAGCTGTGCGAGAGCTTTGATATGGAGCTGCATGTGAGCTTTGACAAGCTGGTGGACGAGTACAACATGTACAAGCTAGGTGAGGGGCGTGCGTAAAAGCATGCTGTTGTTAACAAGCTTCTGTTCTTAATAAGCTTCTGTTCTGAATGAGCTGTATGAGATTGGAGCTGTATGAGAGCTTTGATAGGCTGGTGGACGAGTACGACATGTTACAAGCTAGGGGAGGTTATAAGAGCTTGGCTGTGATGGCACACTCATCAGTACGCAGATGTCACCGTATGGAACACACACACACACACGCACGCACACACACATACACACGCACGCGCACACACACACACACACACGCACGCACACACACATACACACGCACGCGCACACACACGCACACGCGCGCACACACACACACACATACACACACACACAAAACACACACACACGCACACACACACGCACAACACTCACGTGCGCACTCCTAAGCACCCGTGCCTACTCACACGAACAATGCAGACATTGTGGGGGACTGCTACATCGTGGTGGCTGGGCTCATCAAAGAGGACCAGGACGGCTTTGTTTGTGTGGACGAAATGGACGATGGGGAGGTGCGTGTGTGTTTGTGTATGTGCGTGTGTGTGTGTGTGTGTGTGCGCGTGTGTGTTCTGGCCAACTCCAACACTGAGGTGTTCAAAACAATCCTGTCGACACAATATGCACCCTTAAATTATGCACATGCATGCTTCCTGCACACGCTCGTGGGCTCTGCACGTGCATGCTTCCTGCACACGCTCGTAGGCTCTGCACGTGCATGCTTCCTGCACACGCTCGTGGGCTCTGCACATGCATATCCCCTGCGCAAGTTTGTGGGCTCTGCACACGCATTTCCCCTGCACACGTGTGCAGAGCTGCATGTGCATGCTACCTGTACATACAGGCATACAGTGCATACTACCTGTACGTACGTGTGCGCACAGGCAATTAACAACGCCATGTGCGTCATGCGCTCGTTTTGCCCAGGCTGTGCCACTTGGGCGTCAGCCGGTGCTCTTGTCTGAAATCAGACGCTGACACGCAAACACACATGCTGCACACGCGCAGGTCACTGGCAATGCCGTGCGCATCATGCAGTTTGCCAAGGCCATGCTGCGTGAGTCTCAGCCGGTGCTGATGCCCCACAACCACGAGCCCGTGCAGCTGCGCATAGGGATTCATACGGGGCCGTTGGTCAGTGGGCTGGTGGGGGCAAAAATGCCCAAGTTCACTCTCTTGTAAGTGTGTTGTGTGTATGTGTGTTTGTGCATGTGTGTGTGCGTGTGCGTGTGCACTCTTTTTAACTTGTGTGCTCTTGTATGCAGGTGTATGCCCTTCAGCCAATGTGTGTATGTGTGTTTGGTGTGTATGTGTGTGTGCGGGTGTGTGTGTGTGTGTGTGCGCGAGTGCACGTACATCGTAGAGTCTTTTAATAACACAGCCGCTGCGCAAGCGGTGATGTTTTGGACATGCTGGCTGGCAAGCTACAAACGGATGCTCCTGTGTGCGCACCA
>Ga0307942_1003058_pt1:12500-13537 | contig 13537 bp, 19 predicted proteins | sample OrgLakmetagen175_FD_201846 | JGI IMG/M metagenome (GOLD analysis project Ga0307942, IMG submission 201846) | Saline water microbial communities from Organic Lake, Antarctica - #175 | ecosystem: Environmental > Aquatic > Non-marine Saline and Alkaline > Saline | place: Antarctica...
TGGGATGTATTTGGTGGTTGGTGGTTTCTGGCTGAGTTTTCTTTTTACAGCCCGCAGCCTGTAGCGTGAGTCAGGTCTGGTAAAAAGTCAGACCAAACACGAGCAACAATATATACTTTAGGCTCAGTCAAGCCTATAGTTTAGTCAAGTCTATAGTTTAGTCAAGTCCCTTCACGCTCAAAAGTTTGTGTCACAGAAACACCGCATTCGTGGACATCAAAGCAAACCAAGCATCGGTCATCGGTTATCGTGATCAATTTTCGTGCGCACAGTCCTTTCTGTGATCCATTTTTGTGCGCACAGTCCTTTCTGTGATCCATTTTCGTGCGCACAGTCCTTACTGTGATCCTTTCTTGTGCGCACAGTCCTTTCTGTGATTCGTTTTCGTGCGCACAGTCCTTTCTGTGATCAATTTTCGTGCGCACAGTCCTTTCTGTGATCCGTTTTCGTGCGCACAGTCCTTTCAGCAGTCAGCCACAAAAGAGGTCACGCACGCCCTTGTGATTAGCTTGTTGTGTGTGTGTGTGTGTGTGTGCGTGCGTGTCGACTACAGGCTAACACACCCTTAACTGTAAAGTTTTTGTTATACATGTCCTAAATATAAAACGTAACGCGTGTGCATGCTTTTGGGCAAGGGTCTCTTCCTGGGGTACTGTTGTGTGTGCACATCATCCCCCCTGCTCATCAATTTGCCCACCACGCTTGCCATTTCATTTTTTTAGTTGTTGCCCACCACGCTTTCTTGAGTGCGGTTCACACAGGCTGACTGTTGTTGGGGGTGGGGGGGGTAGTGAGGTGATGGGTAAGGAAGGGCGTGTGTGGACTCATCTTGCCACATCGTCTATTTGCCCACCATGCTTTCTTGAATGCGGTATACACAGGCCGATTGTTGTTGGGAGTGGTGGGGAAGGAAGGGTGTGTGTGGACTCATCTTGCCACATCGTCTATTTGCCCACACGCTTTCTTGAGTGCGGTTCACACAGGCTGACTGTTGTTGGGGGTGGGGGGGGTAGTGAGGTGATGGGTAAGGAAGGGCG
>Ga0307942_1003059_pt1 | contig 13536 bp, 11 predicted proteins | sample OrgLakmetagen175_FD_201846 | JGI IMG/M metagenome (GOLD analysis project Ga0307942, IMG submission 201846) | Saline water microbial communities from Organic Lake, Antarctica - #175 | ecosystem: Environmental > Aquatic > Non-marine Saline and Alkaline > Saline | place: Antarctica: Organic Lake...
GGTGTAAAAAAAAGCCAAATTTTCCTGGCTCACATGCCCATATTTTCCACCCGGTCTCAACATTAATATTCATTAGTTCATTAGTATATATAAGCGAACAACAGAAAAAGTTCCGGCTCGATCCGTGCAGATCAAAGAAAGTGATTTTCTAACCGTAATGCACCAACTAGGGCCTCCCCAGCGAGTGCCGAGCCTCGTTGAGGCTCGTTGAGCCTCGCTGGCAAAATAAGACACCTTTTTTACCCACCCTTATACATCACAGATGCAGAGCTAAACTGCCACTCCCTATACTTGGACGCCTCCACAGTTTTCACCGATCAGGCATCTGTGTTGACTTTTCTTGATCTGTGAGAGCATGCGGAACACGTCATTTCCCGACTCTGCCACTTCCAGGTCATAGACAGCGCCAACAAGAATGCCAAACTAGTGAAGGGCCGGAGGGATGACAAAGTGGTCATGCGCACTAAGTCAGAGATTGATGAGTTTAAGGAGACCGCACTGCCTGTGCTTTTGGAGGTAGGTTTTTATCAATAGCCCAGACACAAAGAAGAAAACGAAAAAGGTTTGAAGCTAGGAGAGAGCATCTGTCAGGACCAGTAAAATTGAAGACAGAGGAGCGCAAGAATGATGGAGTTGTATCACTTTGCAGCACTGCAAGATCTCAAGTTGAAGTGTTGCACACCAAACTCAGCACTTGTGTAGCAAAGAAGGATGGGGATGGTCACGTTGTTGAACTTCCTTTGCCAACCACTTTGTGCTGTTTAACTTCTGTTCATGCTGTTGCAGGTTTCTAACAAAGCGCTGCAAGACCGTCACTGGGAGCAGATCCTCGGCCTTGTGTACTCTGGTCAGGCGTACGACCCAGGCCATCCTCCTAACACAGCAGATCTGATCAGGCAAGTTCCACGGGCTCTGCCGTGATCTGTGTGGAATTGTTGAATGGCCTGTAGTGTGCAGCTGTGAGGAAGGGAACAAGGCACTGTAGCTTATGGTTGTGTTAAGGATACTATTGGTGCAGCTATGTCGAAGTGTCAAAGGCTCTGTAGCGGGCAAATGTGTCTCAAAAATCAAAACCTCTACAGCATGCCTTGTTATGAATGCCAAAATGTTAAAGCGCTCGTTTGATGCGCTCAGCTGGGAAGGAACCGCTTGTTCATGTGAACCAGTTATGGCCGTCAAGCCTGTAGGGACCTGTGGATATGCTTAAGCGCTCAAGCACTTGTAGGTTTTGCACTCATGTCTCATTGTCAATTTAAGGCAACGGCACTAAACAAGTGCAGTTACTTAAGATTAATAGCAACCACAAAGCTTACATTGTACATGTGCTGCCAAGACACAACTCTGTGTGCTTCCCAACCCTGCAGTCTCGGCATCGTCATGAAGCTGGAGCAGCTCCAAAGCATTAGTGCCGCCGCTTCCAAGGAGAGCTCTATGCTGGTCGCCTTGGAGAACATGGAGAAAGAATGGGAAGGCCTGGAATTCAAAGTTACCGCCTACAAGGACACCGGTAGGCATGCTGAAACTTGCGTGCGAGTGCCGCATGGAATGCTCGAGGAGCATGAATGCAGATTGCTCGGCATTATTCACAACACAAATATGGGCGCGTTTAAACTTGACTCATCCTCCAAGCTTTAATCGTACTCCGGTCTTCAGCAATGTTACACACATTCTAACATTATTTTCATGACTGTGTGGTGTGTGGCCACGCAATTTGATGAACAAGATTAGCACCCAAAGAGGAGCCCAACCCAGCTATATCAAAATGTCAGGTAAAGTCTGGATCCCTTACATGCTGCTCTTAATCTTTGCATCTCACCCGCTTGCAGGCACCTACGTCATTGGAGGCACTGACGAGATCCAGATGATTCTGGACGACCAAATTGTGAAGATCCAGTCCATGCACGCCTCTCCCTTTGTGAAGCCCTTCAAACATCGTGTCATTGAGTGGGAGGCCATTCTGCAGACGCTGCAGGTAAGCATGCATGCTATCATGACTGTTGTTAAACTAATGCCGTTGCGTGCAACCGCACTAAGGTGACAGTGCATACACATGTGTGGTATCACCGCACACTGTGATTGGCTCGCCTTAGCCTGAACGTGGTCTGTAGCCAGGCTAGTCTTTGTGTGGATGTCAATCTTAGATTGCCTGGGCATGTGAGTATGCCGCTGCTCGGTAGCAGCAGCACTCTTTCTGTTATCGAAGCTTGAAGTGAGAGCTCTGCTTGCGCACAGTTAAAAGCTCATGTGCGTGAGGTGTGTTCAGGTAGTGCTTGCTACGATTGCAGCACTTGTACATGCCAAAACTGATGCTATGGCACAACGTAAAGTTGTGATGTGTGTGAGTCAGCACTGTCCTGCTGTTGGCCCACAGGCACCTCTGGCAATACAGTAGGTGTGTTACAGTAGGCGTGTTACAGAGTGCTCGCTTAGGCGTGTTACAGTAGGCGTGTTGCAGTAGGCGTTCGCTTAGGCGTGTGACAGTAGGCGTGTATCAGTAGGTGTTTGCTGCGGCGTGTTACAGTAGGCGTGTGACGGTAGGCGTGTATCAGTAGGTGTTCGCTTAGGTGTGTTACAGTAAGCGTGTTACAGTAGGCGTTCGCTTAGGCGTGTTACAGTAGGCGTATTACAGTAGGCATGTTACAGTAGGTGTGTTACAGTAGGCGTGTTACAGTAGGCGTATTACAGGGTGCTTGCTATTGCACCATGCAAGTGCCAGGCAAATACAAAGCGTGGAGGTCTCATGCAAAACACACCCAAATTACAGCTGGTTCCAGAGAAAGTCACCTTGCTGTGCTTGGTAGGCATGAAGAGGAAAGGGAGAGGGCAACAGTAAAACATTGCATGGGCAGTGGAAGCACTTCCTTCATAAGCCGAGGAATGGAGTCACTTGGAAAGAAGTGATGGTAGTCGAGTTGATGAATGTCTGAATTTTTCACAGGACATGCTGGACGACTGGAGCTAGAGACAGGCTGCCTGGCTGCAGCCACTGGCCTTAGAAAGAAAATGATATGTTTAATTGCTTTGCGTGTGATCCTTACTCAGGACATGCTGTACAATTAGTACATTTAATCTGTGTGTTTGTGATTGTTGCTCAGGACGTGCTGGACACATACAGTGTTGAAATTTGTGTCTGTGGTTGATACGTTCTCAGGACATGCTGGACAACTGGCTCCAGTGCCAGGCCACGTGGCTGTACCTTGAGCCCATCTTCAGCTCAGATGACATTGTGAAGCAGATGCCAGAGGAGGGGGACAAGTTCAGGTGGGGTTTGCTGTGTGTGTGCGCTAAGCATTTATTTTGAGCTGTGTGTGCGCGATAATCTCAAGATGCATATTGGCTGTAAAGTTTATTGTTAATGGTTTGATGTGCTTTTTCAGATGCAATTAAGGCCATTTTTTTTGCATGACACGTTGGCAGCTGGTGAGTCACGATGCAAGACTGTACTTCTCTATCGATCATACAGCAAATGACATAATGTAGAGGGTTGCAATGGAGCAGTAGGGAACAGGTAGGACACTTTATCCGCAAAAGTATCAACCACGAACCACAAACGTGCAGCAAGTCCTCATCCCCCTTGAACACCCTAGATGGCCTTCCCTAAAGTGCACATGCTTCCTCTGCATCGACAGGCAAGTGAACTGTCTATGGAGGGCCATGATGGAATCTTCGTATAAATCCCCAGCCGCCATTCCCATTGCACGGGAGCCTGAGCGTATGGAACACCTGGTCATGTGCAACAAGCTGCTGGAGGAGGTGCGTTTGCTGCATTGCAATGAGATGTGAATTGGGAGCACCCGCATTGAAATGTGTGAGACGTTGTGTGCCTGTTACATTGATGCGTCTGCATTAATAGTGACGCTTCATGACGAATAGTGTGTCACGAGTGTTAGTGTCATTGTACATTGAAACATGCATAATTTCGCACATTTCTGCTTGTCCTTGCACAGGAACTGGACCCATAAACTTGATCAGCACATGCAGATCTGCATCTTGTTAGAACTTTAATAATTAGGTTGGCCAAAATCATACATACATATGCAAGTGCACACACAAACTACATCATGCAGGTCCAGCGTGGCTTGGCAGCTTACTTAGAACGCAAGCGCCTGTTTTTTCCTCGTTTTTTCTTCTTGTCAAACGATGAAATGCTGGAGATCTTGTCAGAAACCAAGGTGCGCAGCTGTTGACTTCAACTTCAGCGTTGTTCAGGGCGACGCACACTAAAGGCAGGGATATCATGTGCTGAACTCGTCCCACGTTGCTACGCAAAATTTGGCAGGAGTATGTACTTGCATTGCTGCTTGGGTATATAATATATACTGAATTCATTTTTAGCACTTGGCGTACCAGTAAAATAAATTTATGGTTTGCGCAAACTTTGATCAAATCTCAAGGCGTTATATTTGCTCTTGACGCTGTCTCTGCCCCAAATACTCTCACTCATACTTTCATCAGTATCGCTTTCAATCTGTGTGCTTGCTCAAAACCATTCGCAGGATCCCACTCGCGTGCAGCCTCATCTCAAAATAAATTGGCGTTCTAGTAAAAGATAAAATATTTCAGATCTGCAAAGTTTTAATCTGTGTTCTTGCTCAAAACCAATCGCAGGATCCCACTCGCGTACAGCCTCACCTCAAAAAGTGTTTTGGTGCCATTGATAACTTGGACTTCAATGACGAGCTTGTCATCACAGCCATGAACAGCGTGGAGGGGGAGCAAGTGCCATTCAAGGTCACAGTGGATACTGTGAAAGCGAGGGGAGCTGTGGAGAAGTGGCTGGTGCAGGTCAGTATGACACACTTGTATGTATGTGTGTGTGTGCTTGTGCTTGTGCATGTGCATGTGTATGTGTGTATGTGTGTGTGTGTGCGTGCGTGTGTGTGTATGTGTAGTCGTGCATGCACGTGAGTGTGTGTGCGTGGTATTAAAAGTCATGGTGGACGCAGAGTGTAGGGCTGTGGAGTAATGACAGCTGCAGGTTGGTGCAAAGTGTGTATGTGATCTACATTCTTGTATGGGTGTGCTTTGGTGTACGTACCTTTCAGTCATACATCGGCAAGATCAGACATTATTAGTTATTAGTATTCATATTTTCTTAAAGACTTGTACACACACACACACTATTTCCAATCCTACCCCTCCCTGACCTATGCAGACTCATGCCAGCATGTTTGAGGCCGTGCCTAACATACACGCGTACATGCAAACACCCACTTGCAATTCCTAAACTGCCTACGCCACCCATGCAGGTCGAGGCCCGCATGTTTGAGGCTGTGCATGACATGACAGCGCGTGGACTCCTAGACTTCCCCACCAAGCCACGCCACGAGTGGGTGCTGCAATGGCCGGGAATGACGGTACTGGTGGTCAGTGCCATTTTTTGGACCCAAGGTGTGTGTGTTTGTGTGATTTTTTGCTCAATTAGTTTGGGTCCTGATATGCTTGATTGCTTGTTTCTTGGCCGTTTAAAGTAAATGTGCCTAGAGCCCTTGTAATCGTAATTCCAACCTGCTCATCTTTCTCCCCTGCGCTCTCTACCTCAGGGCACGCAGCACACACATGTGTGCACTATTTCACGTACGCTGGCACATACATGAATGCACACGTACTCAGGAGTAAGCATGTTTGTACTTTTCTCCATTTCACGAGGACTGCACCAGCAAGCTTGCATGATAGTACACCTTCATGCGTGCCCATGCGCCCTCACAACCCCACCCAGGCGTCACAAAGGCGCTGGCTGACCACACCATCGCCACCTATGAGGAGGACTGCTCCAACAAGCTGACCTACATTGTGGACCTCGTACGTGGCAACCTTACAAACCTGCAGCGCATCACTTTAGGTAAGATTCAGTATGCAGGGCAGGCTCACAAGGTCATGATTTGTGTGCCACACCTGTAAACAATTACAGGTATGAGAAGTTGTTATTATCAACCCATGACATTATCTCGGCTCCTCTTCTTGTCTGTGTGGGGAGTGAATTGGTTGCTTGTAATCTTTTTCGTTGCGGTGGGGGTCTGGTGCGGAAACGTATAGCAGTACAAGTGCGCATCAAGTCACCTGTACAGGAGCTATTAGCTTATATCCCTTTCACTCTGGTTTTCTTTCAGACGAAGTGCAGAGCACTTGAAACTACCTGAATCGCTACTGTATAGCGCTTAAGTCTTCATTCAAAAGGTGTGGCTGCACACAGCAAGCCCGCAGGGTCCTGTGTACTGTAAAATTAACTATAATGTATGAAACACTACTTGCATAATTTGTGGACATTCTTCATCCATTCTGTATAAACACCGGTTTGAAATAAAACGGTTTGAAATAAAACGGTTTGAAATAAATACCGGTTTGAAATACCGGATTCTCGTGTATGTTTTTTATTGCAAGACTAGTTTATGAACTTTTGACAACGCTTAGCTTAACACGTCACGTCGAGTTCCCAATTTATCACGTAAAACTCACATCTCACTGAGCTCACATTCATTCCATTGAGCTCAAATATATCCCAATGAGCTCGAGTACATCTCATTGAGCTGAAATGCATCTTGCTCAGCTCAAGTCCTGTCACTGGCCGACCCTCTGGGTAAACCTCGCCACCCCTTATTTATAGTATGCGGCAAGGTGACCCCCTTTTGCTGGATAGCTCGTCCAATAAGAGGTGCATGCATCTGCTTTCATGCATCTCCTTCATGTGCATATATCTGTAGGGGCGCTTGTGGTAATGGACGTCCACGCCCGTGATGTCGTCACACGTCTTGTGGAGAAGAAAGTGGAGTCTGAGTTCGATTTCGAATGGCAGGCCCAGCTCCGCAGGTGAATTTCTTATGATCAAGTTTTATTAGACAGTAATTTAGCTCTAGCTGCGTGACTGTATTAGGTATTGCTCTGCACTGTTTCTCCAGAGCTGCACAAGAGGCATTTCGTGCTATCTCAATCATAGTAGTAGATGAGGAGATAAGGGAGTCTGAGTAGGCAATCAGTCAATGCCAATGCCACCGTTTCAACATGTCAACAACAAAATGCCTAGTTGTTTAAGCGCGCCCTGCAGTCTTGATTTGCCTTACAATTCCACCTCCAATTACTCGTTGGAACAAAGTGTAAAAGGTTGCCTTTTGATGTTGTCCTCACACTTGCAGCTATTGGGAAGATGACATTGAGGGCAGCCGTGGCTCAACTATCAACATGCGTATGATGAGCGCCACCATCCAATACGGCTACGAATACCTAGGCAACTCTGCCTGCTTGGTCATAACCCCCCTCACAGACAGGTGTGCTTGTCACATGATGCTGAATGCCTGAGAGTTGCAATATGCAGTATTTTGGCTTTCTGGCTTCGTGCGACTCTCTGCCTGCCTGGTCGTGCTCATTATCTTAGGCAGGTGTGCTTTCCAACATGCTGTCACTTACAAGGGTGCTCTAAGATCGTTCATGGCACCATTTGGCTATTGGAGAACCACCCGCACACTAGCCCAGTGCTGTTCCCTGCACAGACAGGAGCACCTATAATTTTCAGTTCCTGTTTGCTGTATCATCACTGCAATTTCCTACATTTACGCTTACACGCTCTTACACTTACACTTGCACTCACACGTTCACCTACACTTACACTTGCACTTAATTTCTTCATCAATCTTTACACTTCTGCCTAAATTCCTGTTTGCTGGAACATTGCCGCATCATCAAAACCATCCCTATTTTACAGGCTCCGCAACTGACATTGCGGCTGCATAGATATTATAGCAGATGATAAGCATTGTTAAATTCAGCCTGGATTTCTCTCCTGGTTGCTGCGTGTCCCCTTTGCTGCGTTGTAAGCACCAGCAAGTGCCCCCTCTTTGCCTCGACGAGGAGGCTGCCTAGCAACCAAGTGTATTTGCATGAGCACATGCATGACCCCTCACAAATATGTACACAGTGTATTTGCATGAGCACATGCATGACCTCTCACAAATATGTACACAGTGTATTTGCATGAGCACATGCATGACCCCTCACAAATATGTACACAGTGTATTTGCATAAGCACATGCACGACCACCTCACAAATATGTACACAGTGTATTTGCATGAGCACATGCATGACCCCTCACAAATATGTACACAGTGTATTTACATGAGAGCACATGCAAGACCACCTCACAATTATGTACACACATGTACAGACACAAATAACTCACGTGCAAGCCCAGGCGTGAAGTATGTACACTCACACGCACACGCTTCTCAGGTGCTACCTACTGTACACAAACAGGTACCAACCACCTCACAAACATGCACACACACGTATACAGGCTTCACCTGTTCACAGACATGCACACACACTTAAAAAACGTGCACACAAACACACACACTACTTCTCAGATGCTACCGTACACTGATGGGTGCCATCCACCTCACTTTGGGTGGTGCTCCAGAGGGTCCTGCTGGCACAGGTAACATCCCTCTGTAGCCTGTTTAACCTACACTGCATGTGAGCTTGCACTTATTTGCGTGTGTGCATGCGTGCATGGTTATTTTATATTTTGCACATGTATGTATGTGTGTATGTGTGTGGGAGGGGGGGGGGAGGGGGGGGGTGATTTGTACGTGCATAGCGTGTTCTGTTGAAATGTTTGCCTCTGTTTTATTTGATGTTTTATTTGGTACTGGTTGCCGCACGGAAGGTTTTGCCTTCAATTGTGCTGACGCAGATGTGTGTTTGCCTGGCTACTGACCTAGGCTGGACCTAGCCATGCTGTAGCACGTATGCACGTTGACCTGGACCCACATTCAAAGCAGCACAGCAGGGAAATGTAACAATGTGTAATCTTGTTTGCTCTCAGGCAAAACGGAGACAGCCAAGGATCTGGCAAAGTCCATGGCCCGCCAGTGTGTGGTGTTCAACTGCAGTGACTCCCTGGACTACCTTGCCATGGTAGGATGTGTGATGTGTAGTTTGTGTGTATGTGTGAGTACGTGTGTGTTTGTGCTGGTGTGCTGCTGCCAGTGACCTCCTGGACTACCCTGCCATAGTAGGATGTGTGATGTGTGTGTGCGTTGCTCAATTATGATGTCTCCATTGTGTACAATTTCATGGTGGTGGTGGTGTGCTTGTGTGAGTGTATGTATGTGTAAGTACGTGTGTGTTTGTGCTGGTGTGCTGCTGCCAGTGACTCCCTGGATAACCTTGACAGCATGTGTGTGTTACCAAAGGCTTTGACTGCTTCAGGGTGCAGCACGGTATGAGCCGTGTGTGCCGGTGTTTAATTTGCAACGGCGCCCTTTAATGCCATGTTGGGAGGTGATGTGCTGCATCCAAAAAGAGATGTAGCACAGTTCAGTGTGTTTGCTGTACGTCCTTGGGACTCAGGGATGATGTCTAAGGTGTTATGTGCTAAGGCCTTCGCCTGAGTGACTTCATGATTGCACTCTGAGGTGGCAGACACACTTGCAAACATACTAGACTCAATTCAGGTTATGTCAAAAAGCGTTTGCAGCGTGGTCGCAATCCCAAGCAAGTGCTGCTTAAAATGCGTTATTGTCCTCCTGCAGGGCAAGTTCTTCAAAGGGCTGGCGTCCTCTGGGGCTTGGGCGTGTTTTGACGAGTTCAACCGCATCGACCTTGAAGTGCTGTCTGTAGTGGCGCAGCAGGTACGGACACACTCTTGTTAGGATGCACTAATCCCTAAACCCTGAACCTTGAAGCCTACTTGTTCACAATAAAGCATGTTGTGTTACTGTAGCAGACAACCTGATGGTTCGTTCCATGGTGTTGTAGTGGGTGATTTGTGCATCAAATTTTGCTGGTTGATTTGTATACCTAATAAATATTGACCTGAAAGGTTGCTGTCTGTAGGTGCTGGCGTGTCTGCTTGCTGCGTGTGTTTCATATGTGCGTTACCTAAGATGTGCGTAATTGTTTCCTTAGATGTGCGTAATTGTTACCTTAGATGTGCGTAATTGTAACCTTACCTTGCCAATACCTCTGTAAAGCACCTGAATTTGTAACTGCCAACTCTTGTTGCAGTGTACCATACTCAGCACCGCACGTTTTGCTTTCTTGCCTTCATCATTCCCCCCGCTCTATTAAAACAGGTGCTAGACATCCAGCGTGCCATCAGCGCCCGCCAGAACAACTTTGTATTTGAGGGCACAACAATGCAACTGAAATGGAGTGCCTGGTGCGCAATTACGATGAACCCTGGCTATGCTGGCCGCTCAGAGCTGCCGGATAATTTGAAGGTCAGTTTTGACAGTTTGTTCACAATTGGGGTGTCAGTTGGAGGATGTGCAGGTGTGTGAAATGACCTTCTGGAGGTGGGAGGGAGGGATGGTTTAAATGTCGTCCTTCCGGGTTATTGTTGAAGAGCTTGTGCTGTGTATCGTTCTATAAATAAGGCTGTTAGTCTGTATGGTGCAGAGTTGGTTTTGCAGGGCCATCGAAAAATATCATGAATAGAAACAAGAATGAAGCCTTTAAGAAACATAGTGTGGCTGTAATAGGCAGATCCGACCAGTCTTATTCTTACTTGATTTGCCTTGAATTCTTTCAAGAAGGTTAGTTAGCTTTCATATGTTATTGTGTGTATGTGTTATTGTGTGTGTGTATGCTTGTGTGCATGGTTGTATGTATGTGTAATTATGTGTGTGTATGGTTGTGTGCATGGTTGTGTGTATGTGTTAGTATGTGTGTGTGCATGGTTGTGTGTAAGGTTGTGTGTATGTTGTGTGTATGTGTTTTATGGTTGTGTGTATGTTATTATGGTTGTGTGGTTGTGGTTGTGTGGTTGTGTGTTATTGTGGTTGAGGGTATGGTTGTGTGGTTGTAGTTGTGTGTTATTGTGGTTGAGGGTATGGTTGTGTGGTTGTGTGGTTGTGTGCTATTATGGTTGTGTATTGTGGTTGGGTTGTATTGGGTGGTTGGGTTGTATTGTGGTGGTGGGTTGTATTGGGTTGGTTGGGTTGTATTGTGGTTGTGTGTTATTATGGTTGTGTATTGTGGTTGTGGTTGTGGTTATGTGGTTGTGTGTTATTATGGTCGAGGGTATGGTTGTGTGGTTTTGTGGTTGTGTGTTATTATTGTTATTATGGTTGTGTATGTGTTATTATGTGTGTGTGCATGGTTGTGTGCATGGTTGTGTGTATGTGTTATTATGTGTTTGTGCATGGTTGTGTGTATGTGTTATTATGTGTGTGTATGGTTGTGTGTATGTGTTATTATGTGTGTGTATGTGTTTGTGTGTGAGTTTGTATATGTTAATGAGTGTGCATGTGTGTGTGTTTGTATATGTTAATGAGTGTGCATGTGTGTTTGAGTGTGTATGTCTGTGTATGCGTGAGTGCATGTGTGTGTATGTGTGTACTTGTACGTGTGTGTTTGTTTGTGTATGTGTGTATTTGTACGTGTGTGTGTGACGTGTCAGCAGTATTTGCTTCAGAGGCAGCAGCGTAATCCATTTCCATTGCTTTGCCTTATAGTGATCATAAATGTTTGTTTTCTCACATGTGGGTAAGCCTCTTTTTGTATTTCTTGGTGGGAGCAGACAAACACACATGTTTCACACATTTTTGCACATTCACCCGTGCAGGCTCTGTTCCGAACGGTGGCCATGGTAAGCTGCAAGTGGTCCATGCTGATCTTCCAGCACGTTTGGGGAGGCTCCTGAACGCTTTACGAGCAGAACAGAGTTTAGCTTGAATGCTTGAAGCAATGATGGTATTGCCCAAAAGGGCAGCAGCCCCAATCTGCTGATTTATCATGGCAGCTGGCGTAGCAATACATGGCTTGCAATGTGTTGATTGCCTTGAATTGTAAGCCTGTGCCTCTGTAACATAGCTTAAGCTGCGGGCTGGATACTAACACAGTTTAAATTTGCGTTGTGTTGTGTGCCTGACTATGAAGACAGCTCAAACTTCAGTCCACAACGTCAAATGTCCGAGTCTTATTTGCTTGCAGATGGTCCCTGACTACGCTATGATTGCAGAAATCATTCTTTATAGGTGAGATTATTGCTCATTAGGCCTTATGTTGTAGCTTGCAACCTACTTTAGCCCTGCTTTAACTCCATGGACAAGTGACAATGCTGCACATCAATGTACACACGAGTTTCACAGGTGACTTTTTGCAAGCCTCACGCCATTGAATTCACATCTTTGTGAAAGGCAAATTCAGTGCTTGGTTGCCTGTGATGTGCAGTCCATAGTTTCATAACACGTACACATGCCCACGAACGCCCTTGCAGCAACGGCTACCGAAAGGCGCGTGAACTGTCCAAGAAGATTGTGCAGTGCTACAAGCTGTGCTCTGAGCAGCTGTCCAGCCAGGTGTGTTCTTCAATGCGGCATCGTGTTTCATTGGACAGGCACACCTAGCACTGGTCTTGTGTATGTTTAAAATCTGGTAGCTACAAGTCCTGTATGTTCAAGTCTGGTAGCAACAACTCAAGGACAAGCACTGCTTTGAGCAGCTGTCTATCCAGGTGACTGTTTTGTTATGCTTTATTGCCTTCTTGGCACTTAAATGAGCTGTTACCCTTTTGTTCTACACGAGATTTCTGTTCTCGTTGAGCTCATCTATATAGGACACCTACGTTACTCTTTAACAGATGTGCCGTCCCAGCCAAACTCCCCACCTGACAACGTCTTCCACCTAATTACGTGTATCTGTTTCCTCCAAGTCTGTTTCCGTGCTGTACAGAACCCCAGTCATAGCCAAGCTATAAAATGCGTGCGCCTTGTGCAAAGTCGCAGGAGGCATCCCAACGGAAGATGTAGCACGCACCTGCTTCTCATATGCCCTCGACAAATATCCACATATTGCGTAATGCATTAGACTAAGGCATGAATATTTTGCATATAATGTAAAAAACCAGTGGTACATGACACTTTGACTTTGTTTTTATCTCTGGACCACTGCAACTGTGACTGACACAATTGTGCTTTGTGCAATAGGCCTCATAACCAGCACATTAAAACTTGTTGTTGCTGTATGGTGTACTCCTTTATATGTGCAGGACCATTACGATTACGGCATGCGTGCGGTCATAGCTGTGCTCCGTGCAGCAGGAAACCAAAAGAGGCGATTCCCTGATGAGGATGAGTGAGTGAACTGCATGGGGCAGGGCTTTGAGGGTTGTTAAGCTCCTCATATAAAAAGTGATCAAGTATAACAAGCAAGGTCTGGTAATAATTGTGATCAAATATGTTTTTTACAGAGTAGTTCCATCAGCATCTAGCAACATGCTTGTCTGTGCTTATGGAAATAAGCTCTTTAAACTCTCTTCAGCCCTGACAACCTCTCTAACCAGCTCAATTGCAAAGCGCTTATTCCTGTTTGCCTGTGCTTATGGAAATAAGCTCATCAAACTTTTTTCAGATCGGCCAATCTCTCTAACCAGCTCAATCGCACAGTGCTTATTCCTGTTTGCCTGTGCTGATGAAAATAAGCTCATCAAACTCTCTTCAGCTCTGCCGACCTCTCTAACCATCTCAATCGCACGGTGCCTATTCCTGTTTGCCTGTGCTTATAAAAATTAGCTCATCACACTTTTTTCCGATCTGCAA
>Ga0307942_1003063_pt1 | contig 13528 bp, 10 predicted proteins | sample OrgLakmetagen175_FD_201846 | JGI IMG/M metagenome (GOLD analysis project Ga0307942, IMG submission 201846) | Saline water microbial communities from Organic Lake, Antarctica - #175 | ecosystem: Environmental > Aquatic > Non-marine Saline and Alkaline > Saline | place: Antarctica: Organic Lake...
GGGATGATAGGAGTAACCTCGCTTTGCTAGTTCCCCTTTCATTTGTAGGGTTGGCCAAGAAACGACTTTTGCAGGTGCATACGGTGTGCATACGGTGTGCATACGGTGCGCATACGGTGTGCATACGGTGTTTGGCATACGGTGTGCATACGGTGTGCATACGGTGTGCATACGGTGTGCATACAATCTGCATACGGTGTACATACGGTGTAGATACAGTGTATACGATGTACATACGGTGTGCATACGGTGTGTGCCTACGGTGTGCATACGGTGTTTGGCATACGGTGTTTGGCATACGGTGTGCATACGGTGCGCATACGGTGTGCATACGGTGTGCATACGGTGTGCATACGGTGTTTGTGTACGGTGTGCATACGGTGTTTGTGTACGGTGTGCATACGGTGTGTATACGATGTGCATACGGTGTTTGTGTACGGTGCGCATACGGTGTGCATACGGTGTGCATACGGTGTTTGGCATACGGTGTGCATACGGTGTACATACAGTGTATACGATGTACATACAGTGTGCATACGGTATATTTTTAGCAAGAAAACCACCATACATACATAAACGTCGCAGATATACGTTGGTAATAACGGTGCAAAATATGCAGTTTTGGCCAACCCCATTAATCTGCCCTTTTGCCTGCTTGTCCTTATCATTGTCCCTCATCACCATTATGCACGCGCACGGCAAAGGAGGGTAAGAATAACGAAATGCACAGGCAGTGAACAATGTTGTTTTGTGTGCACAATATTGTTTTGTGTGTGAACGAATGATTTGTGTGCAATTTGTGTGTGTGTGTGTGTGTGTTGTGTGTGTGTGTGTGTGTGTGTGCGTGTGCGTGTGCGTGTGCGTGTGCGTGTGTGCGTGTGCGTGTGTGTGTGTGTGTGTGTGTGTGTGTGTGTGCGTGTGTGCAAGAATACCTGTGCACTCCAGCCCACCATCTGGTGACGCATGTGTGTGCATGATGACCATCTTGGATGCCCTCACGCACAGAAATTGTAGTCAGGCCTTTTAGATGTTCTCTTCTCAAATCGAACGAATCCAAATAGCACACTTGTTAAAGTATATAAAAATGGGACACACTCCCCTGACTGAACTTTAAAATTAAAAGGATTTAGAGGGTCTACTGTGTGATGATAGTCTACTGTGTGATGATTTCAGGGTTTAGAGGGTCTACTGTGTGATGATAGTTCGTTGTGATAGCGCAGCGGAAGCTAAAGTTTGAGCACATCGTCGGAAAGCTAGTACAATCCTGGCACTTTAAATCTTAGGTTCCGCTGCGCCATCACAACGAACTTTGAGAAGGCGTTTGGGGTGTCAAAGGTGGCCCGTCCCTGCACCATCCGCCGAGAATTGTGGTAGCTTAGAGGAAATGATGTGTAGCTTAGAAGAAATGATGACATTCTGCGTCGAGGGGCAAACCGTGGACTACTGGATGGGCGCGGAGAATTGACCGGGGTGTTGTCGCGTACAGCCGGTACGTACGGTACGTACGGTACGGTACGTACGGTAAAATTTGAGTTGCAGATCGTACCGTTTAGTGAATATACACGCCGAGTTTCAGGGCGACGGTGCAGTGTTTGAGCCGCAGTGACATCGCACAGGCTTGAGGTCACATTTTGCTGGCATGCCAACTTCAGGTGTTACGAAGTGCGTAGCGAACTGTAGTTAACTAACGGCTAAGGCAGTATGTAGGGTGGGTGTATATTGCTACTTATTATATTAATAACTGCCTTCTGGAGTCGAACCAGCTTCACCGGTCACCGTTGGACTAACCTCCAGTTAATTATACACCTTTTCTCAAGGGACGTGTGCACACGTAACATCAGGGGAGTGTGGGGAATGGAGGGTGTGCTGACAATCAGGTAGTCGAAAAATTAAACACCTTGGTGATCCTGAGTGGAAACCGTCATTCTACATGTCTAGCAACCAACATTCGTTTTCCTGCCTGCAATGCGTCGCATAAAATCGCAAAACTATTACGTTATTTTATCATTTTCGATAATCGATTATTTAGCAGATGTCAGCGCAGAAGACGGTGCAGTGTGGGGATTTTGTGGCATGCCCGTATCGAACAGGGACGAGGGAGGTAGGTGGTGTATTTGTTGCATCCCTCATCATCATTTGCATCCCTCTGCATCATCATTCTGCTCATGAATGTCCAACCTGACTTCCTCTGCCTTGCCTTACAAAAGGGGAAGGTAATCGAAGATCGGGGAGAGACAGCAGTTTTCAAGAACCAGAAGGGCGTTGAGGTAGTATGAGGGTCTGACCATATTCACGCAATAAGAACGCAAAAGATGAAAACTGAATGCCGGCAGCAAATGGTATGCTGTTGTCACAGTGCTTATGTGAAGGGGAACCCTGCCGAGGACCCAGAAGGATTGCAAAGTAAACATCAAAGCTTTGCAAATGGTCAAAGTAGAGCATTATTTTTCCTGAACCCGGCGGTCGCGGTTGGGCCACACTCTAGAGTCTATGGGCTCACCAACTAGTACATCATGTTTTATCAAGACCAATGTATAATTGCAAAACAGTACCCTGTATAAATGGAATTAAGGTATGTATAAACGTTTTGAAAGCCATCTTTGTAGTCCCCACACCTAGACAATGCCCTGCACATCCTCTTTGTGTGCCAAACATTTACCTTGAGCCCTCCATATGCTGTGCCGGCTGCTCCTCTCACCGCAGAAACACGTAAAAACAAAATAATTGAGGAGGGTAGGTTCTTCGGATCCCCAGACAATTTCAACCAATCATTTTTAGTAAAAGACGTTATTTATGTCAACCTGTAAGGGCCCTGGATTTGAAATTTTGCAGGAGCAACCCATCCTTAAAGATGCTCGCATCAATTCAATATATATAATTAGCGTTTGCCAGTATCGTCCTTAGATTTGGACTGCATTGTGCGATCTTGATTCCCTGGAGCATATTCGCCGCAACTATGAAGGTTCCTCATGAATAGTGTGTCACCTGCATTTATACCCTCTCTCTTTTGGCCTTTTGGCTGCACATAGGTGGAGCACAAAAAGGATGACTTGTGCGTTGACCCAGGACGCTCTGGTGAGTGTGCGACTCAGAGGGATTCCTTGTGAAAGCTGCCTGTGGAGATGTAACTTTTGTGGCTTTCGCGTAATTCCATCAAAGCCGGGCTATTGGAATTTTAAATACCTAAATCTATCATTATGAGCTCTCTCTTTGCAGAGCGTGACATGTCTAGTTCCCTTTTTGTAGTGCAAGGAATAAAAATCTTGACTTATCACTGTGTTTGTCACACCTTGCTGCAGAGCGTGACATGAGTGAGGTGGAGGCAAATTGGCACCGAGCTCACTGGTGCGGCCACCCAGGCTACATTCATTTGCTGGTCAAATTGTGCTTTTTTTGGTCACTGCCAGAGCCAAGCCTCGAACTCAGGTCACCAGCTACTACTGACAAGCAACTGGCTGATCATTTCACGACTTACTACTGCACAATTTGGATGTGACAGGTTTGCTTAGGGGTCGGACTTTTTCCACACTGTGTAAAAATTTAAACTAGACATCTTATCCTTTAACTTGGTGTTGCTTGCACCAAGACCTTCATACCTGCTCAAGCCGTGTAGCAAAAAATCTAGCTATTAATTGGTAATGCATTTGTTTCTTGCTTGCTTGACCAAAGGAAATCGCAAATGCCTGCGTTGAGTGTGCTTCATGGGCGAAATGCGGCAAGCTACACGTATATCCTGCACTGAGGAAGCAGTGTTCTTAGTAAGCGAGCAAGAAAAGGCTCCTCTAGCTTGCACCAGCTCTTTGTGAACTCAGTTTTGCATCATGAGAGGCAACATGTTGAACTTCATCCGCGATTCTTTGAGGCCCTACTATTATAAAATGCCAACACCATCATTAACCCTGTTTGTCGTTTGCTATGACCCTTCTTAATTTTTACTCTCTTTGTGACCCTAAACTGACATGCCGTCGCCATCTCAAAACGCACTATTGCATGTCATCTGCTTTGACCCTTTTAACTGTTTACTGTGTCACTTTGTGACCCTCATCTCAAAACTGCCGCATGTCATTTGATATGACCCTTCGCTTGTGGGCAAAGCGAATTCAAAAGCCAGATTCTGCAGCTGTAAACAAGCAAACATGTGGAAGGGAAATGGACACAGCTGCAGCACGATGTGATGAAGTCCCTCTTTTGCTCGCATGCTACAACATCTAGGAACCAAGTCATGCCAAATGCAAATCAAGATGCCGGGGGGAATCCAAGACCAAACAGGTAAGAAGTGCAGATACGCACCACCACATGTTCATAGGTATACACATTTGGCATGCAGACGAGTATGTACACGTACATAGTACACACACGTTGTACATGAATGTGCCAACACAATTATACAAGGACGAACACGCACACTTCCTAGTACACGCAGACGTGCATAAGCTCTCACACTTTTACACCCTGATACACATATTGGTTCATCAACAGGGCAGCAGCTGAGGATCGTCATGCTCCTCATGGCTAGCCTTACAGTTGGGTGGAGCGAGTGTTGATGAGAACGATTGCAAGTCATCATTTAATGAGGCACGACGGACTGTTGACAGGGTTAGCCCTATGTACATTATGTTGAAATTTAAGCTTAGCTAGGTAAGTACACTTTTGGTGTAGCACTTTGTATCTATTGAGCAAGAGACCAGAGATAGCAGGCTAACTTTTAACTACTTGAAGTGTGAAACGATACGTGGATTTGAAGCGGACGATTTGTTTTTAGCTTCAACAAAGTCGTCAGCACTTCGTAAACCAGCCGCAAGGTACAGGAAACAGTCAATTTGCACACTTGACAAGATAGAAACCAAAGCTTATGGTGGGCTTTTAAAGCCCGATTTGAAACAATGACAGGAAGTTCTCTAGCTCGCTGTCTACTTCATTTGCATTTTCTGAAGGGCACACTAGGTGTTAAGCGATCTACCACTAACTGGGCTGTACTCCGAGAATGTGGACATGAACCGTTGCAATTCTACTGGTTTCGGTCAGCTGTCAAGCTTTTCAATAGTATGCTTAATACTAATAGTGACACTTTGCGAAGGGCAGTCCAGGCTGATCTCAATTTACAGCCTCGTTCAAGTGCCTGCTGGACAGCTTAATTGCTGAGTGTTTTTCAGGGACTGTGTGGGTGTGAGTTGTATGTACGAGCTGTTCAAACTGGGCATGCTATTACCATGCAAGAGTTTACTGCAGATTTGGAGCATAGGATGAGAGATGTTTGGAGAGACGCTAAGTTGCTGGACCCTAACACGCACGGCAACAAACTGGCCACTTATCATTCTTGGTTTGCCATCCCTTTTTCTAGAGCGATCATTCTTGGTTTGCCATCCCTTTTTCTAGAGCGTATGCCGATTAATGTACCATGGTATCTCCATCTTGATCTGTCCAAACATGTTATGCGCAATATAAGTAGATTTCGCTTGAATGCGCATACTTTGAAAGTTGAGGCAGCAGCGTGGGTTGAAGATGATTCTTGTGTATGTGACCAGTGTCCCGGTGAAGATGAACATGTCAGAACGAGGTGCATGGTGCTCTTTAATTCTGCCAAGACCATCGAGATTGTGAGCTGAGGAAACAGTTTACCTTTCTGTTTACACCTTTTTGAACACTTTTCAGCAGCCCAACCCGTTTTGCTGCAACAGGTCAACTACCAATTTGTTCATAAATTCCTTTCTCAGCAGAACACTATACCTTTTCATTTTCTTTCTGAGCTTATGGATTTATTTGTGGCTGGCCGAGACCAGTCAGCAGCCGATCAGTTAAACAACCTGGCTTAAGGTCAGCCCCCATTGTAACCATTGTAACCATTGAGACAATGGCTGTGTGATTTAGCACATTCACTTGTACTTGTTAAATGCAGTCAACGTGAAGCAATGTAAAAGCTATTGAGTTAAATTTGCCAGAGCCCCACCAAATACGATAAAAAGCAACCGACGTAAATTAAGAAAGTTAGGGATGCTAACCACATGATCGTTACGTCTATATTTTTTTAAAGCTGCCACTCCGCCTTTTACCCACCCAGCAGATTCTTGATGTTCATTGTTGTTGATCAGTTTTGTTTAAAATATTATGTCGCATCACAAGCTCGTGGTGCACTTAATGCAATTAGTCTGGGCATCCTCCTGCATAATCATTTCTAGCAAAACTAATGGGTTATGCCCTGTCGTATTCTTTTTTAACGAGAGCAGTGCTGTCCAAGTACTTTATATTCATGGGGGCCGCTTGCAAAAGCAAGGTTCAGTCCCAGCACCTGGTTCACACTAGTAAAGCAAAGACACTGTAAATGCTTGAATGAATACATTGGTCAAATTATATTAACATTGCTTCACTGAGGCCGCGGTGAAATATATAGAATGAAATACTACTCTTGGACACAATACAACCCAATGCTATCACGCAACATGCACATTGTTGTTCCCATTGATACTGAAGGCATAACGTTTAAATTATTGGGACAATGTCAAATGCAACAAAAGCGTGTCGCTTGCCTTGTTGCCACGACAAGCGGACAGAAAACAAGTGTGTGGGCCCAACTTGCATCTTGCACGTAAGTAAAACTTATGAATCAGCACACAACACACTAAAATCAGCACACAGCACACAAATAATGCAGCAACTAAAACCTGGGCATTAGTAAGAGTAGATCCTTTGTCAAGAATAATAGTGTATCAGCTATTGCTGCCGCACCACAAATGTGAATGTCTGAAAGCATTCGCTCTCAATCCTCCACAAAAAGTGTCTCCATGCTTGGCACTACGCCTCGTAAAAATCCTGAAATTTCCCCACAGCCCGAGTCTGAGTACGTCTTGTAGGCCTGCATTTTAAGGATACATACAGGTAATGATAAACCCTGTTCAATTGCTTTGATAATTCGACTCGTTATAATTTTGCATAGAAGGGGCTTTTGCGAGTGCATATTATGGAGGACAGTTGCAAGCCCATTCTCAGTATGCACCTTAATTAAAAACAGGCGATTGCAGCATTATATTTCCGAATGGAAGTACATACAGGCTACTCCTTTACATTTGACATGACTACCGCTTCCTCCGGCACTAACTTTGAACAACCGCTGCTTACCTTTGGCAGAGCATCCTTCACCTTCTGCACCCTCTCATTTGTTAATGGATGAGTCCGCAAGAAGGCTGGTGTGGCGGTGGACATAGGCTGCTTCTTTTCCTGCAAGCACATACAACCATACTGTTGCGTAACTTCTTTTCCTGCAAGCACATACAACCATACTGTTGCGTAATTTCTTTTCCTGCAAGCACATACAACCATACTGTTGCGTAACTTCTTTTCCTGCAAGCACATACAACCATACTGTTGCGTAACCGATGCAAGGTTTGAAAGAATCCAATAAATAAATCGCAATGCGAGCAATGCGAGGAGGGCAACACCTGACTGTTAAACGCAATGCGAGCATAAGCGGACATTTTGCCCCTCTCCTGATTAAGCAAGCAAGGCCTTCATGTACATGAACAAAGGCAAAAGCAAAAAGAAACGCTTTCTGAAAGGCAAAAAAACGGGGTTGATTGCTTGTTGGGGGTGTTTGGCCAGAATTTGACCCTAGGCCCTCTAAATCTGGTACTTTGCACCAACACAAACTTCACGAGGCGTAAATAATCTGATTTTCTTAATTGGTCGCGACACACTGCGATGAGGTCAAAACCGTTTGCGGTACGCGGTGATGTAGCGGAGGTACGGAAGTAACATATACAATTCAAATTGGGCAAGACAGAGTGATCGTGGATGTGCCAACCCCCACAAAATGTCTGAAACTAAAACAAGTACTGATACGGGATACTCTCCCCTTGCGAGCGCACAAACACACCATGACATACAACAAAACGTATGTACAAGCACACGATACTATACATGCCATATTGATTTCAACGTGATGAAGAAGCAGGACACTCACCACCTATACAATAGGGCTTGTTGGATCCTTGCTGAATGAGGCAATACTATTTGCTGTCAGCATTATATGATGCACATGCATACGCATCTGTACAGGCTGTGGGCTACAAAACGGCACACATAAGCAAACTCACCATGTTATGCAGCTTTTGCAGCATGATCTTACATGCCACGGCTTCAGATCATGTGGGCCGTTAGCTAGGAAAAGGCACGTGCAACAGACTCACCATGTTATGCAGCTTTTGCAGCATGGTCGTACAGGCCATGGGATCAAAGCATGCGCGAGCCATGAGCTGCAGGCCAATGGCGTCTGCTTCATACTCCGCTCTTCGTGAGTACGGTAAGAAGATGCCAAGAGCAAAAGCAGCGTTCTGTGTCAAGTATAATGCAAGTGCACAAAAGGTGACAATCAGGGGGAGTGTTTACAGCTTTTTTACTTTAATGCATAATGCACATGTCAGCAAAACAAATGAAAACGCCTACAACAAAAACAACGACCCATTCTTGTGTTTACAACTTTGAAACGCACAGTGCACAAGTCAGCAACCATAAACACGCCTACAACAAAAACAACGACCCATTCTTGTGATTATGTTACTTTGCTGTTGCGTGCCTGTGTGACACACGACGCGCGATGCCTGTGCGCCATATGATGTATAATGTATAAAAAATGCATGTCTGCTGCTTGCTGGACTGAAAGAGATCGTCAATGAGCAGCCTAACGCCAAACAACTGGCTGAAGGCCCTTGAATTACGAACGTCACACTGCATGCTCACGTTGCTGGTACGCACCCTGTGTGAAGGCATGTACTATGTCTGTTCTACTGGAAATAGCACGTCACAGCATGGGCAATGGCTCAAATTGCACGTCATAGTGTGGGCAATGGCTCAAATTGCACCACATTCACATTCCGCACACAATACATACACCCACACCCACACCCATACCCACACCCACACCCACACCCATACCCATACCTAAACCACATCCACACCTATAGTCACACCCACATCCATACACGGTGCAATTGTCAAATTAGCTAGAAAAGTTGTTTATTCACGATCTAAATATAATTCTGGCCAATCATGAAACAAATTGCTGTCGCATCTCAACCACCTGCAGGTGTGCTTGCCGGTAAGCTAATTCCACATAAGACCCAGGTCAGGAATTTGATGATGCCCCACAGGTCAAAGAAGTTGTAACCACCAATTACTCACCGGTAAGCCGATTCCAAATAAAACCCAGCTCAGGAATTTGATGATGCCCCACAGGTTGAAGGAGCTGAGACGCTCGGCCTGCATGTTGATCAAAGCAGGAAGCCTTGTGAAAGCAGAAGCACAGAAGCACAAACATACCTCTTTTCTCTGTAGGGCCTGAGCACTTGTGAAACCCTTTGCGAGGGACAAAAATCATTTGTATTTACCCCTGAAACCTGCTTCTCAAATTTTACGAACGCTGGGTTCACACAGTACACATTAAGCCACCATAAGCAAATTCTTCCGTGCACAGCTAATCACCAGACTCATACACCAGCACCTTCTAAAGTAGAAGAGAGGCTTGGAACAAATATAATTTATAGCAACCATACCTTGCACACATGCACAACACACATAGTTTATGCAATATTACCATACCAAAACTCAATTACACTCCAAATCCAGGCACATTATTACACAAAGCCCCACTTGTGTGCGCTTTGTGTGTGTTTGTGCTTTGTGTGTGTGCGCTTTGTGTGTGTTTTTGCTTTGTGCTTTGTGTGGGTGTATGTGTGTGTGTGTGCGTGTGTGTGTCACATGATTTCGAGCACACTGCATGTCAAAGCCATAAAAGATAAGGTACGATGCACATAAGCAATAACTCGAGTAATGGTCAGGGTGACCACTTTTTTAAACGGGGACAGCAGCGCAAATACGCACCCTACTAGCGTATCATTACTAGCGTGTATTTTTTGGGAGTGAGTAAGGTTGGCTAAACCATACATATACGATATACGGTGTATATACGGTATTTTTGGCAGGGAAATAATTTAAATATATGGTGTATATATTACACGGTGCTGGCCAACCCTACTAGTAGTGAGTTATGATTCTGTACACATTGTAACCCCAGGAGCCTGGCCTGACAGACCAGGCCCAAGTGCGCTTAAAAGTCGTAGAAAACATATATTTATATACATATGTGTGTGTATTGGACCTCTCTGACTGGGCCGTTTTTTCTGCTTATAAAGGAATTTTACTGTACTCGGTACCAAGGTAGCTTTCTTTCCCTTAATCAATGTGGGGAGTGGTTTTCACTGCCTGCGTATTTCTTTTTTTCTATGTATATCACGCAGGCGGTATCTATAGATCACGCATACATATCACGCACATATACGCACATATATATCACGCAAGCGGAATCGATATATCACGCATACATATCACGCACATATACGCACACATATACATCACGCAAGCGGAATCTATATATCACGCAAGCGAAATCTATATATCACGCATACATATCACACACATATACGCACACATATACATCACGCAAGCGGAATCTATAGATCACGCAAGCGGTATCTATAGATCACGCATACATATCACGCATACATATCACACACATAAACGCACATATATATCACGCAAGCGGTGTTTCTAGCTTGAGCGTTGACCAATGAAGGGTGGCTACTGCCAAAGAGTGGCAGAGCGCAGTACACACCCAAGGAGCGTAATGCACACCCAAGGAGCGTAATACACATCCAAGGAGCGTAATACACACCCAAGGAGCTGGTCTGACCAGCCCAGGTCATGAAGAGCAGTTTATTTACACACGTGCTCCCAAGCGTTAATTAAGCACGTGCTCCCAAGTGTTTTAATTACACACGTGTTCCCAAGTGTTAATCACACACGTGATCCCAAGAGCTTTAATCACACAAATGTTTCCAAGAGTTTTAATCACACAAATGTTCTCAAGAGTTTTAATCACACAAATGTTCCCAAGAATTTTAATCACACAAATGTTCCCAAGAGTTTTAATCACACAAATGTTCCCAAGAGTTTTAATCAAACACTTGCTCCCAAGCACTCAACAATGCTCTAAGCGCTACTTCAACTCTCACAACAAGCACTCAAAGTCAATATTATACTGAGTGCCCTACTAAGCACCATACTCAATTCACACACTGACATGCACAGCAGCAACAAGCACTCACGTGGTGTCATTTTGTACCGCTCTTGTAGCACTAAGCACCACACTCAATTCACACACTGACATTGCACAGCAGCAACAAGCACTCACGTGGTGTCTAGCAAGGACGTGACCAGTTTCTGCAACGAATAGAAGGGTTGGGAATAGAAGGGGTTGGGGATAGAAGGGGTTGGGAGTAGATGTGGGTTGGGATAGAAGGGGTTAAGAGTAGAAGGGGTTGGGAATAGAAGGGGTTGGGAAAAGAAGGGGTTGGGAATAGAAGGAGTTGGGGATATAAGGGGTTGGGTATAGAAGGGGTTGGGAGTATATGTGGGTGGGGATAGAAGGGGTTGGGAGTCTGGCTTTCAACCATTGCTGGAACATCATTGCCGTTTAAAAAGTGTTGCTGACAAAAACAAACGGAGAACAAGGTGGCATCTTGTCAAGCTTTACAAGATCAAGAAATGCGCTAAAGCAATGCGGTGGCACTCAATTTCTGGAGGCAAAAATTAAGCAAGCAGGCGTGCAAATAAGTAAGCAGGCGTGCAGATAAGTAAGCAGGCAAAAAATAAGTAAGTAAGCAGGCGTGCAACATGAGTTATTATACCTCTTTAAGGCAGATTGAAGAACGTAGGCACAGAAACGCAGGGAACTACAACCAACTTGATGAAACTGGCCTGCCATGTGCTGGGGTGAAGCCTTGAGACGTATGTAAGTTATTTACTATCTCATGCTGGGGATGATTTGGAAAGCAACAGTCAAATGTGCTCATATAAAATGCTCTGATTTCGCCCAGTTCTGGACATTTCAGTACCTCTGGACACAAACACACACACAAACACACACACCAACACGTATGCACACATAGGCATTATTTTTTACTGACCATGCGCCAGGACTGACGCAAGCTCCTCTTCACTGCCAAGCAGCTCTAAGAGCCCTGTGTAGACTACGACCTGTGCACAAGTGTGTGTGTGTGTGTACGCGTATTTGCGTATGCGTGTTGCACGTGTCTGTGTAGAGGCCCAAAATGTCTCCACCTGTGGGCATGGACCTGTTGTTGCATATATGCAGCAACCACCAATCCCTATAAGCAAACACTGATCCCGCCGTGTGTGTATATGTGTGCATGTGTCTGTGCAGAGGCCCAATATGTTTCCACCTATGAACTTGCTGCTGCATGCGGCTTGTGTGCCCTACAGAGGTTGTAGAATAAGCCATCAGTCAAAAATGTGACTGCTAGGTCTTGTGTGCCCTACACATGAAAGATGAAAGTGAAAGCTGCACAACAGGAGTTTTCATACGAAATATTCCTTGCATACGGTCTCCTGCACATGAAAGTGAAAGCTGCACAACAGGAGAGTTCATATGAATTACTGTTTGCATTTGGTCCAAACATCTTACTGAAGTCTGAGGATTAAAAGACTTGCAAGTGCCCAAGAAAGGCATACAGACAATGCATTTGTTGAATAATTTGGCTAAAACGTGTGGCTGGTTAGAACCCTTTTGCGCCAACTTTTGTATTAAAGATGCAAAGGTCACTAGCTGGCATTTGGTCACTGGCAGTGACATGAATGAAATCTACGGTTGTGCAAACAGGAACACTTACGAGTAGGGTTGGCCGAAACCATGTATACGTATGTACGGTGGACATACAGTATTCTTGGCAGGAATTGCATCAAATATACGGTCATATACGGGGCATATGTACGGTACTGGCCACCTCTATCTATGAGCGAGGTGCTTCTGCTAATTTAAAAATCCCGCTAAAAAGGTACTTACAAGTATTGTGCTTCTTCCCACAAAGCATGCCTCAACCACTTTCCTGCTTCAGAGTTACTATTCCCTTTCCGATTTGCCCTTCCCTTGCTCAACTTCCCTCTTGGAACCACAAACACGTTAAGCAACTACAGCACAGTCTGACACCAGCACAGTATGACATCAGCACAGTATGACGTCAGCACAGTATGACGCCAGCACAGTATGCCACCAGCACAGTATGACGTCAGCACAGTATGCAATCCCGGTCGCACTGCCAATGCAACACTGAAGTGCATTTTTAAGGACAGTGCCAGCTGACATACGCCTCTGGTTGATGCACAAGTCTAGTCAAGGACAGTGCCAGCCGAAAAACGCCTCTGATTGGTGCACTAGTTTAGTCAAGGACAGTGCCAGCCGATAATCACCTCTGGTTGGTGCACTAGTCTAGTCAAGGACAGTGCTAGCCGACAAACGCCTCTGGTTGATGCACAAGTCTAATCAAGGACAGTGCCAGCCGACAAACGCCTCTGATTGGTGCACTAGTCTAGTCAAGGACAGTGCCAGCCGAAAAACGCCTCTGGTTGATGCACAAGTCTAATCGATGACAGTGCCAACCGACATATGCCTCTGATTTGTGCA
>Ga0307942_1003064_pt1 | contig 13528 bp, 10 predicted proteins | sample OrgLakmetagen175_FD_201846 | JGI IMG/M metagenome (GOLD analysis project Ga0307942, IMG submission 201846) | Saline water microbial communities from Organic Lake, Antarctica - #175 | ecosystem: Environmental > Aquatic > Non-marine Saline and Alkaline > Saline | place: Antarctica: Organic Lake...
ACTCACACTCTCTCACACACACTCTCACATACACACACACACAAAACACACACACACACACACACACACACACACACACACACACACACACACACACACACACACACACACACACACAACACACTCACACACACACACACTCACACTAACACACAACACACACACACACATACGATCCCACCTATTGTCAATGTTAACAATGCACTTGATCATTTCACAGATTTGGTGGAGTGCTTACCCTTGTGGCTTGCACCAAACCTCATCACACTCATCGGAGCCCTTGGAATTGTGTGCGCTTATGCAACCAACATCTTGTACAATGCGAGCTTCTCAGGTTCGTTTTAAACCAGTATCTGCGGTTTACGTGGTCTTGGAGGAACTGCAGCCACCAGCTAGAGTGGTGCAAGGAACAGGATGCTGTTTTGGCTAAATGATTTTTGAGTGTGATGAACATTGAAAAGATGAAGGTACATTGAGGATTGCAGAGTTCTTCCTCCCTCACTCTTACAACGCAGAGGAATGCCCAGCCTGGGTGTACCTGCTCACTGCAGCATCCATTGTGGTTTACATCAACCTAGACTGCATGGATGGCAAGCAAGCAAGGAGGACTAAAAGCTCGTCTCCCCTGGTGAGGACAGCTGTTCAAGGCACTTGTTTGTGTGCAGAACGTGTGCTAGACTGATGCATTTCAGTTCAGCGTGAAAAAAAGCTTGCCTTACTGGTGTTGCGGCATGCACTAACCCTGCTGCCGCCCTGAACTGTTTTATTTTGGTGTCGAATAGACAGAGTTTGTCTTGGCTGTTCAACAAATAATGTGCGGCGCTCTCTTGCTGAGAATCACGCTTACTTTGACCTCCTGACATCACACAGGGCCAGCTGTTTGACCATGGCGTTGATGCACTCGTACTGTGAGTATGTTGCATACGTTAATTGCACCACAGGTCAAGGGACTAGGTTAAGGGAAACACTATGTCCTCTTGTCCGGTGTTTCGTAGCTTGTGCCAGGCGAGGTCTGATCTCATGACTGGGCTCATATGTAAAATCTCCAAGGCATACCACAGCTGTTGCTGACCAAAACCTGATGTGTAGCAGAGGCTGCAACAGCACGCTTAATTTGAATCCCTTCCCATGCTACCCTCAGGCACATGATGCTGGCAAATATTGCTGCTAGTTTGGGGGTCTCGTGTAGCTGGAAAATGGCAGCTGGCTGCCTTGGGGTGAGTGCCTGCCCAAGAAAATGTTACTAAGTCTTCATTCAGTTTAATACATGCTGTTTTATAGCTCGCCAAGACCTGGAAAAGGAGCTAACTTGATCCATCTCATAAAAGTATTGAAGGGGAGACAGAGGAGCGTGTATGAGGAAAGGTTGTGACAACACGGCAAGAAACATGTATTGAGGGGCAATATAGTAAGATCGCTATCCACTGAATAGTATTTAGCGACCATGTTGTCATCAAATCTGAATCGCATCCTGCTCCTGTGCCAGGAAAGATCACACGTGACATAATTATAAAGCTCTGCTGATTCCTCCCTGTTGTCTCGTTGTGGTACCTTGTACCATGTATGTATGCAGCTGCTATCAAATCCTGCTTTTTGTGGCCGCAGATTATGGTGCCTTGGATGCTGGCGCAGTGGGAAGAGGTATGCTGACTTTCCGGTTGACCAGTGAGCTGTTGCAAGCATGAGTCATTCCCACCCTTTGGCATTGATATGATTGATCTCTTTCCCTACTGTTATCATTGCTCGAAGCTGCAGTCATTAAAAGTTTGTGAAGCCACTGACTGAAGGAAATGGCACACACCATACGCAGTACCATACTGGGATCATGATGTACGGGACAAAGTACTATGGCGTCCTTGAAGCCAACTACAGTATATGGTGAGCATGCTAAAAGCTAATTACCGTTTATGGCTTGCAATAATGGATGGCAGCATCTGCAGCTTGAGACCAAATAAGGCGTATGGTAAGCATCCTTGGCGTCATCCAGGCTCGGCCATCCTTCTTCAGCATTCGCTTTAGGATCCTCTTCTGGTCGTTTGCCTCTCTTGAGTTGGCTAGAAGCAGACTGCAGTATGTCCAGATCTTCTTGGTGTTCAGTCATAGTGAAAGTGAATCAGTTGCCTTCACACCTGACACATAAGCACATACGCACCATATCCCAGCTTGCCCTTGTCCTCTCGATTGATCGCCCTTGTGCACATGCTGTTCACAGACCTTAGTTCATGCTCATACACGGAACGTATGTGTGACATCCCTTCACATGTTTATCTCATGGGTACGGGTATGCACAATGTGTACCCCTACATGCTTACTACACATTGTGGATACGCTAACCCATACTGTGTACACCCCTACCTACATGCCTACAGCTTGGTGCACCTGGTGTCAGCCATTTGGGGGCTGCGCTTATGGCGTACACAGTTTCTCATTCCCGCTCCCCTGCTGTCATTAGCGCGCTCCGTGCTGCTGTCAGTCAGCCAAGCAGGGGCAGGAAGTGGATCAGTAGCAGCATGGGCGTCCACGTTCGTACTGCCCAGCAGCATTAGTGTAGCAGATTTAGCTCTGTTGCTTGTCTCAGCTGCGGGAATAGCCCAGGGGGTCCACAACATTGTTCGAGTTCTGGGCATTAACGCCCCTAGTCTCCTGAAAGAGGTGTGTGTTGTGCATGTATGAGCATTTGCGTGAGGGGGCTAAGAAGCAAACTTGACCTATCTCCTTGCTTCTTGTCGTTGGGAACATTGTGCAAGGGTTTTAGTCCTGTTATCCTTCCGCATTTCTATGGCCCCTTTCCTGTTATACCGATGTGAACCAACAAACCACAGTGATCGGTTTTGACCCCTAGCCAGCCCTGCTGCTCTCATTGCATCATGCAGGAGAGGGGCCACAAAGCTTTAGGGAGAAAGGCAGCGACGGTACAGCTCCTTGTGCTCTTGGGAACTACGGTGTTGGGGGCATTCACCGTTGCCCAAGCAGGCCAGGGGAGTAGTAGTGATGCTGGACAGTGGCAACATCTGTTGCGGTGAGCGGATGGAGTCAACATGATAAGCATCAACCCTAACACCATTTGACGCAGCGCCTTGCATGTTTGTAATGGAACCCGCACTGCTTTGCTTGTTAGACAAGAATGCCCAACAGACAGACAAGTCCGTCGTGCTACGCATGCAGGCTTGACTTGGAGCTAAGTAAGGAAGTGCAGGATGCTGCGCACTGCCGACTGTCCTTCAGCTCTTTTGGCCTGCTGTATGCCCTCGTGGCTTCGCACTTAATCATTGCACACATGGTGAGTGAATTGTGAGCTTGCTCTTTCAGCAGTAATTCTGGTTTCTAATTGAAATGCCCCAGCTATACGTAGATCAATACTTAAGTATGCAGATCATGTCGAAAGTGTTCTTTCGTGCTTGCAGGCCAAAGAGCCCTTTCTGCCGTCCTTCTTCACACTGGGCTGCTTCGCGGCTGCTGTGTTCAATAGCTTGGTGCTGCATTCTGTCAGTCCAAGCCTGCTGTCCTTCGTTCTGCATTCCATTGCGCTTGGAGGGTGAGTGTCTCGTTGTGCCTAAACCTATTGTTGCGTTTAAGGATTTTTGGTGCATCAAGCCCATGCTGTTTTCATTCTTGTGTGTCTGTTTTTTTGTTTGTATGCATATTTGCCGAATCACTAACCCGTTTCATCATCCTACCTGCTCAAATCCTCGTCTGTTCTCCAATATGCAACTGGATCAGCTTCGGCATTTCCCCTTATAGCTTAGAACTGCAATCCTTGATCTGACGGCAACGATGCAAAGCAATCCTTAACTGTGCCTTGCTTTAACGTGCCTGATCAATGCAGGTATTTGATCTACACATCAGGAGCCATCCAACAGATATGCAAGCACTTACACATCTGCTGCTTCACAATCAAGTGCAAAGGCGCTTGACAGTAAATGCGCAGGAAAGCAAAGCTGGAATATGTTCATACATTTGTCGCAGTAGCATAAGTTTTCCAGCTCCTCTTTTATATATATAGACAAAGATATCTCAACTAGCCGGGGTAACGGTTCTGAGCTTGGAGTTCTCAGGTATGGTTAGGTAAGGTTACATTGCTATGTCTCAGGGGGCATCTGAGTGGAAGCTTGGAAAAAGCCCGTAACCCAGCCAAAAAAAGGTGCTGTTCCCCTCAACCGGTAGAAAAAACCAAGGGGAAAGGGCTAGGTAACGTAGGGTAAGGTAAGGATACATCACTATATATGCCTCAAAGGGCATCTCAGCGGAAGTTTGGAAAAAAGCCTGCAACCAAATATATAGCGATGTAAGGAAAGGTTACATCGCTATATATGCCTCTGGGGGGCATGCATCTGGCTAAACAAAAGAAAAAGGAGCTAGAGGATTCATGAAATAGACGTCCGTAGAAGAGAAAGTGTATAGAGAAAGAGAACATTAATTTGAAGAACGCAAAGAGAAGGCATCAAAGAAAAACTTTTGATAGTCTCAGGACAGGGGTGTGTATAAGAAGCCTGAATGCATGCGACTGCGCAGTCAACCTCTTGTGATGGTGGAGTCCTACGTGCTCCTGCTTCACCTTCCTAAAACACTAACAAATGCTGGCACAACTACATAAACACTGCTAGACGCTGCCGTGCCTTTGCCTCCCCAAAGCTAGGGGAAGCTACTCAGACATGCACTTACAGTTACACTGAGACAGGGTCTTCGGTATTCTTCTTGTCCAATATTGGCTGGCAATAGCAACTGGCTACTGACCGCCGGTGGATACGGAAAAGCACCCGCCAACCGACCAAACTACCCTAAACATGCAGACTGTCAGAATGAAGGCGCCACAACAAGTTGGGCTATTACTCATAGTCTTGTCATGCTAAATTAATGGCATGGACAAATCGTGTGATTTCCCCTGGATTTATAATGGGGATCTCCTACCTATTGTGACATTCTTCAAATCTAGCATTCAGCATATATGTTAAATGAAATAGCATACGCAATACGATGTGTTAATAGCTAGGGGGTACGCAATGTATTCCCTGCAACTAGCGACGGGGATTCCCGATGCAGGGATGATGCGTGCGGAGGGATGGGGGTACTTCAAGATATTTTGTGCCCCCGCTGCAGGTGTGTGGGTGAAGGTTCAACTCTTGTCCATGCTCATAAATGTGAGCATGCAAGCACACACACACACACACACACACACACACACACGCACACACACACACACACTCACACATTTACACACGCACGCACACACACACACACACACACACACACACACACGCACGCACGCACGCACAATACACACGCACGCACACATGCACACACACACACACGCACACGCACACGCACACGCACACACACACACATACACACATACACGGACATACAAATAGACAGAAGCACACATATACATATACATGCACAATACATCACGCAGGACCCCGCAACAAATGCACAATGGGCTTGGACACCAAGCTGCGGGCACTTTCGCGCTCGGGCGCCCTCGGTTCCTCTGAGCGCTGGCTCCTCGGAGGGAGCCTTGCAGCAATGCGCTTCTCTGCTCTTGTCACAGGTGTGTGTGTGCTTGTGTGTGTTTGTGTGTTCATGTGTACGCATAGTAGTCGGCGCTGAGAGGAACCATGTGCCTTTCATACTCTCATACTCGAGATGAACGCCATCAGGTTCCCCATGCTGGAGTGCAAACAGTCTGCACTCTCGGTTTCCATTGTGTTTGCTGACATTCCCAAGCAGTTGTTTACCGTCAGCAACTCCCATTCGCCTCGTTGCAGCTGTGCCAGAGAAAAGAGTCAAATTGCCACAATCTTACCTGCCACTCTAGCTTGAGTCTGTCTAAAAGACTATGAGTATTTATGTACTGCTCTGCACGAGGTGTATCTGCTAGGTGTATAACTTATGCACTGACGCTTGCACCTGCTTGGCAGGGTGTGTCTCGGGGGAGCCGGCGACAGAGCTGATGCAGGAAGCCTTCACAAGCATGGTGAGGCTCGCAACCTCATTTGTTCACTGCCAAAAGTCTCTTCAGATCAGGAAAGGGCAGTTAAGGGTGAAGGAGACTGTACTAGATCAGTGGTCGGTGGTGTATGGTCGGTAGGAAGTATTAATTAATATATCAGCACACGCTAATGAACCCCCCCGCTAAATGTGCAGGCAAAGATATTTTTCGCCTTGACCAAAAACAGGCTCAACCAGTCCTTCCTCGCTGTTTCATACATTGTCCTGAGGTTTTGATTAGAAGAGATGGTGTAGATTGAGACAGGCTCTTTCACAGCCTTGTCGATGTATGTCTGAACTTAGCCACAACAACACCCCACTCTTGCTCACTAATCCTACAGCTTCATTTAGCTTAGCTTCCTCCATATTCCACCATTTGACCCACACCTGTAAGGTGAGCACATTCAAAGAAAGTAATTAAATGCTACGCCTGCCACGTCTGCACACAGAATGCGACAAACATAAAACCGGCCTTCCCCTACTTGCACGGCACAGCATATGACCTTTTCAGACAAGCTCTCCTCATGACTTTTTCCTCATCGTATTGCAGAGAATAGAACAACAAATTATAATGCACTTTGGTGCTTGGTCGCATGTGTACCTCCCTAGCTTGAGCGCCTTGATTGTTTAAGTGCTGTGTGCTGTGGTATCAGACTTCTATCCCACCAGCACGAACACCCTAGTATTGTATTATTGTTTGATTGCATATAAACATTCATGAGTGTACCGTACCTTTCCTATGACACCCCGCATAAATACTTTTTTTGCCCTGCGGGGTGACTGTGGTAAGCTTTAATATATATCTTTTTTGACCCTGCGGGGTTGTGCGGGATTGGCGTAAATAAAGTTTTTGGGTCGCTGCAAGTCACGAGCAACTCCCCGGCCTCCTCCTTTTTTTCGATTTTTTCGCGCGGCGTGTAAAACGCGCGCGCGCGCGAATACGTTTCAAATGCCCCCCCCCCCGTCCCCCTCCCGCCCCAGCAGCAGTGACAGCAGCAGCAAGTGGAACGGGCTGAGCGACAGGCGCAGGAAGCAGCAATGAAGAGGCCTCCTGGCAGGCCAAAGAAAAATCTTGGTTTTGGAGGACCAAGCCAGTGCTTGCGCACGCAGAGCAGATTATAGCCCAGCAGCTAACAGATGAGCAGGTGGAGCAGCTGGTTCGGCAAACTAGGTCACGCTCCAAGGCTGCCCTCACCCAAGCCGCACCATCAGCATGCGCAAGCACAAGCACCCAGCAGCAGCAGCAGTGGCAGCAAGGAGGAGAGCGAGGAGAGCGCCAGCAGCAGTGACAGAGATTAGATAAAGCAGAAGCAGATTGTTGGGGGGGAAGGGCAGCAGAGGCGTAGGGCACTAGCACCAAAGAGCATGTGACTTTCCTTTTCCCTTTTGTGGTGCTCTCTTTCGTTCAAAGCTTATTGCTGCTGAACAGGGCTAAAAGCCCTGCGGGATGACAGCGGTAAAGGCTAAAACTATTTGATTTTGGGGTGCAGGAAAGTGCGGGATTCAGATTCAATAAATTATATCTGGAATTTGGGGTACGGGATGAGTACCGTAAGGTACTGTACATTGTACATACATTGACTTGCAGGTGTACCACCCTAGCATGAGCACCACAGAGGCCAGGCAGCTGCTAAAAACAATGATGGAGAAGTTGTACGCCATCGCTGCACCAAGGTGCGCTTTGACGATGTGGGTTGTATTGCCTGCCAATAACCACACTGGTCACACCTTAGATTAGCCAAGGCACACACCAAACACTGCGACAAGGTGAGATGTGACAGTATTCAATTCTTTTGCGTCAGTTTTGTTGCGTGCCAGACGCCAACACATACTGTCAAAGTCCTGCCACACTTACTGTTAAAGTCCTGCCACACTTACTGTTAAAGTCCTGCCACACTTACTGTTCAAGTCCTGCCACACTTACTGTTCAAGTCCTGCCACACCTACTGTTAAAGTCCTGCCACACTTACTGTTAAAGTCCTGCCACACCTACTGCTAAAGTCCTGCCACACTTACTGTTAAAGTCCTGAATAATCTGCCACCTCGTTTTTCTTCACATCCGTCATATCTGAGGCCTGCCACTTGTGTATTATGTCTGTCATAACTGAGGCATGGTGTACAATGTCTGTCATAACTGAAGCCTGCCACTTGTGTACAACCCACATTTGCTCCTAAATCATTGCAAGGATGGTTGATAGGGCAATCGTGATGGATCACCTTTTCCCTGGCCTGCCAACATCATGTACATATAGCTCCATGCAGAGGATACCCATCAAGATCACTGTAATGAATTCCTGGGCTCTGGAACTCCTCCTATAACTTGCTTTGCTCCCAAACTACCCCTCCATGCCTCAGACCTGCCGACATCGTGTATAACCCCACATGGAGGATGGCGATTATGGTCACAGCGATGAAGCCCTGGGTGCAGCTTCTGCCGGAATTCCAGCTGCAGGCCATATTCTACACCTTCCTTGTACGTGCAAGCAAGTTGTGTTGGCCATAGGCTAGGGCAAACAGGGATTGGGGTGGGAGGCTTGTGTGTGTTCCCTACTTGTATTTTTACCACCTCGCAAGGCAAGGGAGGTGAAATCGTGGCCCGAACCGTACTTGCCAATACCATTTGTACCATACAGCAAACTGTATGAATTTAAGTGTAGAGCGTGTATCCCTTTTTTCGGAGAAGGCCATTGACCCTGCATGCAAAAGAGGGGCAATTGGCTCGCACTCTAAAAGAGCTTGACCTTCCGCACCCTAAAAGCTGGGGGGCTAGATGTGCTAAAAGCTAGAAAGACCAAAAGGTGGCCTTTTTGGGTTAAAATGGGGCTTAATAACCATGCAAAACGTAACTAAGGTATGATTCAATTATGGTCTGTCAAACACATGTATAGTCATATGGATATGTGGGAAGTTCTCAACAGGATGCCATCAAACTTACTCAAGTAATTGGGCCAGACCTGGTCGTGGGTTGCGGCATAAATAGGGCTGGCCAAGGATATATATTGTATTTTTGTACAATGTGCATACATCCACATCCACATCGCACATAGTTTATATTTGGAGGATGCCATGCCAATTCGCCGTTAGTACATTGTGTATGGTTTGGCTAATCCAAGGCACGTGCCGTATCTTGCCTGTAGACACCACCAACGAACAAAAACTGCCCGTACCAAGGCGACCTTGCACTGTGCGTAACGTGTACTAGTTGTTGAGATGGCCAAAACCAAACATGAACAGAAAATGTAAGGCAATTTGGCAGGGAGTTCTTTAAAATTACGGAAGCACGTAGCCTGTTTTAACTGTTTAGTTCTAGCCAACCCTATCATTCACATCAACAAGCTGTGCATTATTATTAAAGTAAATCTTCCCGTGTCTCTCCAGGCTTCTGCATTGTAGTTTCTAACACAGCTCACTCAGGTTGTGTCACCTCCTTTGGGGTTAGTACCCTTCCTGTGTTCTTTAAAAGCTGTCAACACTTCTCCGGCACACTATGTTTGCTCGTGCACACTATGTTCGCTCGTGTGTAGTTCTTCAAAAAGCTGTCAACACCTCTCCGGCACACTATGTTTGCTCGTGCACACGATGTTCGCTCGTGTATAGTATGCTGACTCGTGCATACTAGCTTCTTTTGTGCACACTACTGTGTACTCGTGTACACCGTGTTCACTGCTAATCATTTGTGTACATAATGTGGCTTGAGAGCTGTATATTTCCTTTAATGTTCCAGGCTGTCAATACAGTGACGTCCTCCATAGTGGACTTGCTGCAAAGACGCGTCTGCTTCTTCACAGGTGGGCATGAGTGCATGTTGTTTGCAGGGCACACACTGCTTGTTTGAGGTCATTCAAGAAAGGGTTGTGCAATGCAGTAGACTTTGTGCTGCAGCTTTGGACAACTTAATCCATCAAGGTTGAAGGTGTCTAGCGCCAAGGTGTTGTGTGTTGCAGCTTGCACTACTGTACAAAAAACCTCGCAACTCTGTCACTATCACGACAGACATTTATGCACGTGCACACACACACACATGCACACACACATGCACATACTAACACAAAAACAACATATGCACAGGCCCTACCCCACCTCCTTTTGGGCACGACCAGGACGTCCTGTTTGTACCTTTGACTGAGGAGAACTATCACCAGGTGCGATGTGCTACGTCATAACATTGTGAACAGCATGCTGCAATAAAGACACAGGCTGGAGGAACACGGGGTAGTGAGACAAGCTGCTCACAGCCTCAACCCAACTTCAACTAGCTCATATGTTTCTCTCATTCCACCTCAAAAGCCTGCAAATTTTTACCCAAGAAGGGCCATGAGGTGCTTCTGCTTCTAGCTCACTGACACACACACACACACACTCACACACGTTGCTTTCCTGTGCGGGTGTAGGTGCTGCATGCCACAACCTGCATCCCCTTTGTCTCCGTGCCCTGCCGCTACATCGCTGGACTGGGTCGAGGGCTTTATTACGACGGTGCACTGAGTGATTACCACTTGAATTTCAAGCTCCGTGACCCTGCCTTATTGTTGGGAGCTGGCTGTGTGGGGGACCCTGTCCTGGCCAGATGCTGGGACGGTGAGTGAGCATGTGTGCGTGTCTATGTTCAGTGTGTGTGAGTGAGTGTGTGTGTGTATGTGTTTGCTCACCCCTAGCAGATTTTTGGAACGACTTGGACTTCTGGGACCCGCACTCTTATTCTCTGCCCTGCCCTGCCAATTGCAGTTTTCACACCCTGGCGCTCTCTGAAGGCAGAGTACTTTGAGCACGTCAGCTTGCTTTGTCCCACCCAAGAGTTTGCACGCCAGCTGCCACACAGTAGGCTCCCCCGGACGTAAGTTAACCTGCTTAAACTGTGGAAAAAGCAGATGCACGCTATGTATGATTGGAAGACCGTAGAGTGGCTGCCACACAAGAGTGAATACAAGTGTAGTAGTTGATACGGTTTGAGATAGCAGAGTTTGGCCAGAACCAAATATATACATGGTGTATATCTGGTATTGTTGGCAGGGAAATCACCAAACATACGGTCATATACGGTGTATATATACAGTTCTGGCCAACCCTAGTAAAGACTCCGTCATGATCCATGAGGCATGGAACATTGAATGCAGCAACACCTTGTTGCCAGCCAATTGTTGGTTTTTTAGCCTTGCCTCATGACTGCGTACGATCTGAGTCCCTCTCGTGCAGAACAACACACCACGTGAGCTTGGATTTCGTTTTTTATAGCCAGCAGGTACACAAACTGAAAGGCATCTTGCGTCTGGTCAATTGCTAGTACATGCATACCTACGAACAAGCACCCAAAGCCACATACATACACACATGTGCTGCGTGACAGGGAGGACTTTTTCAGCAAAGAGTACATAGACAACCCTGAGGCTCGGTTCCACGCTTGGTCCAAGGCCTTTAATACCTCTGTAGCACACATGCCTGACCACCCCTTCGACGCTGTCGTAACCGAGTATCGAAATGCAAGCAGGCCTGCGAGTGGGCCGCTTGAGCACCTGACAATGTTGAGCCTGCAGGTGCGTCAAGCGAGCTGTGTGTGTGTATGTCTGTGTGCGTGATGTTAGTGTTGCTTGTATGTGAGGGGGAAGGAGGGGTTCAAAATGTATTGAGGTGAAGGATGTATGAACACAATACAATCAGATTTGTTCGCCACTTATAATAGTTGCCTAAAACAATGCAAGTTTTGGTTTAAATAGAACTTTCAAGCAAACAAAGATCTGCATGCCCCACTGGCTGATGATTTTGCTGCTTCACACACACACACACACACACACACACACACACACACACACACACACACACACATTTTAGGCGTGCAAGCTTGTCTCCACTATATGTGTATGCACTCATTATGCTCACGCATGTCGATGTTGTTGTGCATGAAGGCTTTGGACAGCGCAAAAGGGGCGTGTTGGCAGTTGTTCAAGCAGCCCACCTCCGTTTTCTCCCTGTTTGGTGGGCTACCCCGCATGCTGGGTATCAGCGGCAGCTTTGATAAAGTTAGCGGGGGTTGCTCAAGCAGCAGCAACAGAAGCAGCAACGACAGCAGCAGTAGCATCAGCAGTGCTTGCAACAGCGTAAGCAGCAGCAACAGCAGCAGCAGCAGCGAGCTGTTTTTGCGGAATAGCCAAAGCGAAGGCAGGAAAAAAGGCAAGAATGACACGAGTGATAGAGGCCAGGATGTCTGATGCAATCAGGAGGAGTAGGTAGCTTAAACTAAAATGTCAATATATAATACTGTGATTTACATGTTGAAACCCACCAAGTGCCAGCCAAGGTTCACCTGGCTGGGGAAGTTAATTTGATGTGGTGGTTGAAGTGTGTTTGGGTCGGATTGATTATAATGAACAAGCTCATGGCTCTCATGCAGCTCTCAAGTTTTTATGGCAGGTGATTGATTAAGTCTGCATGTTGCCGGGAACAATTTTTGAGACCTAGCACAGTGATGATTGAGCCGAAGCTTCAATATTTCAGTTTCAACGTGACCACGTACATACCTATGCATGTCAGCTCTTTATATATACATTAAAACGTCGTTGGTTGCAGGACAAGTCTTGCTAGAATTTTACTTGGAAGAAATTTTGCAATCTTTGCAAGACATATGTTTGAGGAAGACTAATGATGTGAGAAAAGGTGTGTGGTTTGCAGTGCGCCTTGCTTTGACTGCCTTGTTGAGAGCTAGGGGCTTGCTTTATAGCATGCAAGCGAGGGCTGGGCTTAAGCATGCAGAGCAGCTGATCCTATCGCAGCCTTCAAGGACTTTGCAGCCTGCCAAGGAAGTGTCTCTAGCTTCTCTGGTTTGGGCCAGGCTATGCCGTGGGTGCTATGCTAGACAAGACGGCTCCTTGATTGTTTCACTACTACTCCCTTCTTCGCGGGGTTGTGTTGGGAGCTTGTTTTGGCTTGTATCCTGACTTGCTCCTGTCTTTGTCTTTTGCTCTGAGTAGTGTAGTTTCTTAGTCTACGTTTTTGGCGTTCCTGTTTGCTTGACCAATTTATTTCTATTAGTAGCTGACGCGCAGATTTCAGTGTTGTCTTATTTTTTGGGTTCTTTCCCTTCTTACAGCCTGCCTCTCTTTGGGCTTAAGAACTTTCAGTTTGCCTCTCTCGCTCGCTTTTTTTCTTCCAGCCAGCCTCTCGTGATCCGTTTTCTCTTCGTTCATCCCTTCTTCGTCCGTGTAGTAGGGATCTATCTCCCTTTGATCTATATGTAACACCCTAATCCGCATTTAAACTAAGATGTACATGAGGGGAGCTTTAGCCAGACTGTCTGGCTGGTTGATCGGCTTGTGACTGGTCCTCGCCAGTCAACAACAGCAAGGAGTCACGTGTCTACAACCTGCAGCACTCCAACAAGATAGTTTAGTTTAGTTTGGATTACAAAGGCATTCAACCTGGAATGGTTACAATGGTTACAATGGTTACAATTGGGGGTGACCTTCAGCCAGGTTGTTTGGCTGATCGGCTGCTGACTGGTCTCGGCCAGCCACAAATAAATCCATAAGCTCAGAAAGAAAAAGAAAAA
>Ga0307942_1003067_pt1 | contig 13524 bp, 15 predicted proteins | sample OrgLakmetagen175_FD_201846 | JGI IMG/M metagenome (GOLD analysis project Ga0307942, IMG submission 201846) | Saline water microbial communities from Organic Lake, Antarctica - #175 | ecosystem: Environmental > Aquatic > Non-marine Saline and Alkaline > Saline | place: Antarctica: Organic Lake...
CCCCCACCTGTCCTACGTGACCTCCCAAGCACAAGCAGAGGAATCTTTCAGTCCCTGCCCTCCTCCCGCAGCCATACCCCTCGCAAAGCCCTCCCCCCTTCCAAGGCCAACACAAGAGGCAAGCTGTCTCCAACTCCCCTCCCAGCTCACACTCCTCTCCCACACGTCGCTCCCCTATGCACACCACCAACACCAACGCCAACCCCCCCCCTCCCCAACTGAACTATGCACAAGCCAAATGCCAGATTATGAATGGACAGGCCTAGGGATGGGGGCGGCACAATGCTACACGTAATACTGGCATTAAACTGGCCATATCAAACTGTTATGGTATTCCTAACACTGAGTACTCTTAAAAACTGAACCAGCTGGTGACATACATGCAAGAGCATCACATTGCTGTCCTTCTGGAGACTCGTACATACGACTTGACACGCCTCAATTCCCAATTGCGCACACACACAATTTGCTACCACAACGATGTCGAGACTGGAGGGAGGAGAGGTCAGGAGGTGGCCATTTTTATCCACAACAGTCTCGCGGGGCTTGTTCATCAGTTATGGAGGGTCCCTGATTTTTATCAAGCTGTCTGAATTTACATCAACGTCAGTTTTTGGGATTCGGAGGAGAGTACTTTTGGGGGCTGTGTACATAAATCCTCGCTCTTCTTCACGTTTCGAGGCTGAGATCTCCCAAATGTTCTCGCACATGCAACACGATGTTTCTGAAGCACTAAGCGATAGCCAACATATGATTCTGGTGGGAGACTTCAATGCACATTTCGACAATTTGCCTGACTATTTTCCTGAGGGGCACGTTGCCATGCTCTCCAGATTTTCTGAACTGGGCACTACACGTTTGGGGCAGTACAAAGGCCGAGCTAACACAGCCGGCAGGTGCTTGAGGGATATTGTGCTTGAAACTCCTCTCATTTTGACCACGGGCAGGGGCAAGGGAGTCAATGGGCAGCCCACCTTCTTTGGTTACAATCCTCCTTTTAACCCATCACGGACTGAACACATCCTGATGTCCACTGCCCTTTTTTTTTGCTGCAAACAAATCAGCGTACTACATGAATTTGAATCAGCAGACCACAGGCCACTTCAGGCCAGTGTTTGTTGCCACACATTGATCTGCGACTTCCGAGTCAGATTCGGAGAAGCGGGAAAGAAAAACATATGATTTGGAGGGATGAGCACAAAGACGCGTTTGTTTCCACGCATGCTTAAAAGTGAGACTGTCCTCCAACCTTTTCGGAACTCTATTTGCAATCAAGAACATCAATCCTGCTACAAACACTTCCTAGATCTCATTGCGCTTGCTGCTGATGCCACTGGTATGACAGCAAGACAAATGTCGCGCAGAATGCAGCTGGGCCTTCCCATGGCTCCTTGGTATGACGCAACGTGCCGTGATTGCAAAAGACGTATTAGATGGAAAAAACAACACAACCAATCTTTTGCTGAGCTGCAACAACAATACACCACCTACTGCAGGCTGAGGAAAAAACAATTTAAGAAAGAGAAGGCAGATGAGATGGTTGGACTCATTGACACTCGCAGCCCAAAGGTGTACAAATGACCGATGACTGCAATTAAACGTACTGACATCTCTCCCATTTCTGCTGAGTCATGGACTGAGCACCTTCAATCACCCCTATTGTGCAACCACAAGAGAGTGTTCCTGACGTGCTACCTAGACGATCCAACTTACCTACACGTCATCAGCTACTCAGTGACCAGTTACGATCTGGACAATTTTTTCCTTCTGACATTGCAGTCCCACCCGGCCCTGGTGGCAGGTACAGGAGCATGAACACTACCTTTCAACGTAGCAATGAGCGAGCACCTGTGTACGAGCTACCCCCCATACACCACTGTCCAGAAAAACATTTCAAACATGAAAGTGCAGTCCAGCCCAGGTTTTGATCCGTTCTCTACTTCTTTCATCAAACACGCAGAGAAAACAATTCAGGATGATCGTGGTAAGAGACACACTGAAAACGTTCTGCTTCCCCTTCTCACTGACTTGTTCCATTTGTTCCTGTCAGACGGTATCACCCCTCATCTTTGGAACAAAGTCAAAATTACGCCTCTGCACAAAAAAGGTCCAACTACATCCCCCAAAAAATATCGTTTGCTGGCTATCAATGGTTGTATCTAGAGACTTTATGCAAACGTGGTCAGGGACTTGCTGACGGACTGGGCTCTTGCTGAACATCAAATACCAGACTCTCAATTTGGTTTCTGCCCCACAAGGAACACCAACCAACCCCTCTTTATACTTCGCCACATTCTTGCGACTGCTGAAAAGTGGAAAATGAAGGTTTACATTGCTTTCCTGTTCTTCTTTGCTGCCTGTGACAGTGTTCCAAGAGAGAAGCTTTGGAGACACTTGCAAAAATTAAAGACTCCGCAGTATTTGAGAGACATCATTCAAACCATGTACACAGGATGCCTAAACCTTCTCGTTGATGGCGACAAAATTTCTGAGGAGGTTGCGCCCAATAGAGGCTTGAAACTGGGCTGCCCTCTGAGTCCCCTCCTTTACTCCCTTTATAACAATGACATGGACAGATTCTTGACTGTACAGAGAGGTGCTGCCACTGCCTTATATTCAGTTAAAATCCCTCACTGTGGTTATGCTGTGACATTGCTCTCACTTCAAACATGGCTGAAAATCTGCAACTATACAACTAAACAAATTCTATGACTTTACACGTTTCAAAGGGCTCAAGCTCAACACTGGCAAAACAAAATTCACGGTCCTCTTCAGCAGCGGTAACTCTACGATTCCCACCTTCACGTACGACAGCACAGAACTTGCCACTGAATTCAAATACCTTGGAATCACTCTTACTCGTGATAAAAGCATGCTCACAGCTACTAAGAAGATGGCAGACAACTTCAGGTCTGCCATTGCCAGAGTTTACAGAATTGGTGACAGCAAGGGTATCAAACAAAGAAAACATGCATTGCTAGTATGGCTTTTCCAGGTCTTTGCTTTGACAATTGGTCTGTATGCTTGTCAAGTATGGGCCACTTCTTCCCTGACATATGATTCCTCAAAAATCACCTCCACACATGTCCTTCACCTGGGCTTCCTGAAAAGACTTCTGGGTGTCAAGAAAAGTACTGATACTCACTGCGTGCTCCGCGAAACAGGTCAGATGCCCATTTTTTTCTATTGGTTCAGATGCATCATACGATTCTGGAACAGTTTACTCTCTTCAAACAATCCTCTTCTTGAGAAAGTTGTGCGGGCTGACTTTCTAATTGCAAATAGAAGTGATACTGGACTTACCAGGTTCTGAGCGCACTCCAAGATTTCCCTACGTCTCAGCAGTTTATGAATGCCATACGAGTCTATCAATTTGAAACAGTTCGAATATTCGAGCTCCCTTTGCGCGAACGTATCATTGGGAGCTGGAGAGAGCTTGACAACTTGACACCACATGATAATCACCATTCCAGCAGAATTATGAGGACTTATCACACACATTTTGGTGTACCTTTGGGGATTGCTCCTGGCTGGTGGGATGACAGAAAAAGAAATCATAAATTTGTGCTATCTTTCTACCTTCGCTTGGATATTTCCAACAATCTCAGACGTGCACTTTCTTGCCTTCGCCTTTCTGGCCATAACTTTCTGGTCCAAAGAATGCGTCATAACAGGAATAGAAGGCCTTATGAACTCAGGATCTGTGACAAATGTGACTGGTACTCTGTTCATGATGAGGAACACAATTTGCTGGACTTTCCGCATGAACATCTTGTTAGCCTCCGCACACAGCACCGCCAGCTGGTCTTCCCACCTCAATATGAAGATAGTCCGACTCGTTTGAGGACTATTTTAACCAACCTAATATTTATGGTGTGGCCTATTTCGTGGCTGAGTGCCTAGCCCTTTTCTCTTGATTTTTTCTAGCGCCTTTTTGGTTTGGTTTCAGGCTTTTTCCAAGCTTCCGCTCAGATGCCCCCCAGAGGCATATATAGCGATGTAACCTTACCTTACCTCACTGCCTGCGTAGTGTTTCTTTTCTATTCTTTTCTTTTATTTCTAATACCCGCACTGTGGTCTAGCTTCAAACCAGGAAATATCTCATTGCCAACCTCAGATAGGATGTAAAGCCAGAATGATATATACACCAAATGAAATATACACCAAACAAATAAAAAAGACCTCACTTGGCAGGCAGGTCACCTGATAAAAATTTGAAAATGTCAACTTTGTTTGTCAGGTTTAGTAGGTACCGTATATCGTATATGACATAAACAGCGAGGAAATTTGTTATAAAACGGGGGAACACACACACACAACACACATACTGACACCAGCCTGGCTTCTCCCAGCACCCCTGCAAGCAAGAGATTCTGCAATGCACTTTCCTCAACAAAGTGCTTATCAGTGCTGAGTACGCTACTGCAGCCTTACTTGATCACCTCACCCTTACAACCGGTCAAGACACAAATTAAAAAGTAAACTTCCAACGCAGGATGTGCATTACTGTTGTCAAGCTTGCTTCCTTTTGGAGTGCGCGGGGGGAACGCTGACTGGCGAGCGTGGGAGGGACCGCTTTGAACTAAAAGCTGCTATCTGCACAAAGGGCACGCAAAAGACAATGCACATCGAAGTATGACCAACCCTGCGTCAGTCAGAAAATTTTATTGTGGGAGGGACCGCTTTCAACTGAGCGCTGTCATCTATATAAAAAAGGGCACGCAAAAGAGTGCACATCAAAAAATGACCAATCCTACGTCAGTCAGAAAGTTTCATTGATCGGGAGTCTGCGCAGCCCAGTGAAAGCAGCAACAACATGTGCACAAGCCAAGGCGACATGTATAACTGCATATTGTAAGCTTTCTCTTTACTACAGTGTTGGGAGGCTGGCCGGTAATGCAGGTAAGATGGTTTAAGCTGAACGCTCTCTGCACTCTGCACCATACAAAATCAGTGTTCCATGCATGATGTGCGCTAGTTAATTATGTAATAACACTAATATTTTTTACAACCACACCAGTTAGTTCTTTAATTACACTTTAATTATTATTATTATTATTACCTTGATGTGAGGTGTATGAACTAAAGGGTAGAGGTGCAAATAGAAATTCCAAGGCAGGCAGGAAGACAGGAAGCAAAAGCAGGAAAAAAAGAAAAAAGTAAGCAGGCAGGGAAGACCACTCCTCACTTTGATTTAAGAAAAGGAGCCACTTCGGTATTGAGTACCGTAACCCCCATCACAGAAACAGGAACGTCACAATACCTATCACATATCACATACAACATATCACATATCACACGCTCCGAGGCAGGCAGGCAAGCAGACAGTGGTTTGACCATGTGGCAAGAAGATGGGAGCAGGCAAGTAGATGGGAGCAGATGGGCGGAGATGGGAGCAGGCAAGCAGATGGGAGCAGATGGGCGGAGATGGGAGCAGGCAAGCAGATGGGAGCAGATGGGAGCAGATGGACAGAGATGGGAGCAGGCAAGCAGATGGGCGGAGATGGGAGCAGGCAAGCAGATGGGAGCAGATGGGAGCAGGCAAGCAGATGGGCGGAGATGGGAGCAGGCAAGCAGATGGGAGCAGATGGGAGCAGGCAAGCAGAAGCGTTGAGTGGCAAGAACAATGTGCAGAACCAGGTATAGGTACACGCAGGAACTGACAGCCACACCTCCTCCCACGCCACGTTTGATGAGGGGTGGTTCTGCTGCTGCTGCTGCTGCTGCTGCTGGTTGTGCATGGGCATCTGCTCAGGCGTGTGGTGGTCGTGATGGAGTCCATGGAAGGGAGGGAGTCCTTGGAAAGGGGGAGGAGGGGGCATTAGATCAGCATGGGCGGATGCGTGCATGGCTGACATCCTTTGCCTTCCACTGGGTACGCGGCTTGGGTCCCAAGGACCCTGGATAGACAGAGAAATTAATAATTACCAGCATTTTTCACCACGACTGGTATGGACCAACAAAAAGCAGGTTTGGGTTCTAAAACAAATGATGTTTCAAAAGAGCGGTTTAAAAGAGTAGCACCGGCAGTGCGATCGCAATCGGCTAAAAAACAACTGGATTTATGAGCCACGTTGACGAGAAATATAATCTAAACAGCTTCATTGGTGGATACATTTCCAAGACAATTTCCAAGACAATTAAACGAAGACCACTAGTTTGAGTGGCACACGTGCTTTACCTTGTGTACTGTCTGGATTTTGCTGGCCTGGCCGGTACGGCCTGCAAGCTTGGAGGGACTGCCAGAGTACAGGGGGGTCTCCACTATTCTCGCCACCTGCATATTGCCACATCACAAATTTAAGCATCTGTACTGTTAAAGACAGCGGAGAACCAGACTGGTCCAGCCTTTACAGCCTAAAAGCTTGGAGAGAGGCTGCCAGAGTATCGGGGGGTCTCCACTACTCTCGCTACCTGCATATTGCCACATCACAAATTTAAGCATCTGTATTGTTAAAGACAGCGGAGAAGCGGAGAACCAGACTGGTCCAGCCTGTACAGCCTAAAAGCTTGGAGAGAGGCTGCCAGAGTATCGGGGGGTCTCCACTACTCTCGCCACCTGCATATTGCCACATCACAATTTTACGCATCTGTACTGTTAAAGACAGCGGAAAACCAGACTGGTCCAGCCTGTACAGCCTAAAAGCTTGGAGAGAGGCTGCCAGGGTATCGGGGGGTCTCCACTACTCTCGCCACCTGCATATTGCCACATCACAATTTTAAGCATCTGTACTGTTAAAGACAGCGGAGAGCCAGACTGGTCCAGCCTGTACAGCCTAAAAGCTTGGAGAGAGGCTGCCAGAGTATCGAGGGGTCTCCACTACTCTCGCCACCTGCATATTGCCACATCACAAATTTAAGCATCTGTACTGTTAAAGACAGCGGAGAACCAGACTGGTCCAGCCTGTACAGCCTAAAAGCTTGGAGAGAGGCTGCCAGAGTATCGGGAAGTCTTCACTACTCTCACCACCTGCATATTGCCACATCACAAATCACAGCAACTGTTACGGCAGAGCATGGAGGGGGTTCAAGGGTAATGGAAGGTCTCCACCATGCCCGTCACCTGTGAAGTGCTGGGTCACAAACATGGAAGGTCTCCACCATGCTCGTCACCGTTGAAGTGCTGGGTCACAAAGTATGCCAACTGTCACGTTGAAAACAGTGGAGCGCCAGTGACTTGCCTAGAGTTTGGAGCTGCCAGGAGACTAAGCGGGTTTTCCGCTACCCAAGGAACTGCTGTGCTGTGAGTCGGCAAGGGCAGACAGGTCCTCCCCTTTTCAAGGGCGGAATCACAGGGTTACACGTACTAGGGCAGACACGGTAAGCCGTGAAGAAGCGCACGTGCATGTTTGCAACAAGTCAGAAACGGTTTGGTAGTTCCTTGAGTGCAGCATTGGATTTAATTGAATGTCCACATTGGATTGAATTGAATGCCCACAGATATGGCAACCTTTGGAGCAAAATGGTCCTTTTTACGTATGCTATACAGAACATCTTAACGGTAAACTGTCAAGATGAATTTGTAAGAGTATGCTTCGTAGAACATCTTATAGAGGGTTCACGGTATTAAAAAAGTTGATGGGCAGACCGCACCTAAAGCTTTTACAACATGTCAGAAGCACGTCAAGGTGCAAATGTGCAAATGAGTACACACAAGCACACGAGGGATGTGATGCTTGATGCTTTCATTGACATATCCTGCATCTAAAGCAGGGCAGCTGCCAACCTGTTACATGTTACATATTGTTAGGGTTGGCCAGAACCATATATTTACAGTGTATATACAGTATTTTTGACTGGGAGATCACCAAATATACGGTCATATACGGTGTATATATACGGTTCTGGCCAACTCTACATACCGTACATGTAAGTGCTTTCAAAACAGGCTGTGCGCATTTTCACTGCATCCATGTGCTGAGTACCGAAATCTGTGTCAACTCACGAGAAGAACAGGACGGGTCACTTCCGCATTTACATCCCTGGAACAAAATCTCTCCAAATGACAGGCATTCCCAATGAGAGAAGGAAAGAGAGAGAAAGAGAGAGAAAGAGAGAGAAAGAGAGAGAGAGAGAGAGAGAGAGAGAGAGAGAGAGAGAGAGAGAGAGAGAGAGAGAAAGAGAGAGAGAGAGGCGTTTTCAATGAGAGAGAAAGAACACACCAACCTCTTAAAACATGTCCACTTTCCAAAGCAATTGCACATCCGGGCCTGGTATATCTCACTGTTGTTGGCAAGTTTCAGATGAAACCCACCTCGCGAACAGGGTAGATGCACATGAGGCGCTGGCCCAGGCTCTGACGCAGGGGCAGCGCACACACCAGCACGAAAGACACCAAGCACGAGGTGCCCAGGCTGCAACCAGCAAACACAAGGTCAAGCAGGGCAGCCAAGCCGGTGCGGAGGGGCCCGGCGGCAACTTGGTGGGCAGCGTACCTGTGTAAGTGTGTGTGCTTACAGTTTTGGAGTGCTACTAAGTTTCCGTACACTAATGTGCGAGTATGGACACGTGTTTGGTACTTTTTGAAGCCCAGACCATGGCAACGCTGTCCATGATATGAGCACATCGCGACAAGATGAAAGCCGCAGTTGCTGCATCTGCGCAAATCAGGCGTGAATTTGAAAGATGTGTATTCAAGTCAAAAGAGAGGGACAATTTTGATCGACTCCCTGATCAGACAACGCACACTACTAAACCGAAAAACGGCCTTCTTACACGAAAAAATTGCAAACTTTACAAATCATGGAGCTGCTCTCAAACATTTATTCATTAAAGCAAAGAAGCGAACTCTTTGCCCTTCCTAAGAAGCAAGCTCTTTGCCCTTCATACCTCCCCCCATTGTGAACACCTTGCTCCCGTAAACCTCCGTCATAGACAAAAACCTACATACAAATGCTGTAAACATCCTACACCTACATAACTTGAACTATGCAGGATTCAATTACTATAACCACACGCCTGCATGCCTGCGCCCCTCTCTGCTTCAATTCCTCGTTCCCACATGCTACACAGCCTCACTGCTTCAGCTCCTCTGTTCCCACATGCTGCCAAACCTCTCTGCTTCAGTTCCTCTTTTCCAACATACTACACAGCCTCTCTGCTTCAGTTCCTCTGTTCCCAAGTGCTATACAGTCTCTCTGCTTCAGTTCCTCTGTTCCCACATGCTACACAGCCTCTCCGACCCACCTGTCATCTCCGTGCACGCAGTAGATGGAGGCCGCAGAGGATACCAGGGAGAATTGGCTGACACGCCACGACAGCAGTGCTTGCATGACCGACCAAGCTATGAGAAGGCCTGCGCACACACCGCAAAGGCAAAGAGAGTTCAAGCAGTGTTTGCATGACCGACCAAGCTATGAGAAGGCCTGCGCACACACCGCAAAGGCAAAGAGAGTTCAAGCAGTGTTTGCATGACCGACCAAGCTATGAGAAAGCCTGCGCACACACCGCAAAGGCAAAGAGAGTTCAAGCAGTGTTTGCATGACCGACCATGCTATGAGAAAGCCTGCGCACACACCGCAAAGGCAAAGAGAGTTCAAGCAGTGTTTGCATGACCGACCAAGCTATGAGAAGGCCTGCGCACACACCGCAAAGGCAAAGAGAGTTCAAGCAGTGTTTGCATGAACGACCAAGCTATGAGAAGGCCTGCGCACACACCGCAAAGGCAAGGAGAGCTCAAGGAGAGCTTGGCATACTGCATCTGATATGTGGCATGCAGGCATGCAGTATCTGGTACGTGAAGAGGTGGCTTAGAACGTTAGTGAAAGGAAAGATGGTAATGACTTACGACTAGAATTGGCCAGAACCCACATATGTATGTGTATATATATACACGGTACTTTTTGGCAGGGAAATCACAAACTATACGGTCATATACGGTGTATATGTACGGGTGTGGCTAACCCTACATAAGAAGCATGTGGTGACAATAATGAGGATGAGCTTTTTTATGACGTTTCAAGCATTTGGCGATGATCTGAGTAACAGGAAAGTCAGCTTAGCATGCTTTACGAGCACACAAATGCCTGCACCTCGACCCCCCACTCCCCCATTCCCACACACACACACACACACACACTCACACATACGCACATACACATACAGACAAACTCACCTGGACCCCACGGGCTTGACTGCAGGCATGCCAAGAGTAAGGCACTCAACAGCACGGCACTGGAGGCATGGTCAGCTAGGAGGAGCAGCAGCGGTGGTGGCAGCTCATCATAATCCTGTGTCATCGTGTGCGCGCACATGAACAGTCAAGATAAGCCGTGCTTCATACAAGTTGGGGCGTGCAAGGGACTTACGTACGAAAAAAGAAAAGAAAAACTATGCAGGCAGCAAAATACTCCCTGCATCAATGAAGGAACAGGAGACACATTGGCCCGAATGCCGTGAGTTTCCCCCACCAAAGGAAAAAAGAAAACTAGTGGGGATCTGGAGGGTGGCTGACAGCCCCCTACTCCAGACCGAGACCTTACGTACGCACAAGCGAGCGATGGACAACATCTGCGATTTCTTCTTCCCAAGGTGTGCATGGCAGTTCTGCCTGTGTGGTTTGCTCAGGCTTGGCTGCATAGGGCAAGTGCAGTAGAGCCACATGGGAAACAAGCGAGTCCTGGAAAGCGTCTTGCCTTGATATTTTTGCGGTTGTAAGCTTGCACAAAATTGTCACGGTCAAATGCGCGCAGGTCCTTGTAAGTGCTCAGCTTGGCCTCTGTCTGCTTCATGTGCAGATCAAAGTTCCTGTGGGCTGTGGTCGACCTGTGATGGAAGCAACGACAAGGAGTCTGTTGTTCTCATTACTTGCTTCTGCTCAAAATCATCCATCCACACATGATTTGCCATTTAGGAGGAAAGCGTCACGTGACACGAGGCTGCTTCTCGTTCCGTGAGCAAGCAGGCAGCACTTCAGTCAGAGCAGTGTCTAGAGGCTGGACGGCCTCCAGAAATGCAAAAGTGGCAGACATGCATGCACATTATTGGGGCACTTAAATGGCACAGTCGATCTGGCCTCTTTTCATTGTCTAACCCCTTCGCATGTTCCTAAAAAGGGGCGTTAATTTCAAAATCATCAATGTAAGCCCAGAAGAGTAAATGCATTGTCACAATGCCGCTTCCAGACTGAAATATACCAATCGGGCAAATGGAAAAAATGTGTGACTAAATTTTTCCGCCCTAAACGACTGTGTGCAAGTCGTACCTCACGTGCTGCTGCAACTCGGCAGAGGTGTACAGGCCTTCTACGCTGGAGATGCGGCTCTCGTTTTGGGCACACTGCTGCAGCAATGCAGGGTCCCAGCCTGAGTGTGAATGTGTGTATGCGTGTATATGTGTGTGATGTGTGAAATTGTGGAACGCGGTGTGTGTTTCTGTGTATGCGCGTGCGTGCGTGTTCGTGTGTGTGTGTGTGTGAGGAAAGGGGGGGGAGGGGGGTGCAAGACTGCATCACACACCAATCAAACATGTATTTAACAATAAACAAAGATGCTTCACGCATTTGCTTTGTTGCAGGCTTCACGCACCAAAACAAAGCCCAAGATTCATACATCAATGTGGCGGAAGGCTGGAGTGTGTATGGAATAAAAATAACATGCAAGTGTGTGGGCATGCTAGCTAGCTAGCTAGGTAGGTATATAGGAATGATCGGGAAGTGTAATGTGTATGGAAAAGCACAAGGAGGGTAGACAATTAGGGTTGGCCAAAACCGTATATATGCACCGTATGTGACCGTATACTTGGTGAATTCCCTGCCAAAAATACCGTATATGCACCGTATATATATGGTTCTGGCCAACCCTATAGACAATTGACAATGGCCAGGAGCTGGATCCAGTAGTAACAGGATAGGTAAAAAGAACTGTCCTGTCCTGTGGACGAATCTGCAAATACCTAGGATTGGCCACAACCGTGTACACACACCGTATATGACGGTACGAATGGTAAATCCCCAGCTAAATGTGTAATAACCGTACGCACTGTAGATGCGTATGTATGTATGGTTTTGGCCAACCCTACAAATGATGCATGCATGAATGCAGCGACGGTAAGTCCATGGGCAGCAAGCGAATGGGAGAGGGAGGGCAAACATTTTTTTACTCTTACCTGCGCTTCATGCGGCTGTGGGTGCAGGTGCCAGCACCTCGGGTCGTGACCCACAAAGATGAATTTTACTCATCAATGTCATTCAGCCAAGCATTCTATACTATGCAACCCGAAAGATTTCATTTCATCGTCTCTATTCCTCAAGGGAGGAGCTGGTAGAAGCTACAGAAGTTCTCACAGCGTGAATTTCTCGGTGGTTACCAGGTCTCATCTCACACCAAGAAAGAAGATGTTCAGTGCAGCTTGCCTTTCTAGGAGCCATGCTGCAGCGGCAACGCACTTCTGTATGAACCCGCAACTTCTCACCCTGTGTTCCAGCCTGCTAGCGACGAATCATTCTCCTTTGACGAACCCCCCCCACCCCCCACCCTTGTCCTGTCCTGTCACTTCTGGCGACTCAATATACTGACCTTGTGGTGCTGAAGTTGAAGAGGCAGGCTCAGAGGGAGGGGGAGGGAAGATGCTCCTCCCCTGCTGGGTGTCTGCTAGAGGGGAAGGGCTGGCATACGGGGTCACTACAGAGGGGCTCCCTAAGTCAAACAAGGGGGAGGTGGGATTGCTGCTTGGCTTGCGGGGCTGTCCAGTGCGCATGATGGTCTTTGAAACGGAGAAAGGGGGAGTGGGTGTGCGGGTCACCAGTCCGTGTTGTTGGCCATTATTTGGAGGAGTTATTTCACTTAGCCTGCAAAGCCCAGGGAATTGGCAAAGAGAGGTGAATGGCCCTCCTAGCTTCAGCCTACATGTATATAGCTGCAGCCTACATAGGACGTTAGGTAATATGCTTAAGACGCGTACCGTGTTAAGGGGGGGGGAGAAAACGCCGACGCTTCTTCCCTGGCACGCTGTTGCCTGCACCATGACAAGCAACACAAATATGTAATAACCTAAACTCACACAGTTGCACGCACACACACACACACACACATACAAAGTAGCACACACGCACACACGTCAAGGCAGACTCTGGTCAAATACCATTTGTTTAGCAGGGCTTTAATTCCTGCTGAAATCAGAGCGACTGACAAGTAAAGCAATATGAGGAAGGCTGACACGCCTACTGCTCCAGGGGTAGACTGCTCCAGGCGTGCCTCATTTTCAACGTCATCCATCTTGGACAAGTTGTAAGTAAATTAAGGCAATTTTATAAATAAATTAATACAGACCTGTATAATGACTGAACTCATTGTGATCTGCGTGGATATTTCAACTGAGGGACGCAGTCGCATGGATCTGGTGAAAGCATGCTGTGATTTGCTGCTGGCGTCAAAGGTCAGTGCATCCCGTGGCATGCATGCACGCCAGCACGCACGCGCGCACACACACACACACACACACACACACACACACACACACACACACACACACACACACACACGCACGCACGCACGCACGCACGCACGCTCGCACGCTCTCTCGCAC
>Ga0307942_1003073_pt1 | contig 13514 bp, 18 predicted proteins | sample OrgLakmetagen175_FD_201846 | JGI IMG/M metagenome (GOLD analysis project Ga0307942, IMG submission 201846) | Saline water microbial communities from Organic Lake, Antarctica - #175 | ecosystem: Environmental > Aquatic > Non-marine Saline and Alkaline > Saline | place: Antarctica: Organic Lake...
ACCAATATCTGAGCTCCCCCCCTAATGATAACTGGCTCACAAAGCGAGAGTTCCGCCTTGTTGAGGCCGCGATAAAAGAGCAGCAGCAATCAGCAGCAGCAGGAGCGCTGGCAGGAGCAGAAAGGGAGGACTGGACAACAAGTAGTTCACCCGCCCAAGTCCCGAGTGGCGTTGTCTAGATGCAGCAGTTACTAGGTCCTTTGCGCGCGTGTGTGTGTGTGTGTGTGTGTGTGTGTGTGTGTGTGTGTGCAAGCACTGTAGAGTGTTACAGTAGCAAGCCTTGCTTTAATACAATTGTAGGCTTATTTGCATCAAACACAATTAGTATGCGCTATTTCAGTACTTGCAAACAGTTCAGGTAAGCATAGCCTAAAATACTGGAATTTGCCTTCCATCGTTTCATGAGAGGAGGGGCTATGTTGGGGTTGTTTCTTAGACGAGACCAATCCCAGTTTTCATTTGGATAATCTCTGGTATTTTTCACATCACAATAAAATGGGATCATAAACTAGCTTAGACCATCATTTTACATTTGCGTGTAAAAATCCAGAATATTAGAATTTAAGGGGTGTCAGGCAGTGCAGTGGTATCCAAGGATCTACTAACAAAAGTTAGAAGGCACTGCACGTTGCATTAAGGAAATTAAATGGTGCTTAAGCCTCTCAAAATTGCAGCTCAATCTGCACAATCATTGTCAAAAGGAAAAGGATGAAAAAGATAACAATTCATCCTCTGAACCAGGTTTATCAGTACCTAACATAACGTCATGTGCTGGTACCCTTTATATTCCTAGCCTGATCTAGTCATGCGACTCACAAGCACTCACAAAGGGAGCTATAAATGACATGCACATCTCAACACCAAACACAAGGTAAGGCACGCTGCTGCCATTAGCCTGCACAAATATAAACTTACACAGCGGAGTGACAAAAGCAACCCAACTAAGTGGGGTATGCATAACCCCAATCCCCACTTCAATCGCTCTTCAACCAATCCAGCAACAGCAGCAGCAGCAGCAATCCTCACACCGCCATCAGCTCCCTCGCAACCATCTTTTGAGCCTACCACACCCAGAAACCTAAGCAACAGGAACCCGTGTCAACATTCCGTCAAGACAGCCCAATTTGTGGTGGTACGCTTAACACCCTGCGTGCCCTTCAGTAAACTCATGTTTCGCACTTGCAAATCACTCTTAAAGACCTTGTCCTCTTTAATAACGTCAGTGCCCCACACCTGGCCTGCATGCCGGCTGGGAGCACATACGTCTTCCTAAGCCACAGATACACATATGGCCTATTCACCAGAGAGTTCTCACGTACAAACTGACAAATCCAAAAAGCAGATGCCGATGAAAGGACCAGCTGCATGCTTAGAGGACTCAATCATGCTCATGTGCCTGTAAAATATTATACCCAGATACTTACAGGAATCTTTTTGTGCAAGCGGCACTCTCCCAACATTAAACACAGAAGCTACATTTGAACCAGATGAATTGAAATGAACCACCTCACAGTTTGCAGTACTGGTAATAAGGTGCTTTTTCTGAGCATACATTTTAAACGGTTGAGCATGGTCTGCATTGCATCAGGATCGTCGGTAAAGATCTTGATTAGGCTTAGGCCCCCCAATTTAGTCACGGGCCCCTTGCAAATAATTTCTGCCCTTCACGTTGCAAACGAAATGGAACTGGCTTTCCTCAACCTATTTTTTGCACATGCTTTTCTCTTCAGGTTATGGTTAATTATGCATTTGCAGTGATATTTCGACGACGCCATGTACTTGTTGTTATTGCTGGTTCTATTCCGGCTTGGCTCCACTGAATGTTGGAGGGAAATTTACACATGGCTAACCATCCAGGAGGAAACATTGCCCAAAAACTCTGCCAAAAAACTGAAGAGAGAGGAGGCTGCCTACAACAAACTGGACGCTGAACTGGCTAAAGAACTGAAACCTCTCCTAGAAGAAAACAAGGAAGTTAGCAGCTGGACCGTTGACATCTCTACCTGCCAATTAAGACAGCAAGAAGCGAAAGTCAAGAGGAAGAGGGAAAAACTTAACCCAAACGCTGACTAAAGACCAGGTGTAATAAGGATGGTTCCCACAGCACAAGCTGTGGCAAGACAGTTCCAACTGAAATTCGGTTGCACTCGCCTCCAAGAACGTGAGTAATTTTGCAGTAATTTTGCAGCAGGCTGCAGAGTACTCTGTAGTTTGTTTTTCTTTTGAACAATGGTTTGCAGGTTTGGGAACTGAAGTAGCTATGTGCTGCAGTTCTGATGTTTTGATTACCGGTTTAAATGTATATGCAAGTGCACTTGATCATTCACTGTAATTATAAGGGTTGTGATCTGAGTTAGTGTGCCTGCTTTGGGTCATTAAAGAGTGTCAGATCAATAGGGCCTAAAATATATGGAGGTTCTGAAGACTTGAAAAGAAAGATACGGAGGTCCTTAAAGAGTTGCAAAGAAAGATAGGGAGGTCCTTAGGGAGCTCCTTAGGAATGATAAGCTCCTTAGGGAGATCCTAAGGATAGATAAAGAGGTCCGTAGGGAGCTCAGCCAAATCTACAGACCTCCATAGCCTCCTTTCCCACGGAGGCTTTTAAGGAGGTCCGTAAGGAGGTTTTACCCTCCGTATGGAGGAGGGGACTCCAGTAGGGGCTGTCGTGTTCCGTGCAGTTAATGGTTTCCTGTTCATGTTCCTGTGTGTGTTCCTGTGTGTGATCCTGCATTCCTGTGTGTGTGTGTATGATGTGTGTGTGTACGTGTGTGTGTGCGTGCGTGTGCGTGCGTGTGTACGTGTGTACGTGTGTATGTGTGTGTATGTGTGTGTATGTGTGTGCATGTGTGTGTATGTGTGTGTATGTGTGTGTGCGTTTGTGTGTGTGTGTGTGTGTGCGTGCGTGTGTGTGTGCGCGTGTGTGTGTACGCTTAGCACACATAATACCCCACGTTTTTGACGTTTTGGCTGGTTTTGATGCCATTTCCTGAATTTTACACTCAGCTTGCACCCCAGGAGATCAAACCACCATTACACTGCTCCACACAAATTCAGGAGTGTAATATGTGTGTGTCCAGACTTTTAGATCCCTGTATTGTGCATATTTTAGATTGGGCGTGAGTGCACGCTCAGCGTCTGCTCTCTTGCAACGCAGAAACTTTCTTCCACTACAGGCACATGGCGCAACCTCCCCAGTGGCCACTTACTACAAGCTTGCCTGCGCTACACCAGAATCACAGCAAACAGCAAACGCCACACAATAATGTCAGTTTCACACTTTCTTAGGCTGCCTGAAAGCACTGGGCAACGCCGCTCTGTCAGGAGGAGGCTGCTTGATCACGGGGGGGGGAGCAGCAGCAGCAGCAGCAGCTCACTAGGGCTCACCCTGCCCTCCTTTTCCACTCCTTCTTCTTCTGGGGACCGCTTCTAGCCCCAGGGTTTTAGGAGCATCTTGGGCACACGGCCGGGAGGTCAACAACCTGCATTGTCTTCCCCCATGACATTGGAACCAAGGTTGCCCTTTTCTGCACCACGCTCCTCTCTCCCCCCCCCAAGAAGGCGCAGGCTGCTCTCTCCCTCACACACATGGCACTTTCCTCCTCACTCCCAACTGCACCCAGTCAAAGGCAGCTAGGTACTCAGAGGCAAGACCGGTTTCAGCAGCCAAGCTTGGCGTGTTGCTGACGTCCGCACAGCAGCAGCACTCAGAATAGGGAAGCTGCAGCTCAGCAGCAGCGGCAGCAGCAGCAGCACAGCAGCTCGCAATCAGATGCCTCGCAAGGGGGGAGTGCTGTCAGTTGTGAGTGAGGATGAGCTGCTTCTGCCACTGACAGAATGAAAGAGATGAGCAGCAGCAGCAGGCAGGAGCTAGGCGTGGCACACAACGTCACGACCTGAGGGTGTTGCAGTGTTGTGTGCATGGCCCAGCACCTTTTGTTAAAGCGATTTTTATGATCTCTCTCAAAAATTATGAACATTCCTTCAAAAAACGAAGTTCCATCAACCGAAAATTGATCCCCGTATGGGTTACCAACCACAAAAGCATAAATTAGACATGGTTTCTCCTCCCAAAACGCGGAAGACTCGAAAGCCCCGGGACCTTCAAGAAGTCCCTCAGGACTATGTCCCACCCCCATTGCCGATGCCCGGAGATGACTTTGCCATGGTGGGCAGAATGGAGCGTGTGTAGTCCGGACTCTTTTGTCCGTTCAAAATTTCCCGGCATGTCTGTCGAATGCTTAGAGAGCAAATGGCCCTGCATGCAACCTGAATGCCAGTGCACTACTACTTACAAAGAAACAAGCCCTGCTGGAACATTACGTTCGTGCCACAAAACACACGCCCCTCTTCTGAACGCACACAGCCCGTCCGTGAGGTTGTCAAGCCAAACAACCAGCTGCAGCTCTCGGAGGCGGAACTTAATGATGAAGTTGCTAAGATGCTCACTGCCAACAACCCAACAGCACCAAAGAACATTGCCCGGTACAATGTCAAGGAGCGGGCATATAAGGTGAGCGCTACCACAGTTGCTGACGCCGTCAGGATTAATGATGCAGAATTGTAATTAGGTTAGGTTTGAGCGTTGCTGCATTGTTTGCCGTTATGTGTCCATACCCAGGTTCCAATGTACGAGCATTGATTCTCCTCAGGGAAATTCACGTAACTAATCCTGCTTAGTCACGTGTCGGGAGGGCCCAGCAATACTTCAAGGGAATGTTCGTCCAAACGCAGTTTGAGCCCATGGTGGAGCAGACCATAGTTCATTATGCAGCCGACGGATGGTTGCTACACAAGAGCGCAGATGATGCCAGGCGCCAGATGGATATGGATAAAATGGAGCATGAAGCTGCGTCGAAATACCAGTCAGAGGTAGGACAGGGTCTGTGCAGAATTAGAGTGTGGGTGTGTGTTTGGGTGCAATTATGGGTGTGGGTTTACATGTATGTTAGGGGGGGGGGGATCGTAGGTGTGGGTGTGGGTGGGTGCGTGTTGTATGTGTGCAAGTGTGGGTGTGTATTTGTGCATGGTAGCACGTAAATGTTTTGAGTGATTGTGCGTGTAACCATCTTATAAGGATTGCGTAGGGGATTTGGCATACACACAGCCAGAGAGTTGGTTTGTGATATGAGCTTGACAGACATCCTTTCCTGGTTTGTAACTGGCATCATTCTTGGTGTTGCACATTTGTCTGGCTCTGATGACACGCACGTGCACACAGGCGGACCGCTCCCATGATCGCCGCGATGAAGGGGAAGAGGCCCCCGACGACTCCCGCCAGCTGCGCAACCAGTTCAACTTCAGTGAGCGTGCCGCACAGACCGTAAACTTCCCATTGAAAGACAGGGAAACCTTCACAGAGCCCCCACCGACTCAGACAGTGCAAGGTACATTGTCGAGCACAGGCAGGGAATTGTTGCCTTACCTGCCTCCAATTTTGTTGCAAACAGTCAGGGGCCAAGGGCTTGATAGTTGCTTGTTCACATTCGCTTGTGCTTGTTGAATGCCCAGATCTAACTTATCGTGTTGGGGGTCATTCCTTCACGCACAGCGCATGTGTGCTTGTTTAACTAATATGCACTTCTGGGTGTCTGTGTATGTTCACCACTCGTGACACAGGCAGCTGTACACAGTGGGGCATCTATGATGAATACATTAGGGACCTGGAGCGGCAGAGGTTTGAAGAGAATTTGAAGACCAAGGGCGGGCGGGCAAAGAACCAGGAGGCTAAGGGTGCACAGGCAACGTCAGGGGAAAGCTCGTCACAGAAAAATCCAGAGGATGCGCTTCACAACCCTCACCTGGGGCAGGTGCGAGGGGTAGACGCAAGACAAGCACGCTATTGCACGCACACACACATACACACACAGGAGGGGAACGCTTGTTGTCTTCCCATCTACTTTTACAAAAAGGGTATAGTGAACGCGAACTCGTTTGTTTCGTTGTGAGCCAGCTCAAGGTCCTTGTTGCTTGTACTATGCAGGCTAGCCACATCATGGACCGCATGGTCAATCAGAACATGTATTATGCATTAATGCAGGCTAGCCATATCATGGACCGCATGGCCAATCAGAACATGTACGAGGAGATTGCCATGGACTTCAAGTACTGGGAGGACGCCAGTGATGCCTTTAGGTGAATGTTTGTGCGGCAGGAGTGCCTTTATAGGCAATACGATGAGGCGTCTCCACACACACTTGTGCGGCAGGAGTGCCTTTAAAGGCCCTTTAAAGGCAATACAAAAAGGCGTCTTCACACATGTTTGTGCGGCAGGAGTGCCTTTATGGCAATACGGAAACGTGTCTTCACACCACACAGGGCAGTCTTGGCACTTGAACCACCACTGCTCTTTTAATCCTTTCTTCTTCAAGTGTATTGGACCGAGAGCAAAGCTTTTATTTCTTTTTCGCCCTTGGCACACACCATGGTACTAGGTACGGCATTTTTATAGATCCAGCCCCAGCCGCACATAAGGCATGGCCACCTCTCAGGGGTCGTTCCCACTCAGAGGCATAGCACCTGAGTACTTGCATGCAACGACAGGACCTAACCCTCTGCTGCAAACCCCATGTCACTGCTCCAATTGTAGGAGTGAAAAGGCCGTCTGTCCATCTAGACGCAGCGACTTTATTCCCGCCTCACGCTTTTCACGTACAGGCCAGGAGAGGGTAGCCTCCTACCCCTCTGGAAGTTTGGCAGTGACAAGGCGCGTAGGCGGCAAGTCACTTCGCTCTGCTGGAACCCACGCTACAACGACCTCTTTGCAGTAGGCTACGGTTCCTATGACTTCCTGAAGCAAGCCTCAGGCCTGGTCAACATTTATAGCCTCAAGAACCCCTCACATCCTGAGTTCACGTACTCCACAGAGTCAGGCGTCATGTGCTTGCACTTCCACCCAGGTGGGGGGGCATTCCATGCCTGCCTGCATGTGTGAATGTGTGTGTGTAAGTGTGTGTGTCCATGTCTGCCTGTGCATATGTGTGTTTGCTTCTGTTAGCCACAATTTTGTTAACGTAATTGTGACATACAGACCCTTTGTGGCTATTGGGCTTTTGACTCTCTTGAGTTTTGCATGAAGGGTTTTAACACTTAGCACAGTCTCTTGCAGCACTTAAGTTCTTGACGGAGCAGGGGTCAAAGGATACTGAAATCTTAGTAACAACTGCCTACCTTATGAAGCCTGTACAATCGAACAAGTCAGGTATGCATGTGCTTATTTTTCTTCTCAGTCCCTACTTTCAAGCAAGGAAGCCAGCTTGGTAACGAAGCTGTTCAGAGGCTTTTTTAGAGGCAGGTGCCAGGTTGTGCTCCCATCACATGAGAAGTTAATCAGAGGTTACGCACAGAGTCGTTTATGCCTGTCTCCTTAAATATCTTTGCCTGCAGAGCACCCCAACTTGCTGGCTGTGGGCTGCTATGACGGCAGCGTCATGGTGTATGACGTGCACCTAAAGCAGACCACGCCCATCTACCAGTCATCCGTGCGCTCAGGGAAGCATAGCGACCCTGTTTGGAACGTGTTCTGGCAGGTGTGTACAACTCTGAGCCGCTGTGAAGCAGGCGACTGTCCTTGCAAGTTTCTTTCCCCTTGCCTTTGCCAAATACGTCTTGTTGTAAACCAGTGCAGTAGACTCGGGTGCACGGGTTTCCTCAAACCGCTCATAAATGTATATACTTGAACCGATAGACATTATTGTTGTAACAAATGAGGTGTGCAGATGTAAACACACACATACACACACTTTAAAGGTGGATGATGCCCAGAAAGCCCTTCAATTTGTGACCATCAGCTCAGATGGGTGCATCAACATCTGGACCCTCAACAAGAGTGAGCTCACGCATGAGTTCCTGATGAAGCTACGGAAGGAGGGCAAGGAGGGGGATGAGGGCAAAGGCCATGACGCAGGTCAGTGAAGCGCGTGCCTTCCACCTTGTCAGTAGGATATGTTGCAAAGGCAACCGGCTTAGGAACCGTAACAGCCCCCTCCCCCACCTGGTGTAGGGATGAGGGACCCTGACAGGATTGCTGTGCCCCCATCACAGATCACTTGCTTGCCTGCTGCCAGCCTTGACCTGTGTCTTTTGAACATCACAGGCGGCTAAGCATCACACACATGCACACACGCAAACATACACATATATTTTGACCCCTCTTACTCACAGCCAGCTAAAAACTGCTCTGAATCCTACTTAGGTGGTGGTCTAGCGGCTGAGGAGGAAGCAGCTGCAGCTGGTGTTGGAGGCATGGCTGGCGGATGCTGCATGGACTTCAACAAGGGTGCAGGTCAGGAGCACATCTACTTGGTGAGTTTTTTGTGTGTGTGTGTCCTTGTGTGTGTGTATATGAGCGTGTGTGCGTGTGTGTATGTCTATGTTTGTGAGGGAAGCCGAGCTGCAATAAATGTAGGGATGTCTTCTGCAAGAGGACACCACCTTTTAAGAGGAAGGCCCGCCTTCACGCGCTCATACCAGCAGCAGGAGTTACAAAACTTGTGTCAACAAGGCATGGTGCAAGCACCTAAAGTTTGCTGGCCTGTCACAGGAGCACAGCTGTGAATAAGGCACGGCTGTGTGCAAGATGGAGGACATTTTACAAACCGAAAACGTCCTTTTTGTTTCTATGTATATTTATTCTGTTTCAATGCGTGATTGTCAATGCTTGCCAACGTCGCTGCACTCCTCACCCATTGCTTCAAAAATTGTTGGATGCAAGCAAAAAAGGTTGGATGAAAACAAAAAGGGATCTAGAGTTGGTCAGAACCATACAAGTAGTATGATACACACAGTTTATATGCCGTACATACACGTATACAGACATCCCATGTACGTAAGGCTGGCCAAAACTGTGTATGGGAGTTATGTACATGTATTTATACGCTGTATAAATCGTATATGGATCGTTTGAGAATTGACCTCTTCAGATTGAAATCATGTTGGGTTTCATTTGTAGCGCTCAAAGAGCTCTGATCGCATACCCGATTTATATTTACCTGAAAATGAAACAGGGGGGGTATGCATGCTCACGAGGCCAACACCCATGCAAACACGCAGGCACACTGTCACTGTCACAAAAGTGTAAACCATAAAGCACGAGACTCCTCCCCCTCTTCTTCTCCCACCCTACCAAATCATCCCATTTGTGTATGTGCGTGTATTAGCAATTACTATACTCTGCATGAAGTGCACAAGTGTACATGTGTTTGTGCGTGCTTGCTTATGGTTTTACGCATGCGTGCGTGCTGGGGTTTGCACATGCACGCGTGTACGTGTGCGTGAGCGTGCATGTATGTATGTTGGTGTATTTGCGTGTGCACCTGTGCATACAAGTGTATGTGCATGTATATGTGTGTGCGTGCGTGCGTGCGTGCGTGCGTGCGGGGGTGCATGCATGCACATGTGCGTGAGTGAGAGTGTGCATGTGCCGTTTCTGTTCCTGCATCATCTCCGCCCTGGCAACCATGCATGCTCTCATGAGCTCAAACTTCTGCTTACCGTGTGGAACTCTCCCTTGCATCATGGACAAGTGAGGGAGCATTGCTAGCGACGCTGAAAAACTGGCGAAGCCCATCCCACGCTGTCTGTGCAATGCATGCGTGCATGTGTGTGTATGTATGCGTGTGCGTATGTGTGTTTATATGCATGTGCACTTGCGCGTGTGCGCACGCCTGTGTTTGTGCGTGCGTTTGTGTGTGCGCGCATGTATGCCTTTCTGCCCCACCGCGAACGCACAGTGCATAGCAAGCACCTGTACCGCTCCATGCCTTTAATCGCACGCCCCACGAGCACTCCAAGCCAACATGGACCGCATTCCTGTAGGGTCCCGTCCACTTCCGTGTTTGCTGAACTTGTAATTAAACTAAATTACATAGCCCATAAAAATCAGTATTGCTTGATTCTGCTTGCATGGTCAACCGTGAACTTTGCAGCCGGATCCAACCGGTCTCCTGACACAGGAAATGCAGCCAGGGAAGTGTGGACACTGCACCAGCAGGAAGTGGTCTGGGGTCCTGGCTGAGGAACCCTGGCAGCTTCTTGCAGCTTTCAGAAAGAAGAAGAATGTGCTCTATAACTTTGCACACAGCACCCCAGGGCCCCAAACATTTCTGGCACAGCACAAGTTATTGTAGGGAGCCTATGTTGAGTCTCAGCCCGGGAGGTGCCGTATGCAGGCCTGGGGTAGAGGTCTGAACAGCCCGAACATACTTGTCTCTAAAACTTTACACACCGCTCCCCAGGGCCCCCAAACTTTTCTGGTACGGTAAAAAGTTTGGTTAGGAGCCTATGTTGAGTTTCAGCCCGGGAGTTGTCCTGGGTGGGCCTGAGGAGGCTTGTGAAGTTTGGTGGGAAGGAAACTCTGCTGGGGCTCACGCCCCCACGAGGAGGGCTTCACCAAAAAGGAACACGCTAGTGATATGTGTATGTTTTATTAATGAAAATCTTTTCTATTTGCTGATGCAGGTGGGCACAGAAGAGGGCTCTATACACAAGTGCTCCAAGGCCTACTCCTCCCAGTACCTGTCTTCATACCAGGTGCGTGCACCTTATTGTTTTAAGCTTTTTTGTACCTGTCATTACCTATGCACGTTAACTAACTGGGTTTTAACTTGTATGTGTGGGAGATTTGATAAACCTTACCCCATATAATGTCCATAAATTGTGCCAATTAACATCCGTCGTCCTTTTAAACCAAGCTGCCCAAAACCCTGAACACAGCTTGACATGTATTTTTTTATAATTCCTTTATAAAAAGGACTTACTGGGATCATCGCCTGTATAGTTCTTCTCTTCATTTTTTATGGAAAGCGCAAAGAAGCAGGACTAGCATTGCATATCTGAGCAGCAGCCTGCACTAGACCATTCTTCTTTCTCACTCTTTTCCTCTTTTCCTTCAGGCCCACTCCCTGGCCGTGTACGGTGTCAAGTGGAATTGCATTCACCACAAAACATTCCTCTCCGCCAGTGCGGACTGGCTAGTCAAGCTGTGGGATGCCAATCAGCCACGCAAGCCCATTTTGACATTTGACTTCAGTGACGCGGTGCGTCAAGCAGCTGCAGACAGCTCTTTTATCGCTTTTTTGTCTCGCCTGGATGTTGCTTGCTCAGCCACTTACCCACGTTTTGGGGTCCAACCCCTTCAAAGTGTGGATTCAACTTGAGTCAGTTGGGACTTGAACCGCCAACTGCCTTCTGAGTCAGGCTCAGCTGCAAAGCAGACACAAATTCGTGTGTTCTTACTTCCAGGCATAACTTTTTGTGGCCTCCTGCAGGTTGGTGACATTGCTTGGGCGCCCTACTCGGCAACCGTCTTTGCAGCTGTCACAGACGATGGAAAGGTCCACGTTTATGACCTGTTTGAGCCCAAAGGCACTCTGACGCCTCTCTGCGCCCAAAAGGTTTGCAAATTTGCTGTAAACACATGAGCTATACTTTGCAATAAACTACATCTGAACCTGGAGCGACTGGTCATCATCATGCATACACACCCTCCTTTCCTGGCCAGACCAGCAAGCATAGATCAGCCATATCTCCCAGCCACTTCAACATTTGAAGATTTGAAAATCGTTATATATTGCTATATATTATTTCTCAAAATGCCTACAGGGATGCGGGCAAAAAGACCCTGTGCGTGGCTTGCAATCTGAATACAATATCCCAGCACAGAAACAGACATAATTACCCACGCGCTGCACTAATCTGTGCGTTAAAAGGGGATTTACAATTTATACCAGAATCTGAACGCGGATGTGGAAATGTGAAATGGGGCCGAGAAAGCAGACAGAGACTGCACGTGAGGGGGTGAAATGGTGAAACATTGCACCTAATCTACCAGAACTCTAATCAACCCCAACATTCAGAATAATCATAAAGATCATGTTCGATTTATTGAGCTTGTTCCTGCTCTGAAACCTTTGGAGGAAAAGCTGATACTCACAGCATTTATGTTCGAAACCTTTCCTCTACGTTCCTTATGAGAATGCCCCCCGCTCGCACAAACTTAAAATACAACCACTGAATTATATTTCAGATGCGAATCTGCTGAAGCAGAGGTTGATTGCAAGTTAAAGAATAAGCCATCTCCTGCTAAAAGTGGGTACAAATCAGGCTTTGGTTCCCATACAGCGCCCCAAATGCAAATCTTTGGTGAAGGTCATTGGTAAGGATGCAAACACAAATGTTGCACTCAGACGAGGTACAAGGGGCTTCAAATTGGATGAGCTGCTGTTTGCCTCTGCTTGGGGGGGCTTTGGCACAGGGAAGACCATCTGTATTCGGTTTAGTTTATTGGCTTCCAAAGCTTTGCCAACAAGCTTGGGTGTTCCTGTCAAAATGATCTCCATACACAAGTGCTGTGTCTTTTTTTCACACCTGCTTTCTGCACATACACAGGTGGTGAAAAAGGCAAAGCTCACCAAAGTGGTGTTCAACCCCAAGTGGCCCATCATCCTTGTTGGAGATGACAAGGGTGTGGTCACGTGCCTCAAGCTCTCCCCAAACCTGCGCAAGCAAGCGCTGCCCAAGCATGGCCAAAAGGTGAGTGCCGCAAAAACAAAATAGGGTTGGATGTGTGGGGTGTGTGTGGGGGGGTGTGGGTGTGGGTGTGGTTGCGGGTGGGAGTGTGGGTATTTGAGATGACTGAAGGTTCTTCCTTTCCGCCTGTTCTTCACATTGCAATCCAAAAGCCACCCGTGTTGCTTACAACAAATGAATGTTAGTAATAACACAGGTACTCGTGTTTTCATTTAATCACACCCAGCCCAACACGTGACTACTTAAGTTTCATCTGCCTTCCTTCCAGGAAACGATGGAGCAGCTAGAGTGTGCCAAGCTTGAACATGTGATTGACGTTGCCTGCCGCTCGGATCCTGAGGCGATGAAAGAGCAGGCAGCAGCTGCAAGCAAGCAGCAGGCAGCAGCGGCACCTTGATTCGTCCTTGTATGCTTATCGTTTTCAATTATCATTGGCTGCTTGTAAGAATTGATTTTGTTTCATTTCACTCCACAATCCTTTTGGTGTACATTTTGTGAGGCAAGTGAGACAAGCTTTTACCTCGCATGGTCCTGTGTGAACTTTATAATTTATTGGTCTCTGCTGATCAGGAAGAAAGAAACTTCGTTCAAAGATTGGATAACCTTCAGGAGGTCTGTTTCATTTCTCCTGGATACAAAATCTGTATTGCTCCTCCTCCAAGTTTTGTGTCAAAGCATGATCATCATGTCTCTGCCTGGTATCAGTCTGTGTGTCCACACCCTTCTCTTTGAGACCGCAACATGGAACCCCAGGTCCTCCCCTACCTGTGATTTGTGTGAGGATGATGAAAAGCATGCTATTTTCCACTGCACACACCCCCATAAAGTGTCTCTTCGCAGGAGATATGAGTCCTTATTCTCAGAGGGTAAGGGTAAGGGTAAGGGTTACACAGCTATATCCGCCAGCGAGGGCAGTTGAGCTATAGCAAAAAAAAAAGGCAGCTTCAAGAAGAGAAGGAGGCCAGACTGAACAAGACACCAGAAAAAGA
>Ga0307942_1003078_pt1:0-7500 | contig 13506 bp, 13 predicted proteins | sample OrgLakmetagen175_FD_201846 | JGI IMG/M metagenome (GOLD analysis project Ga0307942, IMG submission 201846) | Saline water microbial communities from Organic Lake, Antarctica - #175 | ecosystem: Environmental > Aquatic > Non-marine Saline and Alkaline > Saline | place: Antarctica: Organic...
CAACCAACTTGTTCACGATTTCCTTTCTCAGCAGAACAATAGACTTTTTCTTTTTCTTTCTGAGCTTATGGATTCATTTGTGGCTGGCCGAGACCAGTCAGCAGCCGATCAGCCAAACTACCTGGCTGGAGGTCACCCCCCATTGTAACCATTATGAATATATTCGTGGCTGGCCGAGACCAGTCAGCAGCCAATCAGCCAAACAACTCGGCTGAAGGTCACCCCCCATTGTAACCATTGTAATTGCAATTAAGTATGGTTGTATAAGTATAAGTATGGTCCTGGACAACCCTACAACTGCTATACGGTATTATGGGCAGGGAAATCACCAAAAATGTGGTCATATACGGTGTATATATATGGTTCTGGCCAACCCTGCAACTGAGTCGTGATAGCGACTATACGGAAGAAGTACAGAGTCAATTACAACTAGGGTTGGCCAGAACCGTATATCTACACCGTAAATGACCATCAGTAGGGTAATCTCCCTGCTAGTCCATTGGCACACGCATACCTACATCCTAATGGGGTGTGTACTTCTCATTGCTCACAGGTATACCTCGTAACTAGGATTGGCCAGAACTGCATATGCTTAGGGTTGGCCAGAACCGTATATATACACCGTATATGATCACATTTTTGGTGACTTCCCTGCCAGAAATACCGTATTTACACCCTATACGGTTCACCTTATATACAACGTATATGGTTCAACGTATATGGTTCTGGCCAACCCTACATATGCTACATGTTACACCGGACATGACCGTAAATAAGTTGATGTACCTGTTAAAAATACCGTGTATACACCGTATATATATGTATGGTTCTGGCCAACCCTACATATGCTACTTTTTACACTGTACATGACCGTAAGTAAGGTGATCAACTTGTTAAATATACCGTGTATACACCGTATGTATGTATATATATGTATGGTTTGGGCCAACCCTGAATATGCTACATGTTGCACCGGACATGACCGTAAGTAAGGTGATGTACCTGCCAAACATACCGTGTATACACCGTGTATACACCGTATATACATATATATATATATATATATATGGTGTATACACGGTATTTTTTACAGGTAGATCACCTTACTTACGGTCATGTATGGTGTAACATGTAGCACATATATATGTATGGATGTATGGTTCTGGCCAACCCTACATATGCTACATGATACACCGGACATGACCGTAAGTAAGGTGATCTACCTACATGATACACCGGACATGACCGTAAGTAAGGTGATCTACTTGTTAAATTTACAACGTATATAAACATCTAAATGTATGGTTCTGGCCAGTTTGACATCGTACATGACCAGATATCGGAAGCGCAAAGGCATTTAGGAGTTGATCTACCCTCTTCTGGCTCTTGAACAGAGGCGCGCACTTACACACACACACATACAAAAATACACACATTCTCTACACACACACTTTCTCTACACAAAAACACACACATTCTCTCTTCTCTCACTCTCTCTACACACACACTTTCACACACACACTCACACACACACACATACACCACAACGTGCAGCCCCCACCGCACCGCAGCCATCAGGCAGACCACACAACTGCTGTCTGCGGCAACCACCTTAATAAACGCACACACACACACACACACACACACACACATACACACACACTTTCACAAACACACACACTCACACACACATACACCTTCACAACGTGCAGCCCCCACCGCACCGCAGCCATCAGGCAGACCACACAACTGCTGTCTGCGGCAACCACCTTATTAAACGCACACACACACACACACACACACACACACACACACACACACACACAAAACACACACACACACACACACACACTCAGCACACGCACCTTCACATCGCGCAGCCCCCACCGTACCGCAACCATCAGCAGGGCATTACGCAGCGGCCACCCAGGGTGTGCTGAAAGGTTGCATGGGTCTGAGAACGCAAGCATCACCTCACCCCCACCAACCCTGGCAAGCTTAGCAGCTCCAGCACCTGCCTCCTCAACCCCTTGCCTGATGCCACCACCCCCCGCAAGCTCAGCAGCTCCTTCACCTGCATCCTCCGCCTCTTGCCTGATGTGGGCAGGGCGTAGGGAAGGCCAGGCGGACAATGGTAGTGCGTGCGCATCTGCCCAAGAGCCAGAGGGAGAGTGCAGCAGCCAAAAGGGGGAAGGCCTTCCGGTGGCTGAGGGTACAGGGCAATCACCACCGGTAGTTGCACTAGTAATCAAAGTAGCAGCAGCAGTATCTGCCTCTGGCCCCAGGCCACGCCAAACATCACAAGCCCCTACAATCTGCGATGAGGTACGTTGTGTTGCGTGTGCGTGTGCGTTGTTGTTATGTACGTGCGTGTGTTATGTACGTACGTGTGTTGTGTGCGCTGCATGTGTGTGTGTGTGCGCGCGCTGCGTGTGCGTGCGCGTGTTGTGTGTGCGTTGTATGTGTGCTGATCAAACATAGACTTTAGTTTCATGCACAACACCTTAATTGTTTTGCCTGCTTTCATCCTACCGCTGCTGATTATTGCGTCTGAAGCATAATCGAATAAATGGTCGTGCGCATGCAGGCAGCTTTGCCCTGGTACAAACTCACGTTCTCACTTGTGCTGTGTCTAAAGCTCGCCTGATTGGCACTGCCTCAACCACTAGTGCTGTACGTGCACATACACACGCATACAGACGGACTCACACACACACAAGCGCACACACACATACACACACACAAACACACACACAAACACACACACACACACACACGCACACGCACACGCACACAAACAGCTTTGCCTGAGTGCAAACCTGATCGGCAAATCTAGGTTATGCGCCTATGCTGCTGCCTCAGCAACAAAAGCGAGCTGCTTTGGCTGTGCACATGCTAACACAATCATACAAAATCACAATCACATTCACCTGTGCTGCTGCCTCAGCGTCCAAAGCATGCTGTAGGGACTGTGCACATGCAAACACAATCATACACAATCACATCATATGCACCTGTGCTGCTGCCGCAGCGTCCAAAGCATGCTGTAGGGACTGTGCACATGCAAATACAATCATACACAATCACAATCATATGCACCTGGGCTGCTGCCGCAGCGTCCAAAGCATGCTGTAGGGGCTGCGCACATGCAAACACAGTCATCCACAATCACAATCATATGCACCTGGGCTGCTGCCTCAGCGTCCAAAGCATGCCGCAGGAACTGCGCACATGCAAACACAATCATCCACAATCACAATCATATGCACCTGGGCTGCTGCCGCAGCGTCCAAAGCATGCTGTAGGGACTGCGCCTGCGATGCTGCCGTAAAAGGTGCAGGAGGCTTGAGTGCGGGTAAAGCAAACCTGGGGGGCAGAGGTATTGTGGTAAATGTGTGTATGTATGTGTGTATTTGCTGTAGTGACTGCGCCTGTGACGCTGCTGTAAAAGGTGCAGGAGGCTTGAGTGCGGGTAAAGCAAAGCTGAAGGGCAGAGGTATTGTGGTAAATGTGTGTATAAGTGTGTGTATTTGCTGCAGTGACTGCGCCTGTGACGCTGCCGTAAAAGGTGAAGGAGGCTTGAGTGCGGGTAAAGCAAAGCTGAAGGGCAGAGGTATTGTGGTAAATGTGTGTATAAGTGTGTGTATTTGCTGCAGTGACTGCGCCTGTGATGCCGCCGTAAAAGGTGCAGGAGGCTTCACTGCGGGCAACGCAACCCCAGAGGGCAGGCGTTGAGGTTTAAGTGTGTATATGTGTGTGTGTGTGTAATTGTGTGTGTTTGTGCATGTGTACGTGTCTATTAGCACATGTTTGTTGGTGGGAGAGCGGGTGTGTTTGTGGGTGTTTGAGGGGGGAGAAATGGAAAAAGCAACACAATACAATAGCCACAGGGGGGGGCTTGTTGGATAATTAGTTAGGTACTTATGACAGATGGCAACAGCGATACACAAATAAGTATAGGACAGAGCACGCGTGAAAAAAAAACACTATGCAGAATGAAAAAGTACTCCCCACGTTCATGTGTGTCACATCAGGTGCTGGTCATATTAAGGAGAAGGAGCTTCTTCGGTACCAGGCACTGTAAAGCTGCTCCACCACGGGTAAGAAGGAAACAGATTAAAATTGGCCAGGACCGTATATGTACGCCGTATATGATCATACTTTGCTGGTTTCCGTGCAAAAAGTACATGCACCGTGGTTTTGGCCAACCCTAAAAAGGATCAATGAGAATGAGGAGGGTTGCTGGCTAGGCATGTGCCATCATACATAGCATGTGCCACATGTATTTATAATTTATATAGGTATATATAACTTTGGATTACCTTTCAGCAACACTTCATTCATCAAGTGCAGGGTTGGCTGAAACCATAATAAGGTACGTACAGGTAGGTTGCTGCGGTGTATGTACGGTATTTTCGGCAGGGTAATCACCAATTATACGGTCATAAACCGTGTATATATACGGTTTTGGGCAACTCAATGTATACGTCTCTTATATATACTATGGCCAAAACTACTTGTTAAGCAGCGTGGAGGCAGGTTTGAAATCGTTTCTGAGCACATAACGAACAGGTTGGCCAATACTGTACACATATGCATATATTTAGAAAAAAGTAGGCAAACGCGCGCGCACGCACGCACACACACACACACACACACACACACACACAAACACGCATGCACACATACACACACAGGCTCACACACGCACACAAAGGCTCACATACGCACATAAAAACATAAACAAACAAGCCTACGCACCAATAGTGAAAATGAAACTGCTTGAGGTCCCCGTGCGCAGTCAGCCAAAAGGGGCACAACCGCTCCGGCTGCTGCTCTGCTGCGCCGCTTAGAATGTCATGCCAAATCTGCTCAGCGGCCTGTGAGAAGCGAGCAAGGTTAATGTTTTGTGTTGGCAGGTTTCAAGGGGCACGACTGCCCAGACTGCTGCTCTGTAGCGCCGCTTAAAATGCCATGCCAAATCTGCTCAGCGGCCTGTGAGAAGCGAGCAAGGTTAGTGTTTTGTGTTGGCAGGTTTTAAGGGGCACGACTGCCCAGACTGCTGCTCTGTAGCACCACTTAAAATGTCATGCAAAATCTACCCAGCGGCCTGTGAGAAGCGAGCAAGGTTAGTGTTTTGTGTTGGCAGGTTTAAAGGGGCACGACTGCTCAGGCTGTTGCTCCGCAGCACCACTTAAAATGTCATGCAAAATCTACTCAGCGGCCTGTGTGAGGCGATTATTTGTTATGTTTATGGTGCTTCGCAATTATGATTGTTACTCAGACACCGAATAATAATTGAAAATTAATTAATTCAAAAAATAGGGAAAACGCACTGGTGCTTGTGAGGACGCGCGTCGTAGGTTTGAACACCGCCATGATGGCCGCAAAGAGGGGACAACGGTCCTTTCATAAAAGGGTCAGGGAAACAGCTCAGACTGAAAGGTCTGATAGTGAGGAGGGCAGCCCAGCTGATGGCCGGGGGGAGATGGAGAGCTCAGAGCACAGCAAAGGCTGCATGCTGGCAAAGCAACGCCGCTTGTCTAATAAGCACCAGTGCGTTCTCCCCTATTTTTTAGAATTATTTTTTCGTAATTGCAAACCGCCATAAAGGGGCTCGACTGCTCAGGCTGTTGCTCTGCAGCATTGCTTTAGAGTAGTGTCATGCAAAATCTGCTCAACTGCCTGTGTGAGGCGATTATTTGTGATGTTTTGTGTGTCGGTATGTTTTAAGGGGCACGACCGCGCAGGCTGTTGCTCTGTAGCAGCGCCGCTTAAAATGTCATGCCTAAGGGCGGGTCATGACCTCGCCAAGACTCGCCGAGAGTGAGGCTCGCCGAGGCTCGGCGAGCCTTTTTCTTTCTCGGTGTGGAAGACACTCGCCGGCCAGCGAGGGTGTCCACTTTTTGGGCGGAATCAGTTCCATCTCCCCAGAAATCCCCAAAATTTCCCAAATCCGAAAATTTCGTGGCTGATTCGGCTGACAGGGCCATCTATAAGTATCTTCACTAATAATATTTATTGATTATTATATTTCACCAGGAAGAGTCAAAACGGGGTGTGCAACAGGGGGGGTGTAACCGCTAATCAAATTTTCCTGGCTCACACGCCCATTTTTTCCACCCGGTCTCGACGTTAATATTCATTCATATATATAAGCGAACAACAGAAAAAGTTTCGACTCACTCCGTGCAGATAGAAAGTGATTTTCTAACCGTAATGCACCAACTAGGGCCTCCCCAGCGAGCCTCGCTGGCAAAATCAGACACCCTATTCACCCACCCTTAGTCATGCCATGTCTGCTCAGGCGCCTGCCAGATATGTACGCTCTTGTATTTTGGCATGGCACTCCTAAAGGTCAGGGATGGCCAAAACCATGTATGTAAGGTGAATACCCATACAGATGTTTGGCAGGGACCGCCTAAATATACAGTCACATACCAGTCACATACCTGCACATACAGTATACTGGTATATATGTACCTACATATATACGGGTCCAGCCAACCCTAAACACAACCCTGGGCTCAACAAATGAACTAGGTATAAATAACAACGAATCACCAGGCAGACGTGTTGTCTAATTAAATTTCTGTTTCCTGACTGGCTGTGCAGTACACATTTGCATAATTGTTACCAAACAATTGAACCCAACAGAACCCTTTGGGTCCCCAAACAGGCACGGAATACACATTTGTTTTGCACACATCGGTATCGGTACCTACACTGTGTGTTTGTGCTGTGATAATGCAGAAGAAGGGCAACTCGATGCACGGTTCAATGCATGGCGCTTTTCGGTATGCACTCATGTATGTATACACTGTGCAGCTACGAAAGACCTGACCTGCTGCAGGATGAGGTGCCTGTCCATGGCTCGAAAGGCTTGCAGAGTGTTGGTGTTGAGCAGGGTACCACGCAAAGCATGCACCCCAGAACGTGGTGCAGGTGAGGCTGCAGGTGCACTAGCAAAGCTCTCGGAGTCCAAGTGCAGCTGGCTGGCAACCTCTGCATAGCGCGAGGGCCCCACCCACCCTGCACGCACAAGAGGGTGGTGCGGGTGTGCAGGGACAGACGGGATGCGCTATGCTGCACTGCACACTGCATTTCATGGTCGCAGTTCATGATGAAACATACCTGTGGTGCTTACAGGCGCCTCGGAAAGCTTCAGGGTGTGCAGCTTCTGCTCCCCAAGCTCAGACCAGAATGAGGCATCCACGCAGCTCTGAGAAGTGACAGAAACAGGAATACAGGCTGTTTGAGGACGCAAACTAGAGACCAGCCTCTCAAACCCATTGTCCAAAGCCATAAAATGCATGCAATACCTGGAGGGGTGAGAACTTTAGTACTGGACCCCCTGACATATTTTAATGTAATAAATTATTTACAACGATGATAAATTAAAACGCTGTTGCCTCGATTCGACATTTCAAAGCAACCATTTGAAAGCAGGCAAGAAGAAGCCAAGAAATAAGCAGGGTTGAAAAAGCAACCACGGTTAAA
>Ga0307942_1003078_pt1:12500-13506 | contig 13506 bp, 13 predicted proteins | sample OrgLakmetagen175_FD_201846 | JGI IMG/M metagenome (GOLD analysis project Ga0307942, IMG submission 201846) | Saline water microbial communities from Organic Lake, Antarctica - #175 | ecosystem: Environmental > Aquatic > Non-marine Saline and Alkaline > Saline | place: Antarctica...
AACCACTTGTGTGTTACCCCCCCCACACACATTGCAGTGCAACCTGGCGGAGCACTTGGCATCACGCAAGCCTGCATCAGAACACAGCAAGCGGGGCAGTGGGGGAACCAACAGGAGCGATAAAGCCTACAACGGTAGCACTAAACTGATGAGTGGCAGCACTAAACTGATGAATGGCAGCGGCAGTAGTGCAACGAGCAGTGGTGGCAGCAGCAGCAGCAGCAGCAGCAGCGCCGTGGGTGCTGGAAGTTTATTGGATGAGCGCAGCATGCTAGTGGTGGTGGGTGTGCTTGCAGCGACTCTGCAATACACACACAGATATACATACATAGACACACACACACGCACACACACACATACACACACAGCATGCTAGTGGTGGTGGGTGTGCTTGTGGTGACTCTGCAATACACACGCACACACATATACACACGCAGCAAGCTGGTGGTGGTGGGTGTGCTTGCAGCGACTCTGCATTACACACACAGATACACACACACACACACACACACACACACACAAGCTTCTCAGTACACAAAGGTGTGTGATGTTGCCTCTGTGCTGGAGCTCCTCAGCACATACACAGACACACACACACATTGACGCACACACACATACACACACATGCATACCTTATTAACACATGATCGTGCCTCTGCGCTATAGCTGCTCAGCACAGAAACACAACAAACACACACACACACACAACACACACATGCATGCATGTGTGCGTGATGTTGCCTCCGCGCCGGTGCTTCTCAGCACATGCACACACACACACACACACACACACACTTACACACATACACACACACATACACACACGCATACACACACGCATACACACACACAAACATACCCACACACGCATACACATTCATGCGTAGGTGCGTGATGTTGCCTCCGCACTGGAGCTCCTCAGCGCACACACACACACACACACACACACACACACACACACACACACACACACACACACACACACAGACACACACACGCAAACACA
>Ga0307942_1003081_pt1 | contig 13504 bp, 16 predicted proteins | sample OrgLakmetagen175_FD_201846 | JGI IMG/M metagenome (GOLD analysis project Ga0307942, IMG submission 201846) | Saline water microbial communities from Organic Lake, Antarctica - #175 | ecosystem: Environmental > Aquatic > Non-marine Saline and Alkaline > Saline | place: Antarctica: Organic Lake...
CCTCCTCCTCCTCCTCCTCCTCCTCCTCACCTTCCTGTGTATTAATGTATGTATGATTCACCAAGTGTGCGTCCACGTCATAAATGCTGCCGACTACAAAAGTGACGAAGCATCGCACTTTTGTGTGTGTCAACACATAAGTTTTCGTACTGTCACATAATACATAACACAAAGTGAAGCGAAATAAGTGGTCCCAAGCTTCTGCCTCCTTCATGGACTAGAAACGCAAGTGTTGCGCCCGACTTGTGCCTCTCACTCCTCCGCTGTCACTCCTTTTCAGGGGTTCTGCATTGTGGGCAGGTTGATGCTTTCTTAAACTGTGAGAAGTCATGGTCGACAGGCAGGAGCATCTCCTAGGCGGTGGAGTTGGGCAAGCTCTACTGACGTGCCAAAAAAAGACCGACGTCTTTCCATGCTAGAAGCCCTGCCCTTGCTAGCGCGTCTCACATATTTTCTGGACTTACAGCCCACTCCCAAACGGTACGAACACTTACTCCTCATCTGCTATCATTTGAGTCAGTCGCATCCCGTTCTGGTCCTAGATACTAGTATGAATTCCCACCTCAAACGGTCATTATTAACACCCTAATAATACGGTTAGTATGAACACCCTCATCAAAATGAACACCTACATACAGTTAACTAATTGCGTGTATACATTCATGCCCACCGCTCTCACCACCTACTCTCCGCATTCTACTCCTCCTCCCTTTCTGTCAATCACCGCCCTCTGCTGCACACGTCACTAAAAAAGAAATAGCTGCACGCACACACACACACCCAACATGTACCCACCGCTTCTGTCATCTCCACTTCCTCTCCTCCTTCACTGCTGCTCTCTCCACTTTGCCCCCCATTGTCTTCCTCTATTACTGCATACTCGTCACCCACGACAGAGGCCTTGTGGTTGAACAGATCCGCAAGTGGCACCTGCCACGCATTGACGTAAGGCTCTCTGTTTTTGATACCTATGCCTGCATCCATCTGCAGTATCCGACGGTGCTTTCCATGTGGTTTGTGGATGAACGTAAATTACCCTCTAAGTTCCGTATGTGGTTTTTGAACACAGAAGCAAAACCTGTTAGCCGCACTGCCTGACAGGCCGCGTCCTCAACACGCAGAATGACCGAGCACATCCACATTTGGCATGCTATGTATCAGTTTATTATCTTATAAGGTGCACCATTTATCACTATCAATATGTGGTGCACGTCTTCTTCTGTCACTGTCTAACTGAGACGCACCACCAGATGAGGCCACCGTGCAGTTGAATATGCGGTGGGGGAGGGTTTTATTGTACCCGGTGCCTAGCGGCTCCTTCTACTTCCATAACCCCCACAATTGTATGCCTTGATTTTCTCGCTCATCGTATGCCTTTTCTTTGCTTTCTTTACACCAATATGATGGTGCATGATTGTCCTACTTTATACAAAGCCTCTTCTTTGATTTCTTTGTACCTAATAGGATATGAGTGCAGAAATTTGTCTTATTTATTGAACGCTTCAAACCTACCCGACAATCAGTCGCCTTACCTGGAGCTTTTACCTGTACAAACTTGAACGAAGCTGGGTTTCCCGTCATATTATAAACTAGTAGCTTATGGTTGAAGACACAAGAGTATCTTTAATGTCACTACTGTATACACGCTCATTCACCTCCATTAATTGAAAAAGCAAAAATGATGGTAATGGTAGGAGACAGATGAACCTCACAGGAACATCCATTCTTTTCCAAATTAGCACAAGGCAAAGTTGAAATCCTGTACCGCCATAATATGACACTCTTGGCCACTCTTCAGCAAAGCACAATGTGAACTGAATCACAGAAACTTCTGCAGATCTCGACACTTTTTGAAAAGTGTTGTAGATATAATCATTTATGATTCATACAAACAATGAGCATTTGCTCTGCTGCCAAAAAACTTGCTTGTTAAGTATGCCAATAGACACTCGAGTACTACACGTGATTATGCTTACCATGAGCGTATATCCATCCTGTTTTGGGCTCCTTTTGCAAAGAATGCCTGAGAGGCAACCCACAGCACATGCCACATCTGCCGATATACACTCACCATCGCATCTCCATGGGCCTTGTCCACAAAGAATGCCCGAGAGGCAACCCAGGAGGCAGCCCTCCGAAACGCCTTGAGCGACCAGGCTCCACTTGCCCTGAGAAAAAGGAAACAACAATGCAGTGAGCAACACCCCCCAAGTTTGATAAGGAAAAGGAGCCACTTTGGTTCTGAGTACTGTAGGACTCAACCACCACAGAAAAGGGACTTAGATGACGTGTAGTGCTTGTCATGGGTAAGTGCCTGGCAGCTGGCAGCTGAAAACTAAGCCGTGTTGAACTGACGCAGCATGATAGCTAAGCTGCTGTGAGTGGGTGTTACGGCCCAATCATAGAACCCCGATATTTACGGATGCACCTGACAGCGGTCATTTGTGAAGCACCTACACACGCACGCACACACACACTAACATACACACTTAAACGCGTATATACTACATACACACGTATACGTACTGAGGGATCCTGTTGGGGAACCTCTGGGCCAACGGAGCTACATGCTCCTCGTAGTCACTCTGGGTTGCATCCCTGTCAGCAGAAAACAGGAGGAAAGTGTGGAGACATTTACAATTCACAAGCTGGCAGGCATCTGTCATATTCCAGGGGCTGGCCTAAAGTGTGCAAGCATCAATACACAAACACACACGTATACATATACACATTTGTTCTTACTTGTATATACATATACTTGTTACATGAGCGCGATCAGAGGACTCCCCGCTATAATCTTGCACATTCTCTAAAGTGTATACGTCCGCAAGTTCTTGTCAACCCTGCATCCCTGCACCCGCTGGTGGGACTATTGCCTTACAAATGTGGCAATTAATTGTTCACTCTGGGTCCCAACAAGTGTATACATTTATAGGTCCTGGCCAACCCTGCATGTCAACCAATGAGGCTTTTGCCTTACAAATGTGGCAATGGTTTTGTTCAGGTTACTTTGGGTCGCAAAATGGCCTCAGCATGATACCTCAAAATTGTCAAAACAAATTCCAGCTGCAGTGGACGGAATCATAAACACCGTGCCAACACACCCGCTTGCCTGTTATGACACCTTACACCCTGTCAATTGTCAATGAAAAAGAGTATGCAGGCCAGGAGGGTGTAGGAAGCATAACGTTTGGACGGCCTGTGCAGGCAGTGAAAATTCATTATCACATCAGTCCTGGAAAGGAGCCCTGTCAGTGAAATGGGTGGAAGATGTGTGAAAGTTCGGCTTTCAAAGATAGCGATTGTAACAATTGAGGTCATGTTCCTTTAAAAACCAACTGGTACACACACACTCACACACACATACACACACACATACACATTGTGTATTACACACATACAACACACACAAGTATATATACACACATTCACACAAGCACACGCACACACACACACGCTCGCACATGCGCGCGCACAAACCTTTGCTCTTGGATCTTGCCCTCAAGCTCAGTGCCATTGAGCAAGGCGTGGGCCTCGGGGTGTGTCCATAGCAGGGGTACAGACTCTCCCCTTTCAGGTAGAGAGCTGATGTAGCCATGCCTGTGGGTCACACACACACATATGTGAGCGCAGCTTTGTGACCCACAAGAAAAGCACACAGCCCCGATGGATGCGTAGCATCGTATCCCCATGGGGATACCCAGACACGCGCTTGACGTAGACCCACACTTTTTTTAAACAGGCGCATGGCGCACAGTTTTTGCCACTGCAAGCATCATTTCACACTAATGGTCCTGCTTCGACAAAACGTTTAATGCTTACTAGTACATGAGCACAAGGACAGATGCCGGCATCCCCCATATTGATCAGTCACTTCACTTCCCCACAAATGCCGGCATTTCCCGCAATGATCAGTCACTCCACTCCACGAGTGCTGCCGCCTAATCCCCACCCACCCATGCCCCCCTACTTCCTTACCCCTGTTGAGTACCCACTGTTTAATGTGCACACACCCTAAAATAGAGCACATACATAGAGAAGGTGCGAGGCTGTGAAAGTGTTTTTACCCCTAAGAACAGCACCCTCAAGGACAGCAGTCCTCCATGTTGATAGAGATATGCGCACCATGACGAGTCCTTTCCAATGCCCGCCTCGTACATAAGCGCTACAACAATCCCAAGCCCTCCTCGTATTTTCTGCAGGTCAGGGCGCCGGGACAGTAAGTGACTAAGGCTTGCTTGCTCCGGATCCCTTTTTTCCAGGGTCAAGGCTGGCCAATAAGGTGTCAAGTGCAAACTAACAAATTTTTGTTTGGTGGAAGGGCAAGGGTGGAAAGCAGTATTCCAATTCTCACCTCTTGTGCGAGGATGTCTGCGATGGCCGTGTTCCTTATGCTCAAAATCTGTGGAGGTGAGGGAGAAATTTTGAAGGGAAAGGATGTTGAAGCAGGCACTGTATTTACCACTGGTTGCCTAACTGCATGAGAAGCACAAATGTACAAGCGCTCTCTTATCAATTCATGAAGGTAAAAGAAGATGGATTGGGTTCCATAAACGCACGGCTGTCTTAGGTATGTTGCACAATTGAACGCCGGAGCAGATGGGCTCCGCAGCCCTCACACAGAAGCCAGCACTGCCGGCTTCCAACACAACATTTCGGTTCCAGCCTATGCCTTTTTCGTGCATCCATTTCTTCAGCAGCTCGAGCTGTGGCGCTTGCATCTTGTTCCTGTTCAGCCGCCAATTTCCAGGTTGCCAAGCCAACTAGAAGCTGCCTAAGCAGACTGTCCCTTATTAGGAATGTAGCTGCACCTGGAAAAAGTTAAAAGTGACAAATTATTACAATTCCTTGACACATCATCCCAAAAATTCAAATGCAATAAGAGTCATCAAGCAGCTCAGCAGTTGGCATTCAGTAGTTAGATGCAAGGCATGAAAGGCCTGCACCCCAGCCAAGGGGCGCACAGAGGGTGGAGCAGCAGCTGTTCAGCGCCCGTGCCAAGGCTGCAGAACCCCGTTTGCCCCCGTGTAGCATCCGTGAGAAGTAGAAGCAGCAGAGGGGTGGAGTGCAGGGCACAGCTAGCAGCTATGAGGATGCTGGGGTGTGGGAGTGCCTCACCCCCCACTGTCCTGAGCAACGGTGATCTCGCCACCCTCGTGGAGACTAACGACGAATGGATCAGCTCCAGGACGGGTATCAAACGCAGGCAAGGCTTGTGTCTGAAGGAAGGGGGGGAGAGACTTGTTCCAAGCTTCGCAATCTGATATGCGTTTGGGAGTTTTCCTCCGTGCTCGGGCGAGGGCACACACGCGGCACAGCTGAATTAATATGTGTATGAAATGCAGGCATGTGCTGGCTAAGGGCGAGACGTTGACGGGCCTGGCCGTGCAGTCCAGCATTGCAGCCCTGGAGATGGCCAACGTCCAGGCCCAGGACCTGGACCTCATCGTGTTCGCCACCTCCTCACCTGATGACTTGTTTGGAAGCGCCTGCCAGGTGCTTGGGGGATGCAGTAGGGTACAGCAGGGAGAAAGGAAACAGTTGGACTGATCAGTGCTGCGTCAGCAACGAGCGCTCCCAGTTTTTAATTTCAGTACGGTTGCTTGCAAAGACGGTGCTGCAGGCTGGGATAGGCTTACACAGACACTGCCAGATTGCCCGTGCTCACATGCTTACATTGCAGTTGCAAGCAGCCATTGGCGCTAAGAATGCGTGCGCCTTTGACCTGACAGCAGCGTGCAGTGGCTTCGTGCTAGGCATCATCACAGCTGGGCAATACATTCGGACAGGGACCTCAAAGAAAGTCCTTGTTGTGGGCGGGGATGCTCTGTCCAGATTTGTAGATTGGCGCGATAGAGGTGAGTGGCTCTTGCAACCTGTGCAGGACGCACTCTCATGTGTCTGCGCATGCACCTCCGTAAATTTATGTCAAGCAATAGTGCACACACACAACTGTGCACTCACCTGCTTCTTGTTCTCTCTTTATGTGCTCACATACAATGCGAGCACCGGTGCAAAGTACCACACATCCGTGCACGCACGAGCGCGTGCGCGCGCAGTGCGTGCACGCACACACACACACACACACACGCACTCACACACACACACACGCACACACACTAACGACACACACACACACACACTTACACAAACGACAGGAACCTGCATCTTATTTGGCGATGGCTGTGGTGCCATGGTCATGAGCGCTTCAGAGGCAGGGGACACAGCTCCATGCTCTCTCTTAGGCTTCAGCATGCACAGGTAGGCAGCCTGTATGCCTGTAAAGCCTGTGAAGCTTGTATAATGCACTGAGTCGGGACGCAGAGAGATGTTGTGCGGAAGTATCGAGAATCGAGACATCCGAAAGCATTTGCCCCGAACTCTCTAGGGTCTGCAATTGAACACTGTCTGTAGGTGTGAAGGAAGCCTTATCTTCACCATCCTGTAGGTATGAAGACTTTTACATGTAATAGTACAAGAGCATTAACATCTTCTTTGCTTTTAGGTCTGGCAGAGCTTGCCTGATTCCTTGCTCCTCTTGATACATTTGCCTCTTCTTTCTCACTTGCATTGTGAAAAGCTTGCATCCGCTTTCCTGCTTGCTTAGTGTGACTGTTTGAGAAAAAACAGGCAGATTGCTTGTAACCAGGGGAATCCGAACAGCTGTAAGATTCATCTGGCAGTGGCATTTCTGAATCTCTTGCGTGATATGGCTCAGGAGGTCCAACGTCAGGAGTTCACACTGATTTTCCCGACACTGCTCTGGCCATAAATGTTGCTCTTTCCTCCGTACAAACTAATTCTGTCACCCTTGCCATGTTCCTCCTCACGTGCTGCAGTGACGGTGCGGGGCAGAAGAACTTGAATTGTATGTTTTCCAAAGAGGGCGTGAAGGCGCAGCACGATGGGACGGCTGCCAGTGACGAGGGGGCGTTCAGCAACATCGCCATGCAGGTACGCGCACGGTGGTCGGTGTGAGCATTTCGTTGTTGACGAGGGGGTGTTCAGCGACCTCGCCATGCAGGTACGCGCATGGGTGGGAGGGGGAGGAAACGGCAAACAGGTCAGAGGATCAGCGTTTACATAATATGCCTGGGGCTCTCAAAAAAGGAGGACAAAGAAGCGGGACCCACTCTTATTAGCTTAGATGCCACGGATTACCAGCTTGTTCATGCCACCTTGCGGCAGCCACTCTAGTGGCAAGGAGCTGCATCAGTCAGTGGGGTGAAAGCACCTCCATCCTCCACCACACATTCTTTCACGCTCTAGTCAGCGATGCGGCTTGATCCCCCAGACAACTCTTCACCACCCCCTAGTGGATGTCGTCACTTTTTCTTCCTCCCCACACCCTGGCAAAGGTGAAATGAATGCACACACGCAAGCATTCACGTGCGTGCACACACATGCACAATTGCACACGTTCACATGGACGCACTTGCAGGGTGCCGAGGTGTTCAAATTTGCAGTACGTTCGGTGCCTCAAGTAATAGAAAAGGCGCTCAACAATGCAGGCATGCAGAAGGAGCAGATAGACTGGCTGGTCATGCACCAGGTGCGTTTTTGATGACAGTTTTAGAAAAGTTAAAAAAGGCACTGAACGACGCAGGCATGCAGAATGAGCAAATTAATTAGCTGGTCGTGCACCTGGTGGGTTTGAGTGACAAAATGTAAAACCATTCATAAACCTCGCGAGTGGCTTGGCATATATAATTTGTAAAGACCTTTCCAGAGCCATATATGTACGTATACGTACACGATGTACACACACTTGTTTGCAGGGAAGCATAAGTATGTGCTCGCACGCAGTAGGGTCGGCCCGAAGCGTATACGTACACATACGCCGTGTATAAACCGTTAATATACGTATATTCCGTATATCCCATACGTGGGATTTCTGTATACGTATATATACGCTGTATAAACCATATATATACGTATATTCCGTATAAACCGTCAGAGGGGGTTATCTGAGGCCCAATATGGGTAGGGTTTTTGCATGCTCCCAGGGTATGGCTCCCCTAACTGGCACGTTTCAAGCTCAGCTCTGATTTCAAAAGTTCCAATGCAGCTGAGCTTGAAACGTGCCAGTTAGGGGAGCCATACCTAATCTTCCGCGGCGTGAGCCCTACTTTTTGAGCAGCCATATGCTGTATCTGACCAGCCAGCGCACCAAACTGAGTGATGCTTGGTGTTTTGAAATCCCTGAATTAAATAAGGATCATTGCAAAAACAATGGAGCAAAAAGAGCAAATGGTTGGCGAGATATGCAAATTTATGCATCATTCCCCATGGTGAGCACCTATATAGGGTACAGGTACACGACGTGTGCATTTAGTCCTGTCATTCCTTACGCAGGGCGACTTAATTAAATGCACATGCCCTGGTAGCTTATAATATCAGTAACAGTGTGGAGCTAGATTGGGTTCAATGTGGTGAAGAGAGTGGTTGCCCCTTTAATGCAAAAAGGAGCATGTTTGGACATTTGCTCAGATAACCCCCTCTGATAAACCGTATTTTAACCATATATTTGAAAATTCGACCTTTTCAGAATTTATATTTAGGGTGGTCATTTTTAAGATTTAAAGAGCTGTATTCGTATATCCCATTTATATTGACCAAAAAAGGAAAGTTATGCTTGCCCAAAGAGGCCAAAACACACAGGCACACATGGTCACTGTCACGAGACTCCTCTTCTTCCCCCACCCCATCAAATTACCCCGTTTGTGTATGCATGCGTGAAGTTGTGCGCGCGTGTGTACTTGCACGCGTGCTGGAACTCGTGCATGCTCGCGTGTACATGTGCGTGTGCGTGCATGTGTGTATGTGTGTGCATGCGTATGTATATAGTGCGTGCATGTGCGTGTGCATTTGCGCGCGTGCATGCACACGTGTGCGTGCGCATGCTTACATGTGCGTGTGCGTGTGCATGCTTACGTTTGCGCAAACATGCATGTGCGCGTGCTTGCTTATGATTGTATGCATGCACGCGTGCATGCACACGTGTGCGTGCGCATGCGTGCGTTTGCGTGTGCATGTGCATGCTTACGTGTGTGTGCGTGTGCGTGTGCATGCTTACGTGTGCACAAACATGCGTGTGCGCGTACTTGCTTATGGTTGTATGCATGCATGGGTGTGTGCATGTGCATATACATATACATTTGCGTGCGTGCTGAGGTCCGTACATGCATGCGTGTATGCGTGCGTGTGCATACATGTGTGTAAAAGCGCATGCAAGTGCCTTTACGCACATACGTGTGTGTTTGTGTGTGCATCTGTGCACACAGGTTTGCGTGCATGCACATGTGCGCGTATGCGGGGGTGGGTGCATGCACATGCGTGAAGAGTGTGCGTGTGTCGTTTCTGTTCCTGCATCATCTCCGCCCTGGAGACCTTAAGTGGGGTTGGCTTGCATGCCCTGCTCATACTCAAACTCTGGTGCTCCTGGTGCTGCTGCTTCTGAACCCCTTGCTATCAAACCACTGGCTGCTGTTGAACCATGACAGATTCCCTTCCACGAGGGACACTGCTGTTCAATAAAACAAAAACGTTAAATATTGCCCGGATACAGGGCTTTGAATTTTTGTGGTCATCAAGGCCAGTGGAAGGTCGCTTTCAACCACTCATTCAGACCGTATATATATACTTATAATGCGTATACCGTAGGTTCACTTTCACTTCAGAAATTAAAAAATTATTTGGCAAAAAAAGGAAAATTTTTATTAATTCTCGGGGCCCTCTCCGAACTGAATTTGAAGTGATAAATTAATTATTTTAAGTGGCTTTCAGGGAGGTTTTAAGAATTAGCTCCCAGCGAGCCCTGGTTGTGAACCCCTAACCCGTTCTTCGAGCCCCTGTCCCCAGCTGAGAGGGTGGCCGCTCAGCAGAGGGACCATGAGAAGCTGCAGAGGGAGAGGCAGCTCAGGGAGCTGGCAGAGGCATAGGCAAAGGCAAAGGGCGCGGCTGTGAAGAGGCCCGTGGGGCGTCCATGCATGCTGCTCCAAGAACAAGCCTCCTCCTCTCACAGGCCCTCCAGGCCCTCCCTTGGGGCATCCACACAGAGTTAGTGAAGATGACAAGTGGGTAAGAGGGTTGCTTCTTTGATTGAGGGAAGCACCTGCGCAAGCACTCAGCAGTGGTTCTCCCCATGCAGCCAATGGGCAGTCTGCCCATCAGCCTGCACAGCAGCAGCAGCTTCAGCCAACAGTGGGGGTCTTTCTAATTCACAAATTAATTCCTGACAGGGCCTGCCCGAACTGGATTCGAACTCGAAAATTAATCCCCAGACCCCCTCACGAACTAAAATCGAAAATTTAATTGATTTTTAGTGAACCTACGGTATATACGCCGGCTAGAATTCACATACGGTCATACGAAGACGGATACGGAGAAATTTATTTATACGTCCGTATATATACTTACACGGTTCTGGCCAACCCTATTTATACGTGTATCGTTAATTCATATGCGTCAGATTGGACCTGTCCTTGTCTGCGTAGACATCTGCGTGGACGAGAGGTTAAAAACCTTTCTAAAATTCACGCTAAGCCGTGCCCAGGCATGTGTCATACAGCTTATTTATATAAAACGCCATACCGTATTAAACGTATTATTTAATGTATTGACATCCCAAATAACCGTATAACACAATCCTGGCCGTGCCTTTTTTGGGAGAAAAAGGCACACCACATTGTATCGCTGTGACGTGTGGTCTGGTGGAAAAAGCGGTAACCTGTGTTATTCGTGAGTGTGCGACCTGACCGCACCCAACGCCACCTGAAAAGGCCTGCATGTGGCTTATAAAAGGCGTTTTTAATGTGGCCTGCATCAATGTGGCCTGCGTGTGGCTTGAAAAAGGCGGTTTCAACGTGCAAAGGGTGCACAGCCCATTCCGTTCCATGGTGTAGGATGGATATGAATAGTGGTGCGTGACTGGATCAGGCACGGATTTAAGTCTGTTGCAACCTCCTCACCGCGGCTCCACCATTGTGCAGGCAAACCAACGCATCTTGGACTCCGTGGCACAGAGAATGGAGCTGCCCCCAGACCATGTCATCTCCAATTTAGAAGGTGAAGAGCGCGCTTCTGTATTTGTACATATGTGTGTGTACAGCTGTTCAGGGGTGAGTGCACTTCACATGTGACTGAATGAGATTGAAAACTTTACAGGGGTGAGTGCAAGTTGCACGTGTGTAATGTGTGCGTGCGTGTTTTTTTTGTGTGTGCACACCTGGTTTACAAAAATAGGATGAGTATGAGTTACTACCACAGCTATGTATGTGTTATGTGTGCATGCATGGCAGAGCCCCTTTGTACTCATTCAAGCTTGCCTGAACCTTTAGTGAGTGTGTATGTTGTGTTTAAAACACACTTTAACCCTCCTAACTCCAGCGTTTGCTGTATTCGTTATGATGGAGGAGTCTTACAGTTCTCGGTATTAGTTCTCGGTATTAAAATGTTTGCATGATCAAGGATGAGAAGAAGTAAATTTTCAGCGACTTGTTTCTTGCAAACATATACATCTACTTGCGGCAATTGCAACCTGAAGTACTCGTTCACACGCGCATGCACACCCACCGACCCATAGACACACACATATGCGCGCATTTCCTGCAGAGTATGGCAACACATCAGCGGGCTCTATACCTCTCGCGCTGGATGCAGCTGTGCGTAACGGGAGTATAAAGAAGGGCGACGTGGTGAGCATTGGGTGCTGCACAAAGTGTGACGTAAAGTGATTTTTACTTTAATACTTGTTTTCCTTGGCTTCTCTATCCATCCCTTCATTTCCTCCGTCCTGACAACCTGTGCAAGCAATGCTTGCTGCACCATGGTCAACGATGAGGCAATTGTAAATACGCCCGATCTTTCAAACATATGCACACATGCATGCATACACAAAAATACACGTCCACATGTGCACACACACACACACACACACGCAGGTGGCATTTGCAGGCTTTGGTGCTGGGCTCACCTGGGCCGCTGCCATCGTGCGTTGGGGCTGAACCCACACGATAAGAAACTTAGTTCAATGAGCCCGGCGGTAAACAAGGAGCACAGCAGGTCATGTGTGCTTGCACAGGCGCGTGTGGCGTGCTTCCTCAGTTTGCTAGAGAGTGTGTTTCCTTGGTGTGCCTAGAGAGCGTGCTTCCTCGGTGAGCCTATGCAGACGGTTCCCGGTGCTCTTCTGCACAGAGAGTGTGAAGGAAAGGGAGGAGTGGCCCTGCAGTGTATAGAGAGTGAGGTGGCGCCCATAGCACTCGCTGAGTGGTGACCTGCTGTGTGAGCTGTCGCCGGCGTTTGCTTGACCGTCTCTCAGACCTGTGTTGTGCTGCCTGATGGCTACCTTCATGTCTTTTGTCTTGAGGGGTGATCCCCCGAACAACACAAGCGGCAGGCATCCAGCCTGCCTGGCATTTGTGAGTCCAGTTCAGGCGAAATGCAGGGTCGCAAGCATCATGGTTCCTTGAGGCTCAGTTCTTGTGCTCTGTATGCGTGGATGTGTTGGTGTTCCCCTTTTCGTCCTGCCTTGCTTTCTTCTTCCATCTGTGCCTTCATCCTACTTTTTGATAGGGAATGTAGCTAGCAGCCAGGCATGTTGGGCCTCATGCACAAACAAGGGGCTTGAGTTCTGACTGGTTTACTCATGTGGTAGATTGTGCAGGACTAGTTGTGTTGAAACAGAGGGTGCATGCTCTCCTGACAAATGTGCTCATCCTCTTTGCAGTGTTGTGGTTGCACATCAAAGACTTGTGCCTCGATTGCACTTTCTTTCAGGGCAAAGTCTGCAGGTAATAGAAATAGCTGCATTCTTCAGTTTACGGCAGTAGTGTGGTATAATGTGTGCTGATTTATGTGTGTGCAGCATTCTCCTCCTCTGGTTCTACATGTCGCATTTGCAGTGTCTTGACCTCTTGCGCAACCATCTACCACTACGGCGCCTATCTCCCCCTCTCTGCGGTGCTCTAAGCAACCTTGAACTAAGTACTCAAAAACGGACCATAACAGGGATCCAACAATCGTTGGCAAGCATGACCATATTTTAGCAACTGTTAGAAACTGTTAAGTACCAATGCCTTTTTTGTTTATGTCCTGCAATTTTCATTAAAAACATGTTTCTGCCGCTCTATGGTTGAGGCTTTTTATTCGTTTCCTTGATGAACTCCCCGCATTGTTGACCAGTTAAAAGCTGCAAGGACTAGCACAATCTCTAAAGATTAAGTTACAATAATCACAGTCTATGGTATGTGCACGCACACCAACTGAAAGGGTTTACAGAGTTTACAGGTTAAGCCATCAATCAAAAAGTGTGGCTGCCAGGTTGCGTATGGAAACAGTGTAAAAAGAAGAAATTAATGAGGTTGTAGCAATTAAAGGACAAGGGTTACAAGGATGGCCTACAGCCCGAGTCTCTGGCTGATGGCAATTGGCTGGTGAAACAAAATCAACCAGTGTCGAAAATTGAAACTAAATCTGACACAAACTTGAGGAGTCTGTATGAGTC
>Ga0307942_1003084_pt1 | contig 13492 bp, 14 predicted proteins | sample OrgLakmetagen175_FD_201846 | JGI IMG/M metagenome (GOLD analysis project Ga0307942, IMG submission 201846) | Saline water microbial communities from Organic Lake, Antarctica - #175 | ecosystem: Environmental > Aquatic > Non-marine Saline and Alkaline > Saline | place: Antarctica: Organic Lake...
ATATATATATATATATATATATATATATATATGTATATGGTTCTGGCCGACCCGGTACACAATTGTAGGACGCACACATCAATGTATTCCCTGCAAGTAAGGCTGGTGAGGACGGCACATACTTCTCAGATCCGTCAGAGCGTGCATACATCACTGCTGCATAAATGCCTGGTCAGGTTTTTATGGTACGATGCCATCCATCGCATCATACATCTTATCATACATCAGGTCTATGTGTAAGCTTTATATACCTCCAGTGAAACGTTGCGTACGTGCGCATCCTTATACTTGTGTGCTGCTACGTACCTCCTCACTCGAATACTACTACGATTTCTTGCTACTTGCTTAATGGTAAACTACCAGAGGGGGTCATCTGATGCCCAAAATGGGTATTTTTTTTGCATGCTCCTAGGGTATGGCTCCCCTAATTTCCTAGTTTCAAGCTCAGCCCTGATATGCAGGGCTACTCGGATATCAATGCAACCGAGATTTAGACTAGCAAATGAGGGGAGCCATACCTAATCGGTTGCGGCGTGAACCCTACTTCTTGAGAAGCTATATGCTGATCTGACCAGCCAGCCCACCAAACTGAGTGGTGTTCGGTGTTTTGAACTCCTTATAATGATTAAAGGTCATTGCAAAAACAATAGAGCAAAAACACCAAGTGGTTGACAAGATATGCAGATTAATGCGCCATTCCCCATGCAAAGCACCCATCTAGGGTATAGGTATACAATGTATGCATTTAACCCTGTCATTTCTTATGCAGGGAGACTTAACTTAATCCGAGCACATGCTCTGGTAGCTTATAGAGTCACCATCAGTGTGAAGCTGGATTGGGTCCAATTTGATGAATTAATGTATAAGTAGTTGCCCCTTTAATGCAGAAATGAGCATGGTTGGACTTTTGCTCAGATAACCCCCCCCTCTGGATACAACAACCTACATAGTTGTATACGTACTTACCTGATAGCCACACTTGTATTACCTCATAGCCACACGTGTATTACGTCATAGCCACACTTGTATTACCTCATAACCACACTTGTATACAAACTTACCTCATAACCACACTTGTATACAAACTTACCTCATAGCCACACGTGTATTACCTCATAGCCACACTTGTATTACCTCATAGTCACACTTGTATTACCTCATAACCACACTTGTATACAAACTTACCTCATAGCCACACGTGTATTGCCTCATAGCCACACGTGTATACAAACTAACCTCATAGCCACACGTGTATACGAACTTACCTCATAGCCACACTTGTATCTTTTTTATCCACGCCTATTTTATACAGCTCCTACTCCTCCCACAATCAGACAGCACAATTGATCGATGACATTCGTTGTTGCTGCTACATCCAGGCAGTTATTCGATCTGACAACTCCTTGTGGCGTGCAAGCTGCTTACCACCATACACCCCCCCCCCCTTGTCTCCCTCTTGTGCTTTACCCATTCCTATACCCACACCTCATCTCCCTCTTACGCTTTACCCAATACTTATACCCACACCTCATCTCCCTCTTACGCTTTACCCAATACTTACACCCACACCTCATCTCCCTCCTATGCACTACCCATTACCCATACCCACACCTTGTCCACCCACCAATGTATCCTTCCCTTACTCTCATCTAAAGCACCCTCCTCTCCCCTAACTTTAAATGAGAAAACCCATCAGTGCCTCCTCCCTTCTCTTACACTTCATATCAAACATTCTCCCCTCGCCTGCCCCTATAGTACCTCCATCACCTTACCTGCGCCCCCCAACACAATTCCCTGCCACTTACTATATACAGACCAGAACGACCTGTTCAGATTGTGTGTAATTTGTGTAATTTTTGTTGCATATGTGTGGTATATAGGGCGTGTGTTTCTGATGATGAGCCATTCAAATTCTGTGATTCATGGCACAAATCTTACTAATCAGCTCGTTAGGAGGGTTTTTCTGTATACTTTCGGTTGGCCAGAACGGAGTATACACACCCGTATGATTTCCCTGCCAAAAACTGAACAGGGACACACCATATATATACCGTATGTATATAGCTATGTGGTTCTGACCAACCCCAGTTATACTCAAGCAGGCAACCGAGGTTACAGAATTATTCAACAGTCCAAGCGTGTGATGTTACGAAGTGCGTAGCATACTATTGTTAACCAACCGAAATACACCCACTCTACTGCCTTAGCCGTTGGCTAACTATAGTACGCTATGCACTTCGTAACATGTGACAGCTAAGCTGAAACCATATATATACCGTATGTATATAACACGTGGTTCTGGCCAACCCCGTAATTACACCGTACCGTAAATACACCGTATATATATATGGTTCTGGCCTACCCTAATTACCGATGCCCAAGTAGGTCACATAACATGAAGCCATGAAACGGCACATTTCAAAGCACGACACCAAAGCACAGAGCCCCACGTTACAACGACACACAGGAGCTCCAGAAAAGAGATGTGGCTGCAGCATGCATGCTTGGACTAGAAGCTGTCTCATTGGACTAAGAGCGCTAAATGCCGTTTCATCAGGTCTGGAAGGTTGGAACCGTTGTTCTGTGAGGTGTACTTATAATATCCAGCAGGGGAAATTTTATAAATTGGTTTCTACTGTATGTTGGGTCATATGCAGAGAAAGGTTTATTGAATGATTAGCCTGTATGTTGGGGGCCTCACTTCCAATATGCACGAGTTGGTGGGTACTATCAAGCACCTTGGTACCATCAAGCACCTATCAAGCACCTTGGTACTACCAAGCATTTGGTCAAGCTAGAAAATTCTGAGGCAGAATGCACATTGGCTCAACAATAGCGCATCCGTTTGTTTTGTGTGTCCCTGCACCACGGTTTATCTTTGCATGTGTTCAAGCCCTTGCGTAGTTGGCAATGCATTGTATAGTGTGTGGGTACATGCAGGCATTGGACCTGCTGTATGGCTGTTTGCTTTTAAATAAGTTGCAAAAGGAGTTGTTAGTTAACAAAATGCTCTTTGCTTTGGTTAAGCTGTTTAATTTCTTTTGCTGAAGGAGGACTATCATGCAACCTGCTGCTTTTATAGTTTGGATGACTTCTGCTGATTCTGGCAGGTGTCTTTCCATCTCCTTACCCTTCTCTTTGGTCTTTTCTTGCTTTCCGCACACAACACACACACAAGCACAGTTACTCTATCCAATTCTATCAAACTTTAATTTATGCCCAACTGCATAACGTTCAGGCGGCAGACTGGATCCCGATAAGCCTTCTCTGCGGATGTATCGGAGGGAAATCTGAGCTCCCTCTGTGGATTGACAGAGGTGCGTTTGGGGAGGTTTCGGACGTGCAAAGCTGCATGTGGGATACTGTGGCCGTAGCGTAGCATATGCTGTGTTGGGAGTAGAGCTTCGATGAAGTAGTTATGATGACGTAGTTTTGATGAAGTAGTTATGATGACGTAGTTTCGATGAAGTAGTTATGATGACGTAGTTTCGATAAAGTAGTTTTGACGGCTTTAAACAAAATTGACAGGTGCCTGTCCGCTGGTCGAATGTATGGAAGGATTTTAAACAGTGTTGTGCACATACGGCGTCATTCAAAGATGGCACCGTAAATAACGATCGTAAATAAAGGTGTTACCGTCACTAAACTCTGACGATTGACGGCGTAATTTGCTGTTTTCACCGTCAGTTTGACATAAATTACGCCGTCAGCGTCATTTACCATTGATGCCGTCAAGCGTCAGGTGCACAACACTGATTTTAAAGCTGTGAAGAGCCTATGCAAGATACTCATCAATCACAAGTGAGGTTAGATAACCTTATGTGCTGCGTAAGTAGGGCTGGCCAGAACCATATATATACGGGGTGCATATATACGGTATGTTTGGCAGGGAAATCACCAAATATACGGTCATATACGGTGTCATATTCAATTCTGGCAAACCCTATGCATAAACTATGCAACAATTGGGCAACAACGATTGGGCAACGAATAATCATTAATCCAACAGAGACTGGTGTGCTTCCTGGATTTGGAAAAGCCCACCATATCGTTGCGCATCAAGTTGTGCATCAAGTGTTTTTGGTGCAACACTTCAGTCAATTCAAAGGATTTACAAAGGGTTTACAAAGGGGGTAGCCGGTTTGGTGCAACACTTCAGTCAATTCGAAATGCCCTGCTTGCCGTCTATTCTGCAGGGGGTTGAACTGAGGTTGATGGGGCAGCCAACAGCAGCCTGCATGGATCTAACACATCACTTCCGCCAGTTCTGCGTCACGTTCTTGACCTGCAAACTTGCACTTCAAGAAAATACGCCTGCCAGTTGTGCGTCACAGTTTTGACCTACAACCTTGCTCTTCAAGAGAATTAGGGGGGAGAAAGTTCTAGGACCGCAGCTACTGAATACACGGCATGCATGATAAAGGGAGGGGGCTACGTAGATGCTCACACCATGAACCCTCCCATTACACCAACAATATACCGGAGAACCATTGTAGGTCAAGGGGGATGATTGCTGTGACACCCTTGGTACCTTAGTGTAGCGGCCAAGATAGTTGACTTGGGAATGTGCAATAAGTAATCTGTACGGTACTTATAAGTTCTCTATTGTAGGTCAAGGGAGGATGTTTGCTGTGGCAGTCTGGGCACTTTAGCATAGCCGCCAAAAGAATTGACTCAGGAATGTGCGATGAGTAATCTGTACAGTACTTATGCATTTTACAGGGAGTGGCTCCCTTTCCTTAGCCTTACTTAACGTGACTTAATGTGGGGAGCGAGCGGCTCCCTCTCCGTAGCCTTACGTAACGTGACTTAATGTGGGGAGTGCTTTCCTTTCCGTAGCCTTACTTAACGTGACTTAATGTGTGGGGAGCGTCACTGTCTGTGCAGTATCTGTCTTTGCTATGGCACCCCACTCTACACTTTACGGTTGCTGTTACAGTTTTTATATGTAGAAATGTACGTCTGATAGATGTCTTGTTCACTGTTGTGATAAGGTGAGGTATTGGATGTTTGTCATAAATGTGTAGTCTTTGCAGAGGGCTGCAGGCAAGGCATGATTTGTACCCTCCAGTCTCTTTGTGACTTCTTTTCTCGTTCTAGCACTCTTCTGTAAAGTAAAAGTAGAATAACGCCATGGTGTAAACACTTCCGGCCTGGATAAGGACAGAACACTCTTCTGGACCTCTCCGTCTGGGCCTTTTTTGTATGCTGTTAAAGGAGTACTCGATTTCCATGACCCCAGATTCCCCCATTACTGGAGTGAGCACCCGAGGGACAGAGTGTTTGGGGCAAACACCAACGCCTTCTCCTCCCAATTTTCTGGGTTCTCCATCTGCCATCCCATTTACCACGAAAACGCCATGCTCTTAGCAACAAGACACGCCATCTACTCTGCTGCTGTCAGCACTGAGGAAACAGCCACATTCATGCTCCTCCCTTCCTGGAATAAAAAACGACCACAAATCCATATGTATCACTCTGCCACAAATATCCACACGTGTGTAAATCTCTGGGCACCATCCCATCAGACCAACTCCAATATGCGAAAGTGCCCTTCGGGGACAGCATACAAATACAACTTTCCAAACTCACCTGGGAATTGAAGATCATTGTCATATGGAACACCAAGGGCAGGGTCTGCCTCAACGCTCACAACAAAGACTGGCTAAAAGAACTTGCCAAAGAAATCCCTGAGGCAAAGTGGGAAATTCAAAGCATACATAACCATCCCTACCAAACAGCCTTAGGTTCCGGACAACACTCAACAAATTTAATAAGCTACCAAATGACCACCCTCAAGCCTCAGAAGGCCCAGATAAAACAAGTGCCCTGATTAGCACTGACCAACCTCATAATTGTTGTAATATCGTCGAAGCACCCCAAAACAGCTCCAGCCAATACCTAACCCGTAAGGTAAAAGATTGGCGGGATTGGACTTACACTGATGGCAGCCTCCAACAGAATGAAGTAGGGCAAGACACCGGATCAGGCGTATACCACCCTCACTTAAATGTTTCCCACTATGTAAACCCAAAAGGCATGGGTATAACCAACACCATCTCACGGGCAGAGCTAGCAGCCATAGCAGCAGCAGTCATACACGGCTACTCACATATAGCCACTGACAGCCTTACATCACTGCACCAAATCAAAAAGCAGCTCTAACACCCGAATCTCCATCGCCACCACATCCAAGGAGATGTCCTTCAATAATCCATTGCTAAAGCAATCCGCCAATCACCATCGCCTATCCACTTCTTCACGGTAAAGTTCCATGCCGGTATTATCGGTAATGAGCATGCCGACGTGCTTGCTAAAAAGTCAGCCACCACCTACTCCGACCTTGCAGACACCTCCATCAAAACAGCAGGCCCTGAGGGGAATCCCTTCTACAACATCCACTGGCTTGCAAAAGAAGACAGAGAAAACCAAACTCAAACCCACAATCACACCCATACAACAAATATGGCCCATTCTCCTCTCCCCCAAAGCTATGGTACCTAAAATTACCGTGATGCCCTTCAAGCACACATGCATTTTCTCCATAAACTGGGAAATGCCAAAACTGAAGCAAACTACAATGCGTACTACCAGATAGAGCGACCCTCATAAAGGACGGCACTGCCAATGGAGCCACTAGCAATGCTTACCTAACATCACCCGATGTCCCCTTTAAGACCAAATGTATCATTATGAAATACAGAACAGGTACCCTATATAATCAAACACATGCGGTATTGTTCAAACTCTCAACAAGTCAAACTTGCCCCCTCTGCCCACAAGTAGACAGTGCCCTGCACATCCTTTCTGGGTGCCAACACACACAAATAAGGAACATGATCACGAAAGACACAACTTAGCATGCCGCATGATCTTTAAGGCTGTCAGCAAAACAGGCTCCTTAGGATCATGCATTGTCTCCAAAGATATAGGCAGCAACGAACGAATGACCATGCAAAATCTCCAGATTCCTGAAAAAGCCGAAAGTATAATTGTTCCCAAATGGCTCTTCCCACCCCGCTTCCCAGATAAAGGTAGATTTACCTCCAGCCGCCCAGATTTTGTACTGGTTACTCCCATCGCTGCAAAAACACAAAAACAACAAACTAATGTAGGGGGGTGGGTTCTTCGGAGTGGCAGGGGGCAATTGAGGGAAACTGGGAGCCCAGACAGCACCGACCTAAAGACCTCAGCAAAACTCGGCGCGACATCCACCTCGTCGAGATCAAGTACTGTGCGGACACCAGACCTCAGAACCAGCTGAACGCCGCAAAGGAACTGCACAAAGGCCTCTGCAACATTCTCCAAGGAGCCTCCGTTACTCTCCACATCATTCTTTTGGGTGTGGGCGGCACCATCTACAACACTCACACCCTGAAGCCTTTCAAGGAACTGGGTCTTGATTCTCAAAGAGTTAAGAAGCTTGCCTCCAAGCTCTATGTGCACTCTGTGAACTTTGCTGCTAAACTTGTCCATACTAGACGTGCCCTTTCCAGTACTGTTATCAACTCATCAGGAGCCGGTTTCAGGCCAAGCCTGCAACCCTCCATCCTGATCCCCATTTATTTTTCCTTTCCTTATCGCGGTAGAGGAGCTTTACGGTACTCAATACCAAAGTGGCTCCTTTTTCTTAATTAATGTGGGGAGTGGTTTTCACTGCCAGCGCAGTTGTTCTTTCCTTGCCTTAAAACGGCGATGTCTGTTGTTTTGGGATTTTGCCCTTGGAGGTCGAGAATTTGGCACCATTCCACAGATGTAATCTGTGCGTCAATGTTTACAATGGGGGGGACTTGATAAAGCCAGTTTGTTGGGCTGATCGGCTGCTGACTGGTCTCGGCCAGCCAAAACACACTTGACATCTCCTGTCATGATCTAGAGCTGCAGCCAATGCACACAACTAGGCTCAATGAGCCACCGCTAAGTTAGAGCAAATTTACAATCTTGAAGTTCAAGGTTTGTTTTACGCCCCTAATAATTATGTTGACAAAAGTCTTACTCATCGCATGATACTGAACTTTTACCTTTTGGTTTACGGGCGTCCATGTAGAATTAATTGTCAATTTGAATCATTGCCTGTGTTTGTTTGCGTGCAATGCTAATGAGCAAGTTCCTTCGTCAGCAGTTGACAAGCCGATAAGTCACGATAGGATTCGATATAAGTACCCCTAGTGAGTGTCCTTCATTGCCAATCTACCAAATATTTGCCACGTTCTGCTACTTTACAAGTGTACAAATAAAATACACTGCCAAAAGGGATTGTAGTTCAAATAAATGGATGCTGGTTGCAGCAAATAGGGAAATCAAATGCATCTTCCTTTGCTCCTCTGGTCTTGACTACTTGTCTCTCTGAGCCACTAACAAGAAATAAACAAATTATTTGTTGCCGTGCATCACGTACACACACGCACGTGCCAACACTTTTAAGCACACACCACACCACACCACGAATCAAATGCAAATTCTTCTCAAAAGACACATAAACTCAGCATTTGTTACTGTGCAGTGACTGGACAATGCAGGAAGGAATTGTGTCAAGGAACTTTTGCTACACTTGTCACTCAGGTGGACCCTGTAGACAGACGCTCATGATCCTAGCACAAACACAACACACTAACAAAACACACAGCAGTGTTGTAACATGATAACATGATACCTACGCTTCTACACTCTACTTTGTACCTTATTAAGAACGAGAGCTCTTCAGTGCCTAATGCGAAACAAAACGGGCCACCCTCCTCATCATGCTGGTAGCCGTGAAGGCATATACACAGTTTGAACACTTCCTCAGTCCCAGCCCTTGCACCATAAGTGGAAAGCAACTTGAATTTCAGATCTGGTTCACGTCCTGCCTGCTGCTCGTGCAGCAGATTGAGTGAACGTTAAGGGCAATTGAGCAAGAGGGGATACATGTGAAACAAAAGGCTTGGCTGGCCATGGTTAGAAGAGCTGCACGTATTGCCAAGCTTGTGAGCATTGTTAAGCAAGTGCAACCAAAGCACAGTGCACGCCCTGTGGGTTGGTTTTAGGGGGGATTGGAATAAGGGCACTGTTGAGAAGAGGGACCGGCTTCAAATCCATCCAGAGAAGCACACACACACAACACGTTCAAACAACTCCTCTACTTCTCACACAACAAACAGCAAGACGCTCACACGCACTCAAACGCGAATCAGCTGCCACTCAAAGGCTCTCTTTGAACCTCACATAAAAATAAATACACCCAAACACACACAAGTCTCAACTGCTACTCGAGGGCTCTCCTGCAGATGTCCCTGCTGCCCCTCCCATAAACCCTGCTGGCATCGGAATCATCCCCGCGTTGGCCTGGTGTGGTGCGTATGTGTGTGTGGTGTGTGTGTGTGTTGTGTGTGTATGTGTTTGCATATGTATATGCGTGTGTGTGTGTCCGAGTGTTGTGTGTGTTGTTGTGTGTATGTGTTCAAACCTCCAACACTTTGCTTGACGTCGTGTAAATTACAGACCACGTCACCCCCCTGGTATGAGCCCTTGGTACGAGCATGTTGTGCATCAGAGTTTGCATATGCTACTTTGCAAGGAACAGAAGAGAAATAACACACAAAAAGTATTATCGTTGCTTTGGCTATTAATCAAGGAATCACACTATCAAAATTGCAAGGTGATTTTTGTCTTTGAGGCTTTTATATCTGATGTGAGGCCTTTGATATGTGGCCTATATACGATACTGTTGTGGGGCCTTTATACGATACTGATGTGGGGCCTTTATACGATATTGATGTGAGGCCTTTATACCTGATGTGAGTTCCAGAACGTGGCCATTAAGGGCAGCAAGAAATACACATAAAACACTTTTTGGTACCATTTGGCTCCGTCTCCTTAATTGATGTGAGGGATAGTTTTCACTACCTGCGTAGCCTTTTTTCCTTTACAAAACATGAGACTCTAAGATGAGTCTCTCCCAATTACAATAAGGGTTAACCAGGCCCATAAGTTGTCATGCAGATTCTTGACAATCAGGATGCCGACATCCATATGTTTTCCGTACACCTTTGAGGCGTGCTACGCATTTGGAGGTAGGCACACCCTGCCTGATCTTTGACTTAAGCTACCAGTTTGAAGGCGCAGCAAGTACTGCCTGATTTATGGGAGCAAGCTACGCATTTGGAGGTAGGCACACTCTGCCTGATCTTTGACTCAAGGTCAGGCCAGCCATCCCTGTGAGAGTTCTTGCCCCAAAGCAGACAAGTACATTTAAGTATGTAGGAACCTTAGTGTTATATATACATAAGCACCCCTGCACACTCAATTTGTGGCGGGAGGTGCCCAGGCGGGCAGGGTGGAAATTCCTGCCAGGAAGTAGATTTCCAAAAGCTTCTCCGGTACCATCAACTTACCAGGGGTGTTTAAATTAGTAGGGACATTTTGATAAGGTCTGGGTGTCTGGGTTGAAGGTCCTTTTTTGACCCTTTTGGCAGGGACACGCCGTTGTGCAAAAGCTCTTACCACACTTGACAGAATCCGAGCACGTTTTTTGCAATGAGTTTGACCATTGAATTGCTTAAAAAGTGAACTTTGATTGGCGCTGGTCTGCTGATAGGTGCCACTACAAAGTGAGACCTGCAAAGTGAGGGAAGACCTCAGCTGTCGCTGCCCACCATGGCCCAACCCCAGCATACCAGACCATAGTACTTGACAGGGCATGCCATGAAAGCATACCGAGGGACTCCCCACACTCAGGTGGTGGCCAGAAAGTGTGTATTCAGAAATGCACCAATTTTGCCCAGCAAACAGGCCCACGTCTTTAAGTACCTTAGGGGCGAATTTACAACCCTCTTTTTGCTTTGATGGGTATGGTTTGACGGTATGGTTTGACCTTAAACCTATCTGGGAACAAAAGAATTGGTAGAAATCGGACCAAAAACCGCATTTCTACACCCATGTCACCTTTGGCAGGCAAATGGCACAAATCCAGCCCCCCGCTCACACCTTTGACCCCAAACGCATTAATTTGTATGTAGAAGTGTTATATTTAGGTGAAGAAACCATTGTGTGACCTCAGATGTGCATTTCGGGAAAGGGGCATTAATTCCCTCTTTTGGGGTGGGACTTGGCTGGGCTGGCTAAAAGCAGCTTTTAATCGTGCTGGATGAGAGGGAGCTGTGTTTGCGTATGGCGTTGGTGGTCTGGGTACCTATAAGGAGAGGTGGGGCTTGGCTGGGCTGACTCAAGGCACCAGTTTGAAGGTGAAGCAAGCATTGCCTGATTTACGGGGACAAGCTTAGAACTGTATTTGGAGGTTAATGCAAACGCCTGCCTGCACCTGCTGACACTGTATTTGGAGGTTAATGCACACGTCCAGGGTCAAGCTTAGTACGGGGTGAAGCTACTGACACTGTATTTGGAGGTTGATGCAAACGTACGGGGTCGATGCAAATGCCTGCACCTACACCTGCTGACACTGTACCTGGGACGCCTCCTTCTTGGGCTCCTTGTGCAAATTGGTGGCCTATGAGGATGAACAGAGGCGGGAGAAAAAGACATGTCGGTAAATGTGCCAATGGCTGGCCTATGAGGATGAACAGAGGCGGGAGAAAAAGACATGTCGGCAAATGTGCCTATGGCTGGCCTATGAGGATGAACAGAGGCAGGAGAGAAAGACACATCTGTGAATGTGATAATGGCTGACCTATGAGGATGAACAGAAGCAGGGGAAAAAGACACGTCGGTATGGCTGGCACAAGCCCATTTCCCCTTATCTCTCTGAAATTTGAGAGCTGCGTGGAATCCCAGTAAAATGGAGTAGATGGGTTGTGTGGGTTTTGTATGTGTGTGCGCGTGTCTGTGTGTGTGTGTGTGTGTGTGTGTGTTTGACCGCTGGCCTGAACCACAGGGCACTCAGGAGGATGTGTGTGTATGTGTGTGTACTTGTGTTTGAATTCCAAGCTGCGAGGGGGCTGCAAAAGGGATGGGTTCTGTTTTGGTGTATGGTTGTTGCTGGCCTACAGGAACATGGTAATCAGGAGGAATTGTGTGTGTGTATGTACTTGTGTTTTAATTCCAAGCTGCGAGGGGGCTGCAAAAGGGATGGGTTCTGTTTTGGTGTGTGGTTGTTGCTGGCCTACAGGAACATGGTAATCAGGAGGAAGTGCACGAGTGTGCCCTCAAGCCATAGTATCAGCTGCGAGGTAAGTCATTTCCCCTCATGTTCATTTTGTCAGCTTGACACTCTCTTCTCTCCTAAGCAAATTGCAGGCTACATTATTAGGCCCCCTAGGTTCTGTTTCATGGTCACTCTCTTCTCTCCTATGCAAATTGCAGGCTACATTCTCAGGCCCCCTAGGTTCTGCTTCATGGTCACTCTCTTATCTCCTATGCAAATTGCAGGCTACATTCTCAGGCCCCCTAGCTTCTGCTTCATAGACACTCTCTTATCTCCTATGCAAATTGCAGGCTACATTCTCAGGCCCCCTAGGTTCTTTTTCTTGGACATTCTCTTACCTCCTATGCAAAATGCGCGCTACATTCTCAGGCCCCCTAGGTTCTGTTTCATGGACACTCTCTTACCTCCTATGCAAATTGCAGGCTACATTCTTAGGCCCCCTAGGTTCTGCTTCATGGACACTCTCTTATCTCCTATGCAAATTGCAGGCTACTTTCTCAGGCCCCCTAGGTTCTGTTTCATGGTCACTCTCTTATCTCCTATGCAACATGTAGGATATATTCTTAGGCCCAATTGGTTCTGTTCCATGTAGTGGCCTTGGTATTCATGCACATCTATCTACTGGCGGATAAGAATAAACGAAAGGAATCAAAAAAGAAGGAGAACAGCTCACATACACCCACATTCACAGCCCCACAACCCCACACCCACCCGCACAAGCTTCCACGCTCACAAACACAGGATGTAAGCATGAGCGTGCATAGTGCATGCTTGTCATGCATACTTGCAAATGCAAACTTAAGCATACACTCACACAGTCATACAGTCATGCATCACACATTCACACAGTCATACAATCATGAATCACACATTCATACAGTCATGCATCACACATTCATACAGTCATACAGTCATGCATCACACATTTATACAGTCATGCATCACACATTTATACAGTCATACAGTCACGCATTACACATCTATACAGTCATGCATCACAAATTCATACAGTCATGCATACATCAATTACATACCTCTGCGTGCCTGTACTTCTGCAAGTACAACTGAAGGGGCTCCATGTAACTATCAAAGCCCAAAGTCTGCATGGCCCAAAGCAGGTCATCCCCATTGATTGTCTTCCTCTTTTCACGCAGACACTTTTCACTGGCCCTGTGTGTGTGTGTTTGTTTGTGTGTATGTGTGTGTGCTTGTGCGTGTGTGCGACTGTGTGTGTGTATGTATGTGTGTGCTTGAGTGTGTGCGTGTGTGCGTGCGTGCGCGCGCGTGTGTGTGTGTGTGTGTGTGTGTGTGTGTGTGTGTGTGTGTGTGTGTGTGTGTGTGTGTGTGTGTGGT
>Ga0307942_1003085_pt1 | contig 13491 bp, 12 predicted proteins | sample OrgLakmetagen175_FD_201846 | JGI IMG/M metagenome (GOLD analysis project Ga0307942, IMG submission 201846) | Saline water microbial communities from Organic Lake, Antarctica - #175 | ecosystem: Environmental > Aquatic > Non-marine Saline and Alkaline > Saline | place: Antarctica: Organic Lake...
GCACTCACAGCCACTCACACGCACATACACACACGACACATACATGCAGTACTGCATGCCACCATGCCACCATGCCATCATGCACTCACAGCCACTCACACAGCCACACACACGCACGTACACACACGCACGACAATACATGCAGTACAGCATGCCACCATGCCACCAAGCCATCATGCACTCACAGCCACTCACACAGCCACACACACGCACATACACACACACAACACATACATGCAGTACAGCATGCCACCATGCCACCATGCCATCATGCACTCACATCCACTCACACAGCCACACACACGCACGTACACACACACATGGACACACGGACACATACACACAAATGCAAGGACAAACACACATACGAAGGGAAACACGTATACAAAGAACAAATAAAACACGAGCACACACATATATGCGGCCGCAGCCGTTTTGCCTGCAGCTAGCCTTGATCCACTGTACCAAAAAACACAGATACACACATACAAACACACACACACACACATACACACACGCAGCCGTGGCCGTCCCGCCCGCAGCCAGCCTCAATCCGCTGTGCCTGCACAACAGCGCGCACGCGTGCGCCCAGCTTCTGCTGGCCCTGGGTTTGCCTCTGGTCGCCCTGTTGCCATTGCTGAGAAGGCACAGCAGCAGCCAGCACCTCCTGTCGATGAGTCTGGTGGGTGTGGGTGTGGTGGTGGTGGGGGTACATGCACGGGTGTGGGGCCGTGTGGAAGTGGAGGCGGAGGGGGGGAGCTGTGGTGAGGCTTGGGCTATGGGTGTGGGTATGTGTGGGGTTTGGGTTTGGATTGGGTTGGGTTGTGTTGGTTTGTGAGTAGGGTGACGTTGGTGGTGGGGATACGTGTGTTTGTGTGTTTGCGGGTTGGAGTGTTTATGGGGGTGCATCTGCTGGAATATGATGGGTGCTCCTCTCGAGCAGATGCCAAAGCACAACTTAGCGCTGGCACTTTGGTCGTCAATAGTTTTGCATTGTATTTGTCAGTAGCCAACACAAAGCGTTTCTGAAAACAAGAAGGGTTGCCAGTATACTAAATTGTGCATGCGCACCTTTGCATTTGTCCAGGGTTGGCGGGAACCATACATATACGGTGTACATACGGTCTTTTTCGCAGGAAATCACCAAATATACCATGCAATGATACGGTCATATTCGTTGCATATTTACCATCCTGGCCAGCTCTGCATCTGTGTCATTTGTGCATGCGTAGGTTCACAAATGTGGGATTCGTGCATGTGTAGGTTCGCAATTGTACACATTGAGGCATATGCTGCCCTTGTTCTCGACCCAGCGAAGACACTCAAACACTCATACCAAATCTTGCTCTCTTGGCCGTCCCTTTTGTTTTTCCGCAGTGCTGTACAAAGCAAAGGAGCAGGACCCTGCACCAAACTCTGAAAATGTGATGGCTGCGTTTGCACAAGCCGCGAGCTCTGTGTGGGGGGTTGCTGGTGGCGAAGTTCCGTCGTACTTGCCTCCTGGAAATGACAACACGGTGTGTGTGTGTGTGTGTGTGTGTGTGCGTGCGTGCGTGAATGTACTCATGTGCGCATTAAAGTGTTCAAGCCCCAAGGATGGCTGTTAGAAAGAGCGTACCCTCGTCATTACTTTCAGAGAAGAAGTGTGTATGTGTGTGTGCGTGAATGTACTCTTTGATGTGCGTGCATGTGTTTGTCTGTATGTGTGTATGTGTGTGTGTGTGCGCTCGTGAGCATAACCTCTGAATTGCTTCAGTGAATGAGTTTTGTGAATATTTATGAAGAGAGGCGCGCCGTCATAACCACCCTCAGGGAAACAATCGTGTGTGTGCGTGTGAGCTTCTCAGCATGCCCCTCGTACTTATCCTAAGGAAAGTGTGTATGATCAATGCACTGTGTGTGTCTGAAGGGAAGGTGCTGCTGGCATGTGTGTGCATGTGTGTGTATGTTAAAAGGATGATTACCTCAAGGACGATGATCTCAAGGGATGATTTACGCAATGCCAATTGAGAGTCAGGGATGCTGACACCGGTGTGCTATGCAAGGATGCGAGACACACACAAAAACACACACACACACACACACTCACACACACACGACACACAATTTTAGGGGGCAGGGCTCCCTTGCCTATAACACTAAGTCGTGACTCTGTACTTTGTAAATCACTAGTCTTTAAGAACCACAATGGAGTAAAATGAGAATCACTAACTATATCCGTGCAGTTGCACGCGCAGATTGATTGTGAAGTCTAAGGCCTCACATGTGCACATACATTTTTTTACCCTCACTACAATAATTTGCTACTGTCGTCTTTTTTGTGCACACCTCTCAGGTAATGTTGGCTGAGGGCGTGTCGGGTCCTTGCAACCAGGAATGTTTTGACGATATTGTTAATATTGTTAACCTCCTTTTACTGTTATGTTAACCTATTACACTGTTATGTTGACCTCGCTACACTGTTATATTGACCATAATACACTGTTATGTTAACCATATTACTCTTATAGTAATGTTTTGACGATATTGTTAATGTTGTTAACCTCTTTTTACTGCTATGTTAACCTATGACACTGTTATGTTGACCTCACTACACTGTTACGTTCACCTCACTACACTGGTTGTTCTGTCTGTCCTTGGCTGAGGCCGTGTCGGGTCCTTGCAGCCAGCACCTTGCCGGCAAAATGTGCTACCCTCACAACACCCTTGTTGTTTGTTCTCAGGTGTCGTGAACTGATGCTGTCCTCAAGTCCTTGCAGCCAACTCACTGCCGACAAAATGTGCTACCCTCACAACACTCTTTTGTTCGTTTTCAGGTGTCGTGAACGGATGCTGTCCTCAAGTCATTACAGCCAACTCACTGCCGACAAAATGTGTTACCCTCACAACACTCTTTTGTTCGTTCTCAGGTGTCGTGAACTGATGCTGTATTGGGTCCTTCCGGCCCGCAAAGTGCTGACAAAATGTGCTACCCTCACAACACTCTTTTGTTCGTTTTCAGGTGTCGTGAACGGATGCTGTCCTCAAGTCATTACAGCCAACTCACTGCCGACAAAATGTGCTACCCTCACAACACTCCTTTGTTCGTTCTCAGGTGTCGTGAACTGATGCTGTATAGGGTCCTTCCGGCCCGCAAACTGTGTGCGGCATATTGTGTCGACCTCATGCGACATATTGTGTCGACCTCACTCAAATGCTCCTCTCTTTCTCAGGTGTCGATGGCTGAAGCCATGTCTGCTGCTGCCCGGCGGCAAGGTGCCAGCATACCCCAAGCCAGCCAGGTGGGTATGCCTGTGCACTTTGTATGCTAATAACTTTAGTAGTAGGGCTGATCACACTTGATTGCACTCTCTGTGGGTGTGACCTTGAATCATTATCATTAAGAGCTTGTCAAATATATTGTTTGAAAATCATGCACGCGAGGCACCTTTCCGCACAGGGAGAATGTTTCTCCTGGGTTTACCTTTGGGCTCTGTTTGGATGGAAGCCCTTGGCAGTGCCTTTGGTGTGAGGTGTCCTGCAACTTGCCATGTAAGAAGTTATCCTCGCCACAGCTTTCACGCTCTCAGCCCAAAGCAGACACCATCATTCTTTCCATTGTTGTTCTTGAATGGTCATTTCTATAAACAGCAGGACTCTAATGTGCTGTGTCGAAAATCCCACCACCCCTAATGTGCTGTGCAAAATCCCACCACGAGTGACCAAAGATCTACCACAAATCACTCTTTCTTCCACACCCTGTCACCAGGGTCTGCCAGAACCGAATGAGTATGGGGTAGATAAAGTCAGACACACTGCACCCTCAACAACATGTCACACACAGGCAGACACATACATAACACATACACATACACACACACTCATACACACACACGCGCGCGCACACACAAACACACACACACACACACACACACACACACACATGCGCGTGCACTTTGCAGGTTATGCGTCGACAGTCATCGTCATCTGCGCGCCCTCCCTCTGCAAAATCTAGGCTAGGAGGCCCAGGCACAGGCTCACCAGCACAGCAGGTGTGACACACACACACACACGCACACGTACGTGCACTCACTATTATAAGTGTGCACGCATACACGCACATCTCTGCTTGATCTTGGCTAGGAAGCCCAGACGCACGTTTTCCTGTCTGACTACGACCATTCATTCTATAACAGTATATCCATTCTTTAACGATATACCTTCATCTTCTAACAATGATAACTTTCATTGGTACCAGCATTCATCTGCCTCCTCTTCAACTCTGGCATGCATGCTCAATCTGTCGCGTGGTCTAGCTTCCGTACTTCTAGTACGATTGTAAATGTCTGCTAGGCGCTCCCATTCTCACACAAGCACACACACGTACACACTCTCACACACACAAGCACACACACATGCTGACACACACAAACACACATGCACACACACAAGCAGGCACACACAAACACACACGCACATGCTGACACGCGCGCACACACACACACACACACACGCACACACACACACACACACAAGCAGGCACGACCTCTGTCTGCCGGCCCTTCCTCTCGTCCCCCTTCAGCACGTCCCACATCCGCGGGGCCACAGACCTCACGACCCTCCTCTGCATGCCCACCCTCAGCAGGTGTGCGTGTTTGTGTGTTGCGTTTGTGTGTTGTGTATGGGTGGGTGTGCGTGTGTGTATTTGTGCACATCTGCTGGGCCACAGACCTCACGACCCTCCTCTGCATGCCCACCCTCGGCAGGTGTGCGTGTTTGTGTGTTGTGTATGGTTGGGTGGGTGTGCGTGTGTGTGTATGGGTGGGTGGGTGTGCGTGTGTGTTTTTGTGCACATCTTGTGCGTTGCGCATACGTATGTGAGAATGAGCAAATGGGCATCATCTTAGGGTTTTTATGTTGTACCTAAAAATACAAAAATCAAAAACGCACGGTGAGCACACTTGTGTGCGTCTTTTTTGCATACCCACACCATTACTCCTGCAAACACACACGCACTTGCACACACACACACACACACACACACACACATGTACACACACATACATACACAGACAAACACACACACATGCACACACCCATGCTCATACAGACACACACACATACACACATGTACCCATGCGCATACACACACACACTTACACACAAATACACACACATCCATGTGCATACACCATGCACATACACACATGTACCCATGCACATACACATACACACACTTACACACAAACACACACACATCCATGTGCATACACCATGCACATACACATATGTACACATGCGCATACACACACATACTTACACACAAACACACACACACATACCCATGTGCATACACCATGCACATACACACATGTACCCATGCACATACACACACGAACTTACACACAAACACACACATACCCATGTGCATACACCATGCACATACACACATGTACACATGCGCATACACACACACTTGCACACAAACACACACTTACCCATGTGCCTACGCCATGCACATACACACATGTACCCATGCACATACACACACACGTACTTACACACAAACACACACATACCCATGTGCATACACCATGCACATACACACATTTACCCATGCGCATACACACACATACTTACACACAAACACACACATACTCTTGTGCACACACCATGCGCCTGTCCATTGCAGGCATTCCACCCACCGCAACATCGTCCTTGCAACAGTTGATCGAGGAAGGAGAAGATGGGGGCGTGCCTGACGAGATGGTTTGCATCGAAGGCCAGCCCAGTAGCCTTTCAGTTTCAGGTGTGTTTGTGTGCGTGCGTGCGTGTTTGTGTGTGTTTGTTTGCAAATGTGTGTGTGTGTATGTGTGTAGATGCGTCATAGTAGCAACTACAGTAGCAGCTCCGATGCAGGCAAAATGCACACTAACACACACACTCCAAAACAACACATACACACGTGCACATAGACACACACACACACGCACACGCACACACGCACGCAGGTGATGACCGACAGAAGCTGCAGCAGCAGAGCCAAGGCCCTGCCAGCAGCAGCTCTGGTGCGAGCACTCATCGCAGTATGCAGGGTCAACAACAGCAGCAGCAGCAGCCGTCAAAGCAGCCACAGCCCATGCAGCAGGCGTCAGAGATGATGGATGATGGATTTGTGGTTGAGGAAGAGGGAGAGGGACTGGACTACTTTGGGGAGATGCCTGCTTTGGAGCTGGAAGACAGTCAGGAGCTGAAGCGACGCATCTTTCCGGCTGAGATCGTCAAGGTGTGTATGTGGGTGTGGCTCTCTGTGCGTGTGTGTGTGGGTGTGTGAGAGTGTGTGTGTGTGTGTGTGTGTGTGTGTGTGTGTGTGTGTGTGTGTGTGTGTGTGTGTGTGTGATCGTGTGTGTGTTTGGGTTTTGCTGTGTGCGTACACTGCATTTGTGTGCTTGTGCGTGCACGTATGTGGGTGCAAGTTCCCGCACCTCCACAACTTTGCCTGTGCCTTACTGGCTTGGCACGCCCTGTGCTGTTCACAGTTCTCGCAGCTGTGACTGGCTTAATACCGCGCAGCATCTGTTTGTGGTGTTCCTTAAACAACTTTCCCCTTCAAATCCGACTTCATTCTGAAATACGACATTTCATGTATAAATACCTAAACTGATTTCTTTGACTTTCGCTCAGGTGGCCAGGATCTTGATGAGGTTGAACTCCCCACTTATTGAACAACTGTAAGGTCGTGTGCACCTGCTTAGCGTCCTACACCAGTACCAGAGCCAGCGATGTCTATCCCCAGTATATTTGCCAGTGGGGATGGTGCGCGGGCAACAGCGGCCATCCTCACATTGCTCAGTGACGAGGCATCTGGGCTTGACATCAACAGCTATGCCACTGAAGTTGTCCAGGTACGAGCAGCTGTAGGGCGTGAACAGTTGTACCAAGAGCGAGCGCGCGCGCGAACAACAAGTACATGCAAGCCTGGCCCTTTCAATCATCTTAATTTGCAGGGTGTTTTCCATGGCAAGTGGAATATTCAAGTCAAGAGGCTTGCCTATGAATTATGCAAAGCGGTGCCCATCTCAGATGAAGACACCCTGATGCACATTCTTCCCGGCATCAAGGTGGGTTGGATTTCAGTGCAATGAGAAAAATACATACCACATGAACAAGCTCTCTTGCGTCCTCTATTTAGGCTTTACTTCAACTTGAATGTACAAAAGCAGAAGGTGTAGCAGCGCGAGGCAATCTGACAACTTCTGCTCACCTTCTCCTTTTGGTTTGGCTCAGCAGCTAAGCGAGCAAGTACACGAACACGTGATGGACGTGCTCCATGCATGCATGACTTCTCTAACTTTTGTCCAAACATGCTACAGAGCGACTTGGCCATCGGCTCGTCTGGGACACCAGACTTGGCAATCCAAGCCCTGCGTTTCCTGCCCCATCTGCAGCCCCACCTCCTTGCAGAGATGGTCGAATCAGGTACGAGCCTCAGTGGGTTCTCACTTCCGTGTACACCAGGTGTTTCGTCATGGGTATGCTTCTGGTCTCACTCCTTGTCATGCTTTGCAACTTCTTTGCACACACACACACACACACACACACACACACACACACACACACACACACACACACACACACACACACACACACACGCACGCACGCACGCACGCACGCACGCGCGCTTGCACGCACGCACGCACGCACGCACACACGCACGCACGCACACATGCACGCACGCACGCACGCACGCACACACGCACTCACGCATGCACGCACGCACGCACACACGCACACACACAGGCGAGATGGGCTCAATTTTTGAGCCAGCACAGTCCGCCCCTCAGCCTGAAGTGAGGGGGGCAGCCGTGGCAGCCCTGGGTCAAGTGCTGCTGGTCCCAAACGTCCTCCAGGCAGCTGCAAAAAACATAGGTACCGGGGCTGCGTCTTGTGCCACTCACAGAACTTAGGTTGAGCGTCTATAGAGCTTTGCTTTGTTTAGGCACTATTGATCCCAAGAGGCTGATGCAACTTTGTATGTTAGCGTGAGGCTTGTCATGTAGCAGGCTGTGATTTGCTGTAAACGTGTGTCGTCATGAAAGGTATTAGGTACATGACAGTGTCCTTGCGTCGATGCAGCATGTGTTTGATCACAGTAGCTCGGCAAGTTATGCTTGCCTGACCCATGACGCAGCTTATGCACGTTCGATAGCTGAAGAAAATTGAACAGGCTTAGCCTGTAGATTGCCTGCGCAACACACTAGCTGAGGTGCTATGATGCCAGCCTTCAGAATGCCACCGTCAGATGCATGCGTGTTACGTGCTCTCCCCCCTTTTCTCTCTTCCTTTGCTCCTGTCCCCTCCTCACCCCCTGGTTCCTTTTGGCGTCATCTTCAAGGCTCAGCATGTATCCAAGCCAGCCTCCACACAAACACCCACACCACCCCTTCTCCCCTCGTGCAGGCACCGCCCAGCAGTATGCATGCCAGTGGCAAAACATCAGTGATGCGCTGCTGGATGACAACGCGCACCACGTGGTCTCTGCAGCACTGGGATCCATTACAGTGCTGCTGACAGCATCCCTAGGGGTGGCGTGCAGGTGGGGTTTTATTTCTCAGTGTCGGAGCAGGAAGGCTGGTCGGAAGTTAACTTTTACGCTTGGTGGAAGGGTGTATGGTGCAACTCTGGTACAGGCCTTGTATGTGGCACGAAAGCAGTATGGGTCACTTTGATGCACATGCAGCCCTGCAATTGTGCATACCCTCTACCGCTGCGTTGCTGCTTTGTTTTGTGTGGGTGGCAGCGGTGACAGAAGATGCCAACGACATTTGCACACGCTCACAACAGAGGCCACAATTACTTAATTACACACGTGCAGCAATCCGCCCTGTGCATCTCCTGCAACTGCTCTGTTGCGTCGACTGGCGTGGGTGGCAGCGGCACGTGTGGCAGCTGCACTAGGACCTGTGCTGCAGATGTGTGCTAGTGTGCCCCATACCTCACAGGTGAGGTGTTGTGTGTCTCGTGTGCATCGTGTACACTCACATGTAATGGAATGCAGTTCATGTAGCACTTGTGCTAGTTCATAACAAGTCCAACAGACCGCAGAAACAAACGCGGCTGCTTAAGTTGTGTACACATTTCACAGTCCATAATGATGTCATGCACATCTGTGCCACTGTGATTTGTGATGTGAAATACTTGAAACCTCATGTCTTCAAGCTTAAAAACACACACACACACACATACACAGGTGGATGTTGCACGTCTCCTACTGCTTATAGTGGGCGAGGCTGCGCGAGACCCTGCAGCATGGGCAAATTCAGGTGAGTGCTTACGTGATGCTCGTGTGCATGTGACTGTGAACGCACACAAGCTCATTTCAGGTTCGGTGCACTAGGGTTCTGCGCCCTCAAGGCGAAAGTAGTATGCTTGTGTGCTTGGGCGGGTTCGAGTGCTTTGCTGCATGTCGGTCACCTCAAAATCCAATGAGCATCAAAACCTGGGCTACGTGCTGACGCGCTACACTAGTATGTCTGCTTATTTTTTTACTTAACACCCCCCTGATGCACTCCTTGTAATAGTGAGCTCACGGTGTCCACACGTTCCAGATGTGAAGAAGATATACCGTACTAACGCGTGACCAATGCGCACCCTGATTTTTCATGAATTGTTTAAGTGCATTGCGCGGGGTTTGCGCAGAGTTTTCTCAGGGGCATTGCGCAGACCCCATTGCGCAGACCCCCAGCAGCAAGCTTGCATGGCTTTAAATCACAGGTACCAGCATTGCGCGGGTACTTGAGCATTGCGCAACCCACAAAGAACCCTAAACCCCCAGCGCAACATCGTCCCCCCGCTTCTCCCGCGGGATGGCACGCACATACCTATCCATTGCCTACCCAGAATTTATAACATTAATTAATTTTGCGATTGCGCACAATTGAAAAAAGATAATTAAAGCGCAATGGTCAAGCGTTGGTACGGTATCTCCTCTGTCTCTTGCCTGTGGGGCTGCGGGCCCTTGCCAGGACAACCTCCTCCCCCTGTCATGCAAGCACACAAAGATGTTTAAAATATTACTTTGCTACGTTCAGGTGAACCCTCCAAGGGTTTGCTCGACAGCCTGATGCCCCCCAACCTCCTGCTGCCTCCCCTGCCCATCTTGGTCCCCTCTGTGTTGTCCCATTTAATGGCCATGGCCAACAACCGCTCTGGGGATGCTGCAATCCGTTTGGAAGCGTGCAGGTGCCGTACGCATATTTTCTAGAGTGTTTGCGTTTGCACTGTTGTAGGCATATACAGGTGAAGGGTGCTCTCACGGTGTGCTTTACACTACATGTAAATGATGCATGCGTGTGTAATGTGCTTGTGAAATGATGAAGTGATTCTCGCCTGCAGGTGTTACGTGCAGGTATGTGCTGTATGTGCCTTTGAGGTGTGCATATGGATGTTTGACCAGCCACTTGGTGCTTGGTGATAATAGCTGAGGCCATGATAGATCCTGGGCCTTGTCACCACCCCTTCTCCAAAATGTGTTCTCTCAACCCCATGCAAGTGCTACTTTTTAGTTGTGCAAAGCCACTTGTCGTGTGCTTCTGCATCCTGTTCTTCTGTTGCCTTTGGAAACAATGAATCATGCACCAGAGTGTCTGATCATATGTCGCCCAATCGCTCCCCGCCCCTCTGTCTTCTCTGCCTCTTCTCACACAGGGGCATCCTCAAAATCGCCTCTCTGGTCAGCGGCCACGATTCTCCCTCTGCCACCCCCTCCTCTGCCAATCAAGCCTACCACCAGCAGCAGCAATTCAGCCAAGGCAGTTCCAGCTTGCCTAACGTGCCTTTGTCTCTGAGCTGGGTACGAGGTGCTCTGGAGGGGCTGTTGGAGCTGGAAGAGGGCAGCCTGCACCTGGTAAGAGGTTAGAAGGGGCAGCAACAAAGTCATGCCGGATGCGATGAGCATGCTGACTCTTTTTGCAATTTGGGGGGTGAGTAGCTGGAGGGTGAGAGCCTGCGCTCGGAAAAGAGGTCTGAAGGACAACATGGTATACAAACAAGAAAGGCTTTGGAGCTGTTGTGATGCCCGGCCCTGTGCATCCAGATCAGGCTTGTGCTAGTACGGTCAGACGGTACGGTACGATAAGGACGGTACGGACCGTCTTTCTTATTATACGGCGTCCTAGCGTATTTTGGCGAACGTAGTTTACCGTCTATACGGAAAACTACGGTAGGGTGTACAGTACAGTGCCACACTGGCACTGCAAGTGCAAAAATGGCCTCAGAATGGCCTCTCCGCCCCAAAACCTCCGATTTTCGCTCCCCGGTGTGCTGCTCCCATGTGCTGACGCCACACAATGCTTCCATGAACGACCCTGAGGCTGGGTTTGGGCTGCATCAGCTCGGGGGCTGGCACTGCCAGTGCAATTTCGGCCTCAGAATGGTCTCTCCGCCCCAACACAGCTGGGTGCACCTCTCGCATGCTCCTCTCATGTGTTGACGCCACACAATGCTTCCCTGGACGACCCTGAGGCTGGGCTGGGGCTGCATCAGCTCGAAGGAAGGGCCCAGCAGTACCTGCATGGAAACTTAAAATTGGACGCAGTACTTGATTCTTGTTTAATAATTTCATTAATAATTGTTGCACAAAGAAATGTTATGGGTCGAAATTTAAGCCAAACGGCCAAATTACGATCAAAATCGTACTGTACGGTGGCACCGACCTTGTACAGTTGGGACCGTACTTTCAAACAGACCGTACTAGCACCGTCTTGTACGGTGCAATATGGTACGGACCGTCTAGACGGTCAAAGAAGCCGAAAGACGGCGTAGTAGCACAAGCCTGATCCAGATTTCCATTTCCGATGCATGTGTGTGTGCTACATTTGGTATTCCGACCCGCGCATCTCATGCAGGTTAACCCTCTGCATGTGTGTGTGTGTGCTACATTTGTATTCCGACCCGCGCTTCTCATGCAGGTTAACCCTCTGCATGTGTGTGTGTGTGCTACATTTGTTTTCCGACCCCCGCTTCTCATGCAGGTTAACCCTCTGCATGTGTGTTTGTGTGCTACATTTGGTATTCCGACCCCCGCTTCTCATGCAGTTAACCCTCTGCATGTGTGTGTGTGTGTGTGCTACAATTGGTATTCCGACCCCCGCTTCTCATGCAGGTTGAGGCAGGAAGCCAAGAGGTGGTGTGCGCAGCTGTGGAAGGGCTGGACGCTCTGCCCTTGGGCGCACGCCAGCATTACCTAGGTGTGCTCCTGCGTGTGTTGCTGTGCATCTCATGCACTGGAATGTGCCAGTGCAAGGGTGGGAGAAAGGTGGACCTTGATGTAAGCACGCGTGGGCGATCACTCGGTTTTCAAATAATTCCCACAACGTGCAAAAGGTACATGTGCTTTGCCAGGGCATGCTAGCATACAATCGCCTCCTCAATACTTGGAAAACCTTGTCAATTGTACGCCACGGTACTTGCCCTATTTATTCAACACTTGCTCTGCTGCTTGAGCAAATCTAATCAAGTCTCACACATAATATCTCTTTGCTCCAACTCGTGGCCTTTGGAGTAACCACAATTTTACCCGTGCTTACACCACAAGCTTCCGCGCAAGGGGATGTGTCTCTGCCGTTCATCCACCCTTTCTAACCCTTTGCACACACTCGTCACACTCACACACGTGCACATGTGCATACGTAGGGCGACTGTGGCCTGCTGTGGCACGCATCAGAGATGCCCCCACACGCATGCGCCTGTTTGCCACTGCGTGGACGGCTGCAGTGGAGCCCTTACACACCACAAGTGTGTGTCTGTTTCTGTGTGCCTTCTTTTGTCTGAGTGTTTGCATGCACATTTGTGATGCCCCAAACGCGCACACCTGTTTGCTACTGTGTGGGCGGCTGCAGTGGAGCCCTTACACACCCCAAGTGTGTGTCTGTTTGTGTGTGCCTTCTTTTGTCTGAGTGTTTGCATGCACATTTGTAATGCCCCACGCGCACACACCTGTTCGCTACTGTGTGGACGGCTGCAGTGGAGCTCTTACACACCCCAAGTGTGTGTCTGTTTCTGTGTGCCTTCTTTTGTCTGAGTGTTTGCATGCACATTTGTAGTGCCCCACGCGCACACACCTGTTCGCTACTGTGTGGACGGCTGCAGTGGAGCCCTTACACACCCCAAGTACGTGTCTGTTTCTGTGTGCCTTCTTTTGTCTGAGTGTTTGCATGCACATTTGTAATGCCCCATGCACACACACCTGTTCGCTACTGTGTGGACGGCTGCAGTGAAGCCCTTACACCCCAAGTGTGTCTCTGTTTCTGTGTGCCTTCTTTTGTCTGAGTGTTTGCATGCACATTTGTAATGCCCCACGCGCACACACCTGCTCGCTACTGTGTGGACGGCTGCAGTGGAGCCCTTACACCCCAAGTGTGTGTCTGTTTCTGTGTGCCTTCTTTTGTCTGAGTGTTTGCATGCACATTTGTAATGCCCCACGCGCACACACCTGTTCGCTACTGTGTGGAC
>Ga0307942_1003088_pt1 | contig 13484 bp, 13 predicted proteins | sample OrgLakmetagen175_FD_201846 | JGI IMG/M metagenome (GOLD analysis project Ga0307942, IMG submission 201846) | Saline water microbial communities from Organic Lake, Antarctica - #175 | ecosystem: Environmental > Aquatic > Non-marine Saline and Alkaline > Saline | place: Antarctica: Organic Lake...
TATCCTCTACTCTCAGAAAAAAGAGATTGTGGAGTTTTCATGGAACCCAACCTGGGAGCCAGAAGAGCTACAAAACACGTGTGAAAGCTTCAAGCAGAGCCTCAAAAAGTTTGAAGAGCAAATCACCGCATCAAACCTATCTCAGCCTGCACCAGATGAACACCTAAATGATCTTCAAAAACAAGGGTTCTCTGCCATCCAAGAGGGCAATAAGTACCAACCATACAATGTCGATCTCCGAAACAAAGTTAGCTTTGACATCAAACCCACCAACCCACAGGCTGACATCACGGCCACAGGGCATTGTGAGTACTGGATCACAACCATTGATCTCATGGAGTATCAAGAAAAGAGTACCCTATCTTTCCCAGATGACACTATGCTTCTTAAAGTGTACACTGACACAGTAGCCTGTATTTACAATGTCGACGGAAAGTGTAAAGGTATGCTTATTCCCGAGCGCCTTCACATACTGCAAAAGGCCTTTGATAAGGCAAAATGCAGCGGCCTACATGGCCACCTCCTCCACCCATATGCTTTGCATCAGAACTCGTAGGCCTCATTACTCGTAAAGACATCTCTACCTCTAAACATACGAACAAAAAAAACAAAGACTCATTCTCCCGGATACTCCCCTCCCAAATCACCGCCGCCTCTTATAAGTGGGCCCTGGTCACTAAAGAAAAAATGGCATCCCCCCTTGACCATGACCTCAAATTCCCCCATTACTGGAGTGAGCACCCAAGGGACAAAGTGTTTGGGGGCAAACACCAATGCCTTCTCCTCCCGATTTTCTGGGTTCTCCATCTGCCATCCCATTTACCATGAAAACACCATGTTTCTAGCATCAAGACGCGGCATTTACTCGGCTGCTGTCAGCACAGAGGAAACAGCCACATTCATGCTCCTCCCTTCCTGGAATAAAATTATGACCACAAATCCCTATGCATCACTCTGCCACAAATATCCACACACGTGTAAATTCCGGGGCACCATCCCATCAAACCAACTCCAATATGCAAAAGTGCCCTTCTGGAACAACATACAAATACCACTTTCCAAGCACTCCTGGGGATTGCAGGTCATTGCCATATGGAACACCAAGGGCAGGGTCTGCCTCAATGCTCACAACAAAGAATGGCTAAAAGAACTTGCCAAAGAAATCCCTGAGGCAAAGTGGGAAATTTAAAACATACATAATTATCCCTACCAAACAGCCTTAGGTTCTGGACAACACTCAGGACTCAACAAATATAATAAGCTACCCAATGACCACCCTCAAGCCTCAGAAGGCCCAGATAAAACAATTGCCCTGATTAGCACCAACCAACCTCATAATTGTAATATCGATGAAGCACCCCAAAACAGCTCCATCCATAACCTAACCCGTAAGGTAAAAGATTGGCGGGATTGGACCTACACTGATGGCAGCCTCCAAAAGAATGAAGTAGGGCAAGACACCGGATCAGGCCTTTACCACCCTCACTTAAATGTTTCCCACTATGCAAATCCCAAAAGGCATGGGTATAACCAACACCATCTCACGTGCAGAGCTAGCAGCTATAGCAGCTGCTGTCACACACGGCTACTCATATATAGCCAAGAAACTGGGTCTTGATTCTCAAAGAGTTAAAAAGCTTGCCTCCAAGCTCCATGTGCACTCTGTGAACTTTGCTGCTAAACTTGTCCATACCCTTTCCAGTACTATTATCAACTCTCATCAGGAGCCAGTTTCAGGCCAAGCCTGCAACCCTCCTGATCCCCATTGATTTTTCCTTTCCTTTTCGCGGCGGAGGAGCTTTACACGGTACTCGGTACCAAAATGGCTCCTTTTCCTAAATTAATGTGGGGAGTGGCTGCCTGCGTAGTTTTTCTTTTTTCTTTTCTTGTCACGAGGGTTCTATTATCGTTTGCATCGCGAGATGGCGATGGATTATTTACAAGTAAATAAAAAGATCCATATTCCTCCGAAACTGGAAAGGAACACAGATATAATGCAAGAGCGATATGATCTCATGAGATCACTTTGTGTCACTCCAAAAACTGGAGTTCAAGTGTTTCACACTGAAGGCAAATTTCTTTTCTTAATCGACAGCCTTTCACGCCCAATTGTTGGTTGTTGTGCTGAACCTTATACTTTGCAGTGACGGTAATTTCCTACGACAAGCCAACACTTGCTGGTATTGAAAGCAACTTTATCAATTGACATGTTGGTGTGTCGAGACTTTGTACTTTAGAGTCAACACTGGCAGTTGCGAAGGGTGTGGCCACTTGGAAGTTATTCACCTGCATCTTCGCTTTGTCGTATTTCCTTCAACAGCGGTCTTATGGGCCTTCTTACTCTCGAAATTTCAAGGTTATGATATTCCCAGTTGCCTACAGCCCCTTTTTTACTTGGTTTGTTTTGAGATTAACCTCGTTCTCACAGGTTGAGCAGCCATTCCAGGTTGAATACCTTCGTAATCCAAACTAAACAACAGTCTCAAAGAAGACTCATGAACTCATGAAAGCAGGGATGCATGTCGAATCTAGCCAATGCAAAAGGTCTGAGGCATCTTGCGATCATACCGGCCAGGTTTGAATGTGCTTGGAAGCAAAGGAAGGAGAGAAAAGACAAATAAATTCGAATAATGTTGTACTTGGGGTCTCTTTTTTGTCCCTCCGTTTTGTCTAGTCCCATCATGTACAACAATACAACACTTGATAATGTCGCCATGCATATTGTTTTCATTCATCCGCTTGTCAATCGTAGGTTGCAAGTGTCTCTGCCTTAGCAGTCGGGAAATCTTTCTTCATGACGATCTGGCTTCTCCTGCCCAACGGCTTTGTTATCGACGTGTATACCTTCATCACCTTGCGTCGCAAAGGAATAGAGCAGGCCTGATTTGCTTTTGACCCTTCACACAATTCAAAACGAGATGTCCAATTCGTAACCTCTTTTACAAACTGAAGGGTGACATCTTCCCTCATGGTTACGATAGGTATCCAAACTCGTTCATCTTGTACTGTTCTCTAATTAACAGATGCAATTTTAACTAAAACAAGCAGACTGTCAATTCGCATGAGTTTGTTTCATGAACATATGCAAAGAATGGCAACACGCAGGCACCCTTGAAACTAAATGCTACGGTCTACTTTCCTCCTTAAATTACATGCCTTTGCTTCCCTTTTCCTGTCCATAGAGCCCTGACGATTCCTGCGCAATTTCTCGTTCGCTGCCGGCAGCCTGGAATGCTGGGACGTCTTCCTCCTCCGGGATGTCTTCGTCTGAAGACGGCTGTGCAAGTGATCCCCTCCTATCATTGGCATACTGGGTCAGTGGCTCCTTAGAATTTTCGGGACGAAAGTGTGGTGCTGAGGCAGGTGGAGACTGTTGTGCTGAAGCTGGGTCATCATGCTCAGGATGTGGTGGTATTGATGCCTGTTGCTCATCAGGCTCAGCATGGGATGGTGGTCCTGAAGGCTGCCACGCTCTTTGACTTTGTGGTGGTGACTCTTGCCTCTCTTCAGGCTCAGATGGCGGTGAGAGTGGTCCCTCACGCGCTGTTGCTTGTTGAGCTTCAGACTCAGAGGGAGCAGACGGTGGAGGTGACAGGGGCTTATGGGGTGCAGGCTCCTCTATTTCAGCCGAGCTCTGCTCGTTGCCCTTATCCTGCCCCTCCTCCTCCTCCTCTTCAACTGCACCTAGCAGCTCCATCTCTGAGAGCCCTTCGTGGTCGTCTGAGGCCACGCTGTCGTACAACAAAGCAGCATCACGACCGTTTGCCTTGGCCCCTGCATGTAGTGTGAAGCATACCCAAATGGCAACATATGAACATTTGCACAGGTAATACAGCTTATGCTGTCATATAAAATGGCACCAACATCTGCCTTTGTGCCAACATGTAATTTGCACACAGAATGTCAGTTGCAATGCCACAACTAGTACCTGGCCTGCATAAAGGCTGCCTGTTTGTCATTGACATGCATTACACATCTGCTGCCCTTCTATAGACATGACACAGTCTACAAAGCAGCTAGCTGAGCTGCGTACGATCCAACTAGATACTCGCTCTTAAAATGCCAGCTTGTAATGGTTACCAATTCACTTAACATTAGAAGCAATGGAGGGGACGTAGCCATTAATTGAACCACGTGCTCACACAAACAATGATACGTTTTGCGGGAGACACTTGCACAACAAAGATGCGTGTACTTATGTTTGCGTATCAGCGAGTCACACCTGCAGGCTTGTCAGCCTCTTCTACAAAAGAAGGGGCCCCTGGGATGCCAAACATTGAGCCGATACCTGTGAGAAGAGCAAAACAAGTAACGTTGCTTAGGGGTGGAGCGCGACAAAAAGTCAAAACAGACCCGAGTATTCAAATACTCCATCCACTAGTATATGGCGCTTTGAGCGGTGTCTTGCATACAGGCGTACAAGCACAAGCACAAGGATGGGAAAGCCATTTTTCTGAAACCACAGCAACCAGTCTTGATGCCTAGACTTGCCATTGAACAGGTATTGATTTTTGGCAATTAGATCATCCATTTCCATACACGAGGTCTTGTACGGCAGCAGACTGTATCCATAAAGCATCACAAGCGATAATGTGAGTTTTACTCAGCCTTGACTTGAACTGGAAATTTGTACTATTCCCCTAGCCAATACAGGAAGGGGCAACAACTGTTCATACCTGTGTGGTCATCATCCGTAACCATACTGGCACCATCCAACTGCCCTGTTGCTGCAACACCTGTACACGGGATTACAATGTGTAATATCTAATAATGATGTTGTGTACCAAGCGGAATGAAGGGTGAGGGCAATCTGCTGGTTGCAAGCAAGCAAATCAATTAAAAAAGGGGATCACAGATCCATATCATGTGTTCCTTACCCGAGGGAGCAGTTGTGGCATCCTCCTCTTCAATCTCTTCCTCCTCCTCTTCTTGTTCCTGCTGCTGCTCCTGCTGCGGTTCTTGTGCTTGCTGGCCTTCATCCAGGCGTTCACTGCTCGCCTTTGACGGCGGGGTGGGAGCCCTGCTCTCTTTCCAGGCAACAACTTCACCCTCACTCATATCATCCCCATTCTCGGCCGCCTCTTCCGCTCTGCTCTGCTCTCCCTGAACCTGATCCCTTTCTATGCCTGCGTCTTGCTTTTTTTCTAACACCCCCACCTTCTCTTCCTTCCTCTTTTCCCCCTCCACCACCTCCTCCTCCCTCTCCTCCTCCTGCTTCTCTTCCTCCTTCTCACCATCACCTCCAGCTTGCTCTTCTCCGTCCTTTGATGCCTCCTCGATCTCACCCTCATCTTCAACGTCTGGGGGCAGTTGAGGCTCGCTCTTCTCCTTCTCCCCTGGCCCCTCCTTCTTCTGGTCCTCCCCTCCTCCCTCTTCCTCCTCCTCTTCCTCTTCCTCTTCATCTTCCCCCATGTTGATGTCAGGCACACTCTCGAGCCCATCACTTTCTGCAATGGAACCACCCCCTGGATTTCCTTCCTCCTCCTCCTCCTCCTCCTCGACCTCCTCTTCTTCAACCTCCTTCTCTTCCTCCCTCCTGTCCTTTCCCTCGTTCTCTGCCACCTCATTGCCTTCCCCTTGTTTTACACCAACACCTTCCTCTGGTTCCTCCCAATTCTCTTCTGCCCCTGGCGGGCTTCTTTCTGCCTGCTCCTCCTCTTTGATGCTTGTGGAGGGTGAAGCCTGTATGGCGTGACCAGAAGATTTTTCTAAACATGTTTGAGAGTTTATGTCTGATAATGTGTGCCAGGCCAGGTTCTTTCTGTGCTCTCTGATCTGGGAAAAACTAGAAAAGCAGCAAATATGATACTGATTTGTGTCTGCACTGGCTGTCTGTAGCAACTGCAGCAAACAAACTGCTCTACATGCTCAATCTGTTGACATGCACCGCGGCAACTACACAAACCTATCAGTCATACTTGCAGGGAGCGGCTGTATAAGAGGAAGCGCACCTGCTTGCCTGCACCCTGCTGACTGCCCTGGTCCATCTGCATCCTACTCACGCCACTGCCACTCCTGCCATGTGACGCCTGCTGGCTATGATCCTGCAGGCCCTTTTGCTGCTCCTGCCCCTGCTGCTTGTGTGTTTGGTCGCCCCCCCGTCCTGACCAAAAATTGTTGATCAGTCCGGCACCATCAACCCCACTCAGGCCCGCCTGCAGCTCACTGTGCCCCTGCTTTGAAGTTCGCCTACCAGAGGCCTTTCCGGAAGATGCTCTGCTGGACCGCCTGCTGCCATGCCCTTCTTCTACCTCTGCAGGCCCCTCCTGGCAGACCTCTCCCTGCCCCTCCTCTTTGAGCTCTTGCTTCCCTTCTGGCATGCTTTCTGATGCCTCTAAGGAGGTCTGACCAATTGCGAGCGGCTGGCCTTGTTGCTTGGCTGCCAACGAGCCACTTTGAGCGGACACTGGCCTGTTGAGATTCTTGGAAGGCACGCTTGAGCGGTGACTCTTAGCAGGGGCAGGAGTTGCAGGCTTGGGAAGGTGTGCAGCACCTCCCATCCAGGCCTCTGATGCTGTGCTGGCCACCTCATCAGCCCTGCCATCCTGTCTGGGCTGTGTGCTGCTTTCAGACATTTGGGCTTTGGCAGCAATATGGATGGGCTCACCCCAGATCGAATCCTGTGGCTGCTGCTGCTGCTGCTGCTGCTGCTGTGGCACGACGGAGCTTGTGCGGGAATGGAGGGAAGCTTGGACTCCTGCAAGCGTGCAGAAACAAAAGCACAAAGACTTGTGGGCATGGAGTTTGAGGAGGAGATCACATGGTCAACAGTGGCTTGCAGCTGTTAAGCTTCAAAACTCATCACAGCTTGCTCATCAGCAGTTTTGCTTTCCCTTGGTGCACAATACCCTGAGGGCTTGGATCAAGGCTGGCAAGCATGTTGATCAGGCAAAAAAAAGCACACTCGCTGTGAAAGCATGCTGTGTTAACAATTCCACAGACCTGTGCTTGCTACGTTGTGCTGCTGCTGCTGCTGCTGCTGTTGTGGTTGTTGCTGTTGCTGGGCCTCATCCCACCGACGCTTGAAGAACTCTTCCATTACCTGGTCAGGAGTTTCAAGTGGTCAAATCCATTGAAATTTTCTAGGTGTTGCATGTCAACCTTCTCAGTGCCCATGCTCAATATGTGACTGCACACTTACTTGCACAAAAAAGGGGCGTTGGGTTTAGAGGGATCACAAAGGCTCACTTGATTCAGTAACTCCGGATGCTCTGCAATCTGCTGCTGCAGAGAGGCTTGAGGTGGTGCGGTGGCTTGCATGCTGTTGCCAGCGTTTGTGCGTCCAGGAGAGTCAACACACTGTGCCTCTTCTGACTCGTTGTAGTTTTTGTACTGAATGCTGGCATCCTTACTCGGGCTGGGAGCTGTGCGGTGATCTGGACCCTGCTATACAGCAATGAACAACTTGAGAATTTAGGGTGTTCAGCCTTAGCAGTTTAATGTGATGAAGCACAGGTTACCTTCAGATTTCTAATTCATAATCGGACATCAATTGAAACAATTTGAGCGCACCTGCAGCTGGGCAGTAGGTGTGACCTCTGACAGGCTTTCCTTCACTGACTCTTCTTTTTGTAGCCTGCTGCCTGCAGGGTGTCGGTCACTCCTAAGGCCAGAATCCAGCTCTTTTGCTCGGAGCCACATCAGGCCCCCACCCTGTGCGTGCAGGTTCAGGTGTATGTGCTTGTGTGTGTACATATATACAGAGAGAGAGAGAGAGAGAGAGAGAGAGAGAGAGAGAGAGAGAGAGAGAGAGAGAGAGAGAGAGAGAGAGAGAGAGACAAGAGAGAGAGAGAGAGAGAGGGAGAGAGCAGACGTTCATACAAGGCAGACCAAGTCAATAGGTTTCAAACGACTTTATGCCACAGATGTGCATCAAAGCAAGCATCTGGCTTACCTCATCCTGCTCTGCAGCTTCACTGCCCTCTCCCTCTCCTTTATGCACATCTACTTGGCCATTGGGGGCATCAACCTGCGTACCAAATTTTGGCTAGGAACCGATGGCATGCTGGTTTGACTCTATCTATTGTCACACAGCCAAGCATTGCAGCCATCGGGCAGGACGGTCAAAAACAAGAGTAGGCCTTTGGTAGAAGAAAAGCTTCTGAATTTTTTCCGCTTAGTGCTGCCTTGTAGCGATTTTTACTAAATCAACGGAGCTAACGCTGGTGTTTATTGCGTTAAATAATGTCTATTTAGCAGCTTGTTCTCTGCTTCTATGCGCAGGTAAACAAACAAAAAATACATGCTTCACACACCTGTGTCCTAGCAGAGCTCTTGACTTTTTCAGAGGATGCAGGGGGCTCAGTGCTGTACAGAGGATTGTGCTGGGCCTGCATGATCCACCCAGCAGGTTCAAAAGTATCACCTTAAACACCAGGTAGAGTACTAAAAGTCTTGGAGCTGGGCACGTACACAAATTCTACAAGTGCAAGGACAAGTGGCAGAACCCAAGCCACGAAACCCACCACCATCAGTGACAGCGATCACAATTAATGACACACACTACCTAATCCAGTGCCACGGGGAGGCAAGCGTTCTCCCAACAACCACACTACCAACTACCAACAAAGGGTCGCCCCTCCGAATATCTTCCCCCCACTCACCCCAGTGTCGTAGGGAGGCAAGCGCCTGCGTTTCCAGAAGCTGCTGTGACTGCCCTCTTCCAGCAGAGCACTGATACCTCCCCCGCCTCCACCAAGGCTTCTCCTGCCTCTGCCGGCCAGGTTGCTTTCGCTGTCATCTGCGGTGCGCAGGCGGTCCACTTCGTCCACGAGAAGTGTGCACACGGTGGCCAGCTCCTCCATGTCAACTTCATAGATCGTATCCTCACAGAACCTGTGTTGAGTAATTGTGTGTGTACGTGCGTGTGAGCCTCTCTGTATGTGTAGTGAGACTCTACACACACGCACATGCGCACGCGCACGCGCATACATACATACACACACATTTAATCACACACACATAAACACACACAGCATGCATATCATGGTGCAGAGGAGCATCATGGTGTGCATGTGTGTAGAGGCTAGAAGAAATGTTTGTCCAGTGGTGCTTTTATTATGTGGGGTGGGGTGGGTGTGAAGATTGGGATGTGCTCTTGGGGACTTTTAGAACGCTTCTGTAGCAAAAATGTTGCACCCGACTGCAGTAGAGTTTGGGGCTAGTGCTGCAGACTTTTTTTCATGCAGACGGAAGTTGGGAAAACTTCTGCAGGAGTAGAGAGCTGGCGTGAAAAAAAAAGACGACGGTCGAGCTTGCAAGCGGGGCTTGCAGCATTGGGCTGCCTGTTGAAGAGGCAGAGTATTATTTCATGCACAGCATGGGACACACACGTACACACACAAGCACGCAATCACGCACACACAAATACTCAACCTATCTAGTGCATACCATTAACAGGCACTTATGATGATACGTCTATAAAATGGATCTGTTCTTTTAAAGGAGACAGGGTGTGTCGTGTGCACCACAATGGTTTGGCATTACAATTTATGGCTTCGAGCTCCTCATACATTCCTGGCTAAGTACTTCTCACACTCACATATCTGTACAAACACACATTTCAGTACATACGTTTCAGTACATACGTTCCTGGCTAAGTATACTCCTCACACTCACATTTCTGGCTTCATGCTCCTGAGCATGCGTACTTGCTCTGCCATGCCATACAGCAATTGTTGGTATGTTACCGGGGCTAGCCCAGCTTCCACAGTGCCTTCGTCATCCACACCCAGGACCGCACCAGGGAGGCTATACAGCTCTTGTGCCATACTGAGCACATAGAGAAAAGGAGCACCAAAGGGAGCATGTGAGTGTGCAGGGGATGACTGTGAAAGCCTGTAGGGCACTTTGCAAAGCTCCTGAAGCATTTGAGGCGGCAAATCCTCTTTTGTTTTACTGCGGCAGCAACATTGTGTTATTGCTTCCTGCAACGCTCTTATTCCCTTCAGGAAACGCATCATGCATTGTGAGTGTGGGGGACACATCCCTGGCATCTACTGTTGCACCAGCCTGCTACCGCAAGCCCAAGTGTGGATCTCAGTCAGAAGCACAGGCAGGTGCATGAGCCTGTTGTAACTATCAAGCACATGATACAAGCGCGCTGGTCCTATAAAGTACAGCAGGCTGCCCTTCCTTACCGCTTGATGTGTGTACGCAAGTAACGCAGGACATCACCCCCCCCTGCCAAACTTCTTTCCGTCGCAGCCCGCCTGTCCAGCTCCTCCCACGTGGTCACGTGCCTAGGAAACACAGCCCTGCATTTGTTTGCACAGCAAGACGTTGATTACGGTATAGGTTTGCTTAAGCGGCGGCTTATGGGAGGTGTGGTGCTGACAAGATGCAGGATGTTGTTGACGGCAATTGAAACCATGCACGATACAACGCATCACCATTCCACTGCGCAAAGTCAAGTAAGCAAAGTGAACAAGCAATCTCACCTAATGGTTTGAGCCTGGTTTAGCATCGTGGAATGGCACTGGCGCAACACGTGCAGCGTCTTTCCAAACCCAGAGCTGGACAGGCTGTTTCCGGTTGGGAGCTTAGGAGGGGGCAAAGGCAGGCCTGGAGGCAGGAGGCAATTTGGGCAGCAGTGCTGTGCGTGTTGTGTATGTAACACTGACATGCGTAAAGGTTCTGGGGTTTGCAGAGTCTTCCAGAAGTGCTACCTCTTGCAAAGTTACTTGTGAGATTCCAGAGCTGGTTTGTACTGGTAAGAAAAATGGAATTGCGCAGTGGTGTTGCTACAGGAGAGAGTCTATATTAGCAACAACGCCTCACACACACACACGCTCCAACAAAACAACCCAGCCACCCTTAATGGGAAGAGAGCATTGAGTTGTAAAATTCCAATAGTTTGCTTCCTCCTCCTCTCTTCCCTTACCTTTTCCTTGTCTCAAGTACTCTTTCAAGGTCCGAGTTGCATGAGAGGCTTGAGACGCGGATACAGCAGCAGACTGCAGCATCCAAAGAAATCAACAAGGTTAATTGGGAGCCGCCAAGGAGGGTGAGCTTCATAGGTTGAGCACCAAACATTGTTAAGGGCGTGGCCAAGAACTTGACAGTCAGGACTGCCATGCGCATACACGCACATACTCAGAGACATACACACACAAATCAACAAGCCATTTGAACTGCAAAAAGAGGGAAGCACACTGCTCATAATCACACCTGCTCTGCCATGGCAAGCCTGTCAAGGAGAGCTCCGTTGATGGCAGCTTGCCGCCGGACCTCCTCAGAGAAGGCATTTCGTTCTGCAATCAACTCAGCTGTGCGGCTACTCCTGTGATGACAAATGCATAACAATACTTCTAATGAAACAACGATCCTGTCCTTTTTTGCGCCTAATTGTCACAGAACTTGGTTAATCGGTTTCACAAAATTGATGATTCATTCGACAATAACCAGCACAGTAATGGAAGAAGGCTCACACAATGGTCTTTCATGTACAGATTTATAGCGATGTAAGTTGCAAAAACGTCCTGCTTATTTAAAAAGGGTTGTGCTTTACAGAAACCCTCCACACCATCCCTTAAAGGTCATGTCCCACCTAAATTACTAGGCGAACCTGGTTTAGCTCTGCCGAAAAGGGCTGTGTCTATGTAAAGTCAGGTCCACATCGCCAACAACCTCCATATAACTCTGCACACGAGCTGCCTCTCACGATCAGCAAGAGTGCACCCTTGTACTGTCCTTCCTTGTTACAAAACGGCGGGCATTTTTTACGCACCTCATGTCCATTTCGGCCTCTTTGAGCAGGGCAGTCAGGGTGTCCCTCTCCTGTGTCACGATCTGCACCCTCTCACGCAATTTGCCCACCAGGGCGGTGGTTTCTGGCGATCGGAACATCTGACTGAGGCCATGCTGTGGGTTGAGGGACCTGCCATAGGGAAGTGCATTTCAACTAAGCCCAAGCAAGGTGTGCGATATTGGCATTGCACAGGCACTGCCAAAAATGAGGCCCTTGCTCTTCCCAGGCTCAAAGCCCACCATTCAAAGCAGGGGACACTTCCTTGCCTTGCAGCCTTTCCCACCTTTCTTTGTTGTTCAGGAGCTCCTCGGCTTTGCCAACGTTGCCTCTTGCTACCATCAGCTGGCTCTCAGCACGCCGCTTCTCTACCCCCAGCAGGCGGTTCTCTTCTGAGAGCCGCTGAACCATGGCTTTGGCCTGAGAAACGTGTCACATACAATGCACAACATGTACGGTGTGTGTTACACAACACGCAAATTGGCATGTGTCACACGACGGTGTTCAATAGGAAATTGGGAAATTTAGAGACTTACGCTGTTGTTCAGTGGTGATTCTATTTATAGACTTGAATGGCAAGGCTTGCATATTTACCCTCTCTGTGTCCCTCAACCTCACACAAGGCACAAATTATCACATACAAGAAACATGCTGTGCAACTTGCGCACACAAAGTGCACACACACCTGTACCAGTTCCTCTGCAAGCACCTCCTTTGGTTTGCGTGCTAGGGCTTGCACGGAGACAGGTCGTGGTAGTGGAAGTACAAAGTGTCCTTCTGGCTCGGTGCTCTCTGGCCTGCTTGCAAACCAGCCCCCATGAGCCTGGCGTGCACTGCTGGGGTTTAACCGTGAGCGTCCTGTATTTACGATTAAATATTTCTGGGTCTATACAAGTGCGCAGCCACTGTCAGTGCCTAAACCCATCGTCCACCAAAACATTTGGGAGGCAACCGAACAGATATCGTGCTGGCCACACAGGACAGGTGACGCTCAGTGTGTCCAAAACGTAACAAATGGAGCAAAAGGAACAAAGCAGGGCCTTAAAGCTTGTGACACACCCACACACTGGCATACGCACACACCCACACACACTCACAATCTACACACTGCACGCACCAGCGCTTGCTGATCTTTGGGGGATGAGGGCGTGATTAGCACTGTAAGGACGAGGCTGAATGCTCCCTTTTGCACTAGAAATTAGGCTCAGAGGGTTGGCAGAGGCGGCATCTAGGACAGAGCTGTAATTAGCTGGCCATGCCGACGGGGGAGAGGGCTTGCCACTGCCAGACCTGCAACCGAGTGGGCACAGGATGTGTGGGGAATGCGTGGAGTCTATGGAAAGGAGGATGCTGTCTTCCTTTTTTTCTTTCGATGCACATATTCCAGGTGATATACTGTCCTTTCAATTGTAATACATCAGTAAGCTATCTGTTCATAGGATAGAGAGTTTCACAAGGTGCTGCAGGGATCCCACTTTTAATTGAGCACACAGATTGATTCAGGGCACGATGAGAGTGTTAGATGAATGTGTGTGCGAGTGAGTGTGCGTATATGTGCATTGTGTGTGCGTTTTTGTGAGTGAGTGGGTAAGTGTGTGTATGTGTGTGTGTGTGTGTGTGTGTGTGTGCGTGTGTGTGTAAGTGGTGTGTGTGTGTGTATGTGTGTGTGTATGTGTGTGTATGTGTGTGTGTGCGTGTGTGTGTGTGTGTGTGTGTGTGTGTGTGTGAGAATGAGTGT
>Ga0307942_1003089_pt1 | contig 13484 bp, 17 predicted proteins | sample OrgLakmetagen175_FD_201846 | JGI IMG/M metagenome (GOLD analysis project Ga0307942, IMG submission 201846) | Saline water microbial communities from Organic Lake, Antarctica - #175 | ecosystem: Environmental > Aquatic > Non-marine Saline and Alkaline > Saline | place: Antarctica: Organic Lake...
GCAACAGCTGCATCCACACAAGCCTTGGTCACTGCCCTCTTGCTGCAGGTGTCCAATGACTGTGTAGATGCTGCTGCTGATGTGCTTGCTGTAGTCCTGTGCAGGTGCCTCTCTTTTCCTGCATGCCCCTCCTTCTGAGCGCTAGCGTCGGCAATTTTTCCCATTGCTAGCGAGCGCTGCGACTACGCCCTGAGGATTCCTGCCGGGTCAGCTTTGCATGCTGCTACACCTACGCCGGGATTCTGCCTCATGAAGTGCTCGCGGATGCGGGGGGCACCGCTGCTGAAATCTCGGAATCCTGGCATCCGGCATCCCCCCCTGCCAGGGCATCTCGTAAATCTGCCCCTTCGGTCCCATAACAACAACACGATGCCACTCAGGGTCTTTACCAGGAGGCATTATAATGTTCTGGAGGCTGGGGGACAATTCGTGGTGGTTGGAGGTTGGTTGGTGCAAGCTCAGGGTACCCCCAAAAATAGCAAAAATACGTTTGCGTATTATACGCGTATGTCGTATTAATAGCGTATTAATCCGTATGGGACGTCTCAAAAGTCCGTATGACCCATCCCTGGAAAAAAGAAAAACTACGCATGCAGCTGCGACGTTTTTTCAAGTGCCCTCACCTTTTTCTTTGTTCACGCTGGAGCAGGTGCCTCAGAACGAGAGCAACAGAGAAGGAGGGGTGAGCCTCGTTGGGGACCTTCTTGATGATGCTGCACGTCTGATGCACACGATGCAGGGTAGGTGTGTGGGAGACATTTGCTAAGGGCGGCAGGAATTTTTTATACAAGTATACACTGGATGACCTGCACAGCCGTGGTCGTCAGAGCAGTGCACATACTTAATAGGTTGTGCAGTGTATACACAAAACTTGAAGCAAACATTCCTTGGATACTGGTCACATGATCTGTACACATGGGTCTGGCCACCCCGACAAGCACATCAATGTGATTGGGTACTCTCCTTCCCTAACTCTGTCCAGGACCTGTATGTACATAGTCGTGGCAACTTTAAAATGGCTCATATTAATTTGAAACATAAGTTGCGCTGTGCTTTGTATAAAGGGTTGAGCTATATGGATATGCTGCTGAAACTCAAGTGCTCTCAGATGCAGAATTCGTTCAAATGAATGCAAGACGCGCTTGCTCGCACCTCTTGCCTGCAGCCCAGCGCCAGCGCAGCAGCAGCGGTGACGCGCTGTTTATGCTTGATGAAGCTGAGAGCTGCCACGGGGAAGGCCGGCACTTAGGCGGATCTGACGTGGAGTCTGTGACGGACCTCTGCTACGAATGGCAGGTAAACAGTCCTTGGGTGCATGCCATCATGCTGGATATTTCAATAAACCTCTTATAGAGTGTCAGGTGAGGTCAATTTCCTTGATTTTTGCCGCACACAAATTTGGCAATGAACGCAGCGTTTGCAGGCAATTACCCTTTGGCACTTCACACGTACGCACATGCACTAACACATATGTGCACACACACACAAACAACCCTTTAATATTTGCAAACGTCCATGCACACACTTGCGTACTAACTCCTGGTTCTTGTTTACTACTGACTCGATCAAACAACTACACACACGTACACGCACGTACTCACAGGTCCGTGACCCAGCAGCAGGAGAGCAGGAGCCCTGGGCGCCTACCAGCCCCCACGCACCTCAGGTGCTGCACGCCATGCGCCATGCCCCCCCACCTCTGTTAACCGCCACATTATTACCGCCACCATCACCACCTCTGTCATCGCCACAGCCACCTGTTGCCACGGAACACAGCCCACAGGGTGGTGTGACGAGCGGCACCGCCCGTGCCTCTGACGCAGCAGCAGGGATGGAGGGGGTCCAAGCTACATTGTTGAAGCAGCACAAAGCTGGAGAAAGGCAGAGGCAGGTGCTGCACCCGTTTCAGGTCAAGGAGGAGGTTGGGTTACCTCCAAGCAAAGGGGAGGGCGGGTGGATGTGGGGCGACGCAGGGTGGCAATTGGCAGAAGGGGTATTAGCTGGAGACAACGCTGCTGGCAGCGATGGAGTCCAAGGCCCTGGAGAGGCAGGCTGGGAGTACTGCTGCCGTGCAGACAGGTCGCACTCAATAGAGGGACAGCTGGGGGGCACCGACCAGGGCGTGCTAGTGCAGGGAGCTAGCTCTGCTGTGTACGAGCGTGATGGTGGTCTGGCTTGGAGCAGATCTTGCCAGCCTGACAGCCACGCCCGCCGGCGGCTGTGGCATCGGCGGCGGCACCGGCAAGGCGGCAGCTTGCACCCTAGCTTCTCAAGCGACCTCGCTGCCCCTGCCCTTCGCGCAAGGCACGGGCAGCAAGGGGAGGGACTAGATGTGAGGCAGGACGCTGGTTCTGGAGGAAGTGGGGGAGGGAGGGAGACAGGTGTGGGGGATGTGGGTGCTGGTGGAAGGGGAGAGGCTGTGTGTCGCTCGCCTCCTTCCTCTTTCCCTCTAGCCTCCTCGCACCTCACCAGCATGGCCTCCAGTCACACTAGCCCCCCCCTGACGCAGCTGGACACCCAACCCGACAGCCCCTCCCTTACGCGAGCCCACGTGCAGGTGAGTGGATGACAGGCAAAACGCTACAATCAGGTGTCGGACAAGGAGTGCGCTCGGTATGTAATAACTCTTGTGTAATGTGTGCCAGCGCATATTTCCCCCTGTGATTCTTTGTTGTGCACGGCGTACATTTGGTAGGGGTTACCTTGATGGTATCTAGTACACATGCAACAGGTTGGGTGCCTGGACCGACAGTCAATTTGACGGAAGTCGTGAGCATGCACAGCATTTGCCTCTCCATCGTCCTCCCAACTTTTAAAGGTCACCAGCTCACCAATACACGCAAAACCTCTATTTTTGAAATAGTCTCTGAACCTGTTCTGCGCCCCTATCCTTGCCCTACACACACACACACACACACACACACAGGTCAGTCCAGCTCCTTCCAGCCACGGCCGCATGCTGCTTGGGGAGTGTGCATCAGACAGAGGAGGGTCTGTGGGTGCAGAGTACGCACGCATAGGTGCCCTCAACGTGGGAGGTCGTGTGGGTGCCTTCATGCAGGACGGAGGGGAAGGGGAGGGAGAGGAAAGGTGCAGGCATGATAAGTGTGATTATGGAAGGGGGCAAGGCTCCAAGGGGGAGGGCATGGTCGTGGTAGTGGTGCTGTTGTGCAGCCAGCTCAGGGGGGCGAGGCTGACAGAGTCAAAGGTGGGTGTACCCACGGGAGTATGGACGTGGGTGGGTGGCGCGGTGTGTGTGTGGGTGGGTGAGTGGATGCTGCCTTGCAAGCAGGGCGTCATACCGCATTGGTTGTCACACATGTATGTGTTATGTGCGTGTCTGAAACATTCGGTGACGTGCCTGTATTTGCAAGTATTAAAAGGCACATTGATTTGCATGTATCTGCTTGTCCATCCATCAATGCGTATACCGCATGTCATTCAGCATTAATTTGCAGAGCCGCTCCAACCGTGGCTTCAGTTTTGAAGGCAGCCTAGTAATTCATATGGAAATACACCGGTGCCTTTGCTTTTTTCTAATCGTTAAGTGCATTGTGTTGAGGTAGGAACTGCATACACTGAGCACTTCTGCTTGGGTATTGCCCAATGATGTTGCTCTCCTCTGTGCCTTACCCTTGCAGCTCTCCGCCATCAGCCTTTTAGTTGAGGCCTCTGCCATGTGCGATGATGATGTCAGGCTTCAGGTGCGTAGGCGTGTGACCTACCTCATGAACACAGTGCCGTTTGATGCAGTCAGCAGATTCACTCATGCATGTGCTCATCCCAACAAAATAGTGTGTTAACCAAAACTGCCCGCGCACATTTCCACTGAACAGGTTTGTGCTCTGTTGTAATGATGAAGAGCATTTTCATAATTTATGCAGTCTAGTCCCCCTTCCCACGTCGTCCCTTCTATTTTACCTTCTTTCATCTTTTCTTTACCTCAAACTGTCCGCGCATATGCTTTTTGACGGTGTGCTTGCCATGTGCGTACATATCATGATTTCCTTAGATCTGGCCAGCGTCTCCACTGTCCACGCGACTCCTCCGAGGCGAGACTGAATCCATGCATTTACCTGTAACAATGCAGTGTGTGGTTCCCTACCTTGCCACGCTGCTCTCCGATGCCTCCTCCAGTGTGCGCTGCTTGGCTCTACGGGCGCTGGTGCAGGCCATGTGCAGCGTGCAGGTGTGTTGTTGGGCATTTTAGTTGCTGTACATGGTGAGGCGTATTGCGCTGCGTAGTATAAATTGCAGCCTGCCAAGCACCACTGTGCATCAAGGAACTTTTAAGCTGGAGCTCACACTGGCCACAGCTTCAGAGTTGTTATTAAATTTTTGCTCTGCTTGTCCCCTGCAGTGATGTTAAAATGCTTCAAAGCGTTCCCTTCCTCTCCCTCCTCCCTTATTCTTATACCTGCGGTTGCTTGTCTTTCTTTTTGTTGCCAGGTCATTCCCCCTAGTGACGCCAAGGTGTTTCAAGACTACGTGCTGCCCTCCTTGTCCCTCCTCCCCAACGACCCAGAGGAATCCGTGAGGGTCGAGTATGCTGCAGGCATCACCCGCCTAGCTGCTGCTGCCCACCTGCACCTCATGCGCCTCCAGCATGCTAGCAACCTGCAGCAGGCGGCTGTCACACAAAGAGCAGCAGACGCAGCCAATACAGCAGCAGTGCTGGCGGCTGCAGCCAAGTCAGTGTCTGAGGCTGAAGGTGCGTGCATGTACCTCTGTCTGGCCTTAACTCTGTCTGTTCTTACGCCTTGCACGCCTTGTAAAGGAACAGGCGCCATCATCTGCACACTTCGTCCTTTGGGCATTCCATTCATGAGGTTGAGACTGTGTGGAAGGCATCCGCCCTCCGTGCCAAGGAGTAGAGCAGTGTGGGCGTATCGAAGCAGTTTGTTGAAACCTATTCACAAAGTTGTAGCGGCCATGTATCTGTTGACATGAAATGGATTGTGTGACATGAGACAATGCATGCATTGGTAGCATCTCCTCAATACAGCACCCTCCCTCGTAATCTTGCAACCAGTGCCCTCCCATTTCAAAACTCCTGTGTAGCAGGCAACAGGGTGGTGGACACCTCCGTGGAAATCCAGCACCAGAAAGCAGAGCAAGAGCAATGGCAGCAGCAGCAGCAGCAGCAGCCGCAGCAGCAAGAAGAGCAGGCAGCCACGCCCCACGCCAAGCTGCCTCAGGTTACTGATGGAGAGACGGGAGAGGGCAATCACCAGTCTGCTACTGCTGTGACTGAGGCAGCTGCTGCTGCAGCCAACGCTGCTGCAGCAGCAGCAGCCGCGGCCGAGGTTGCGCCCGTGAGGTGTGTTTTGTTTGTTATACCTTTGCACTGTAGCCTTGTGGAATTTACGTGTGCATGTGTGTGTTTGAGGCTACGTGCATGTATGAGTGAGTGCGCATGTGTTTGTAAAAAGGTTGCATTCCAGCTGACAACCCCTGGCTTCCTAGGTTTGGCGAAAGTTCCGCATGCTGTGCATTGGAAAGCTCTGTCTCTTGTTGCAAGTTATAAGAGAGCGTGATGTGTTTTGGACACCTTATTCTGTAGTGTGCATGTAAATGGAATGACATGCCTGCAACCTGTACGCCTGCAACCTGTATTTGGCAACGTGCAAACAACCCAATGAGTCCGCTGCTTACTAGGTATGCAACTGTTTTCCAACGCTTTTCCTGCTCACCTGTTGCTGAGAGGCACAAAACCATACGGCTCACTGCAGCTCACCGCTCACTTTCCACACCTATCCGCCTTCTTTCTTCAGGTTTGATGGTGAGCTGGCACTGGTACGAATGCTGGTGGAGAAGGTGGTGCTGGAGCTCATCACAGGCGTCAAATCCACAGCAGAGGTCAAACGCAGTCTGCTTGCACACGCGGTAAGGCAGTAGGGGTTTTGACTCGACCAAAACTTTCCTCCCACCCCTTGACATACTGTGAAACGATCAAGAAAGGGGCAGGCAAAGCACATGTGTGTTTGTGCTTTTGCAATAGGTGTGCCACTGCATGAGTCCAGGCATATGTGTCATAACACTAAATTGTCAAGGATGCAGAACTGTGGGCCTTGAACTAATTTCTACAACCTGCCTTCCACCCAAAACCCTTTGAGCAGATATGTGATTCTATCATGCACACACAGTAGACACAGCTTGCGTGTGTGCGTACCCAATACAGGCACTAGAACAGCATGCAGCGTGGGTACCCATCACAGACATACACACACACATACACAAGTGCACATGTGTACATACGTTCATCATCCTTTATACTTTCAGTGATGGCCTTGGATTCATACTTGCATCTAAACTGCCACACACCACGTTTTTGTCGGGTAGGTACCGCTGGCTGTATTCTTTGGCCGCAGCGACCTGAACGATGCCCTACTTCCTCTCATCATCACGTGCCTGAATGCTAGCGAATGGCAACTACGGTGGGTGTGTTTTGGTAGGGAAGGGGCTGCATGTTTTGGCGCCAAGCTCATGCTCAGCTCCTCACGGTTGGGAGTTTTGTGCAATTAAAAAGCATATCTACACCGCCATCTTGCTACCCCAGCAGCTGGCTGTGCTGATAGAGTAAGCGTAGCAATGTGGAACAGGCTGAATCAGGGTTGGCAGGAAGAGTTGTCAGTTGACGGTAACTTTCTTCAAAGACAGAGTTTTGGGCCACCTGTAACCCACATTTCAGGTAACTAATTTGACTTGGTGGTACCTTGCAAAGGTAGTTGTCCGTCTTAATGCAAGCAGTGTTTTGGTGTTCACAGGTCTGCGTTCTTTCATGCCGTGGCGGCCATCGCCCCACACACCGGCAGAGAATCACTGGACGTCTTCTTGCTGCCTTGCTTGGAGCAGGTGAGGGTGCATGTGCTTTTGACTAGGTACAGCCGTGATAGTTGGTGAAATGCTGAGTGCAGAAGATCGGCTGCAGCTTTGAAGGGATTTGTTGACATAGCTTGAATATGGTGTTCCAGATCAAGGGAGCTTCACGCCAAAAGATGTACTAATTGCTGTGTATGATTTATGTTGATGAGGTATGCTGCTATTTTGTGTGTACGGGTATGTGTGAGTATGTTGCTTAGGCAGGACGTGGTGCTCACACGGATACATATTTGTGTGTACGGGAAATTGTTATTGTGTTTCTCATGTGTACGAAGTTAGTATGGGTAATTCAGGCAGGTTAAGGTGACGTTGTGTAAAATATTTAACTGTCATCGGCACCCAAGTTATGTGCCGCACGTGCGCTCTGCAAGCATTACTGATTCCTGTGGTATCCACAATTGCTTTTGCCTCACCACAGAAATTGATGGTGCAGCAAAACTTGCCAGTCCTGGTTCTTTTGAAATCCCTTGAAAAACACGCCCGTTGCTACATTGGTATGACACAGAAATGTTGCCAAGCTTGGCTCCACCTCCATGTGTATTTTGCTCTCTTGCACACAGGCCCTCACAGACAGTGAGGCTGCCGTGGTGTGCGATGCCGTGCGCTGCATGGGCACCGTGGCTCAGCACCTGCGCAAGCGCTCCTTATTGGCAGCAGCCCACAAGGTGCGCTTACTTCTTTCGCGTGTCAACTGTCTTATGCGTAAGAGTATCGTGCTTCTAGTACGTCCCTGGTGTGTATGTATGTGCTCGTGATTCAAAGCTGCATCGCACTTATAAAACTAGCTCAGGGGAAAGGCACGGAACAGGACGGCATTTTGTGTGTATTTGGGTGTGGCAAACACAATGTAACCCTGAATTCTCCTAGAACCTGAATGTCAGTGTCCAGCACACGCACGTTCACATTGCAGGCACTCGCACACTGTATTCAATGGAAAAATGTAGCAATTGAAGAAAGGGAACAACATCAACCTAGCACTGTACTGCAGCACTTCCCTCCACGCATGCCACGCAGGTGGCTTTTTTTTTTTTTACCTCCACGCACGCCCTGCCTTTCTTCCTCCACAATTGCCACGTAGGTGGCTCCCTTACTGCGCCACTCCTCGCCTGCTGTGCGCTACGCTGCCATTGCTTTTGTTGCGTCAGCTGCCAGGTGAGAAAGGGGGGAGCTGGGACAGGTGTTTCAGCACTTCTAATGACAGTCAGCAAGCCATAAAACCACTGCACAAGAGCGTTACTGTGTGCAAACGGCAGCTGTCAATAGAGGTCAAATTAGGCTACAATAAGGTGACTCCCAGCCGCAGGGGTCCTTCAGCTGATCGGCATACAGCTGCCAAAGCCCTCATCCGCTCCACTTTCCTATCTTTGAAATCTCCACCACGGACAGCAGCAGCATGTACCTCTATGACCCCAGTTTACCCTGCAAAACACACGCTGTCGCTCGGTATGTGCGCAGTCAGTCACCTTGATGTGCCAGTCTACCAATGGGTTATGATCAGATCACTGCCGCCATCATTTCCTAATCTCAACAGGGGTGACCTGAACTCCCTGTGTAATTTGTTTGCACCTTCTGAGCCCATTCTGAAATAAAAAAACGAAATGAATTCCATCTCCACCGACAAAAAAATTTGCTGGACAGAATTACTTCTGTGTGTGTGCGCCTCTCCTCCCCTCCCAGGTCTCTCCCTGCTGCAGACGTGTATGCACAGCTGCTACCTTTGGTGGAATCCAACCAGAGTCATCAAGGCGCAGGGGCAGCCAACGGGAGTAGGCTGGCGTACGTGCTCGCACAGGGCGACGAGGCTGCATTGGCTGCCTGTCTCAAGCAAGCAGGTGAGAAGGGCTGCCAGATCTTAAGGCTCAGGGGCGGTCCCCTTGGGTACAGGGGTAAACTGTGTATCAAGTACAGCACTGCACTTTATACCTTCCTACTTTTGCTCTGTCCGCATCAATGGAGGCCTAAACAGGTCACACAACTCAAATGCACGTGTGGGTGATTAAGCACGCAGCTTTACGTCCTTTACATGCTTACCTCTCAGGCAAATACACATTAACATTAACACTCATATATACACACGCGCAAGAGAGTTCAGGCAACCACACACTAAAATCTAAGCAATAATGCAGCATCAGCAGCTCCCTGCCTCCTCACACATACACATACACACACATGCACACACACACACACATGCACACATGCAAACACACGCGCACGTGCGCGCATGTGCATATTTGCGTACATACATCCACGCCCACTGCTTTTCTTGTTCACAACGCCACGCCACATTTGCAGAAGAAGAGGGTGAGGAGGAGGAAGAAGGAGCCCGGGTGCCTATGCTCGTGCAGGCAGCTGTGGCGCGTGCATCAGCATCTTCACACGCTCACCCCAGCACCACTGCCGTTGCCAGCAAAGCAGGCAGCGCACACCACGCAGGCAGGAGCCACAGGCGGACTGCAAGGCATGACAGGGAAGGGGGGGGCAGCAGCAGTGATAACAGCAGCAGTGGTCCCGAGGACCACACTGCCACGAGTGCTCCACGCGATGGTGCACGCAGCCCAGCCTTTGCTACTGAGCCTCCTCACCAACTTCCAGGCTTGCCTCAGCCTTCGGCAGGTGCTTACTTTTGGCAGCACTGTGAAGCGACCGTAACTGCCTTGTTTGGAAGGAGGGATGTTTGAGGCAATCACACTTACCGTACGTACATGTACTTTACCCCCCCCTTCAAAAAGAAATAGATATTTTACCAAAATATCAGCTACCACTCCCCTAGAAATATTTATATTACGGTAACATTCAGCAACCACCCCCTCTTAAAGGGTCTTAAAGGGGCTTTGGGAGCCCTGGGGATTTGTGTGTGGTCTCCTCCAACTCCCACGTACTCAAGGAGGAAATGGAAGCCACTGTCACTGCCACTGTCACTGCTGCTGCTGCTTGCGTGTGCTAGCTTTGCGTGCTGCTTGGGTGCTATAGCTAGAGTGTGCGTGCTTACGTGTGTGTGCAAGAGTGCCAGAGTGTGTGCGAGTGTGTGTGTGCGTGTGTACGCCTGTGCATGTCATTTCTGCTGCTGCATGAGAGCATGCTTGCATCCCTGTCTGAACTTCATTTGTTGCATAACCACAGAATGCAGTGCCGATGCAATGCTAACTACACAATCTTTGGGGGCAAACCAAGGTTTGCGAGGCCTGCATGGCTGCTTCTTGTTCTTGCGCTCCTCTGCCTTTCGCTCAGCCCAATCCGCTCTTGCCCTGCTGCAGGCGGGCGAGATCTGGGGCAGAAGGGCAGGCAGAGCGGGGGGGGCTCCCTGACTGCTCGTCACTTTACTCAAAAACAATTCCCACTGTTGTCCTTGGATCGCCCCCCCTAGAATTAAATGTATAATAACCACCGTTTCATGAGTAATCCCTCACCGCCCCCACCCAAAACCTAGGGGCGGTGATATAATTAACGTGCGGTACGCACATTAATGACCCACACACAAATGCACTTGAGCAACCAGCATGATCCACACTCACTCATTACCTTCCCCAGGCCACTCCGCCGTGGCATCACGTGCGATGGCCGCAAAGAAGCCGGCAAGCTCCGCCAACTCCTCGCCTAGCGCTGCAGGACAAGGGGGCAGGAACATCACCAGCAGCATGTTGAAGAGCAGTGCGCCTGCCGGCAGTGGGAGCAGTGTGGGGGCACGTGCGAAGCGTAGCGAGGCCCTGCGTCAGGCCACGGCTGCATCTGGGGCCTACAGCTCTCCCTTGAAGCCTCACAGGCTTGGTGCAGGCAGCAAGGTGCGTGGGGGTGGGGGTGGGGGTGCACACATGGGTGAGCGTGTGCATTTTTAACTGTAAATGAGGGTGAGCACACAATTGCACACACGGCCACCGCTATAGCCAGCATGCCTTTCCCACTAAGCGCAATCTACTCACTTTCCTGTTTGCATCTTTTAACTGCAATCGCCACATTAGACCTCAGCTGAATCACAGAGGTGACTCTTATTAAGCAAATACACACAATTGCACACACGGCCACCGCTATAGCCAGCATGCCTTTCCCACTAAGCGCAATCTACTCACTTTCCTGTTTGCATCTTTTAAGTGCAATTGCCACATTCGACCTCAGCTGAATCACCGAGGTGACTCTTATTAAGCAAATATGTCCACATCATCTGTGCATTTTTTGTCATTCTTAATTAGTTTACCAATTACTTTGAGCCACCTGCTTAGATTACAATAATTTGTGTGGTCAACATTCTCATCTACTCAAACCCTCAACCCTGCGCGTACACCGCAGGCAGACGATTCTCTTCTCTTGCCCCTCTTTGCCCCCACCTACGTGTGCGAGCTGCCAGAGACGCCAGCTGCCGTGACAGCAACCGCCGTAGCCGCTGCTCAGCTTGCCTCTCTACCCCAACTTGCTCTCAGCAGCACTGCTGAACCTGCAGCGGGCGCATCAACAAGCCCTGTGTCGTCCGCAGCTGCAGCAGCAGCAGCAGCAGCAGCAGCAGCGCCTCCCATGCATCAGCAGCAGCAGCAGCAGCTTCAGCACCACTGGCAGCAGCTCAGAACTGCGATTCAGCAGCTGCACGGCTGTGCGGTGGCGAGCTTGCGACCTGGGGCATCCAGGCATGCTGCTGCCATTGCGAGCATACAGGTGCGTGCCGAGTTTGCTTGGATGTGTGCGTGCTTGTTGATGAATTGCTTGCGGGTGTGTATCTACGTGTGCGTGTTCCTGCTTGAGTGTATGTGTGTATTGGTTGCAGGCGACTGCTGAAGCAAAACTCTCTTTTGGGGGTGAGCGCGTGTATGTAATAAAGTATGTTGATTTGTTTGTTTGTTGAGGCTCTACTCTTATTTCGATTCAGCTTGAGTCCAAAAGTGAGTAACTGGTCCTTCTCCTCCCCTCTTTCCCGTTTTTGCTTCAAATCTTCCCTTGGAACTAAACCGCTTTGAGCCTTTTGCCTTCATTTTAAACAGGCATACTCCTCCCTCCTCCCTCTTGTGTGACCCACCGCACACCTGTTCCTGACATTTCACTTGCACACATTTGCACACACTTGCACACACACACAAACACACACAAAGAAATACAAAGAAATAGGCAGAACACACAGCACACACCAAACGCAAACACAGCCCAAGATGGCTGTGGCAGAGGCAGCGGCGTCCCTCCTGTCTGACCGTATGGTGCGAGACCCAGGGGGCACAGATCAGGGAGAGCGCTTGCAGCTTGACCGCCTCAATGCACTGTTAGCAAGGTATGTATAGGATAATAGGATAGCTAATGTTGTCATTTAGATTGATTGGTTCCTCGTTTGGCTGGCATTGACACAGAACCTCTTGTGCTCCCTGCTTCTCACTATGTGCTGTTCTCGCCATCCAAGCCAGCAATGGCTTGGCCATGGCCACTCAACAATTGTGTTCTTCAACTTGACAAACAACCTCCCCAATTCCCCACCCTCCCCCACCCTCCTCCCTACCAACCCTTCCTCATAACAGGCTGCGCAATGTGCCCAGTTCTGCGTGCTCTCCAACAATCTCCTTATCCTCTCCGCTACCCTTTGACCCCCTATTAGCCTGGCCCTCCCCTCCTGACGTGCGGCCGCAGCCTGCCCTCACCACGTATTGCTTGACTCAGCTATCTTCACGTCAACACCAGGCTGTCAGCACAGGCAGTGTCCTCTCTGGAGTTGGTGGCCACAGAACTGGTAAGTGCTACCGTGTTTGTGTCCCTGTGTGCTTGTGTGTGTCCTTGTGTGTGTCCTTGTGTGCCTGTGTGTGTTCATGTGCGTGTATGCGTGCGTGCGTGCAAGCTTGGTTGGGTGCTTGTATGTGTGTGCAAGAAAGTTTTGGGTGCTGTCTATGATTGCATGTGGGTGAGTGCAAGTAGCTGCAAATTTATGGGACGCTGTACCTGAGCAGTCCATCGTACTCCTGACAACTTCGGCCTCAAGTCAGAAAATTTAACAGGAATACAATTCCCTGCTTTCGCTCAAGAAAATCTCATATATATCACTTGTAGCTCGCATCCATCAGCTCCCCTGATCACATGTCTTTATGCACATACATAGGCACACACGCATGCTCATACACATTAGACATGCTCACATACACACGCACGCACAGACAAACACACACATGCACACATACCCATACAAAAGCACACATATATGCACATGTTGGTGCAACCAGCAGGTGGCGGGCTCTCCCAAGGCCTGCTGCAGCCCCACCATGGCGACTACTTCACTGCTGGCGGTCCCAGCAACAGCTCTGCTTCCACAGCCCACCCCCCCTCCCTCCTCTATGAAGCCGTTGGTACTGCACTAGCCCTGGGGGGGGCAGGGGGTGGTTCTACTACTTCTCCCAGCTCCTCTCCCTACCCCCCCATCCCCACTTTCCCGCTGGGGACCTCCCCTGGTTACGGCGGTGCTGCCGCTGGGCTAGGGGGGGGTGTAGGGGGGTTGAAAGCGGGGCAGACACTGCCCCCGCCCACACCCTCCCAACTGAACAACCTTGCTGTGGCGGCGGGTGTGGGAGGTGTGGGTGAGCCTGCCGTCAAGGCTCACGGGGGGGGAGGGTCGGTAGGAGGTAGCAGCTTGTATGCTTTGTATGATG
>Ga0307942_1003090_pt1 | contig 13483 bp, 15 predicted proteins | sample OrgLakmetagen175_FD_201846 | JGI IMG/M metagenome (GOLD analysis project Ga0307942, IMG submission 201846) | Saline water microbial communities from Organic Lake, Antarctica - #175 | ecosystem: Environmental > Aquatic > Non-marine Saline and Alkaline > Saline | place: Antarctica: Organic Lake...
TCTTGGAGTGAAGAACAGCACAACAAATTGGGCGGTGCTTAGAGAGTGCGGTCAGGAGCCCTTGCAATTTTTCTGGTTCCGTGCTTCCATCAGGTTATTTAATAGCATGCTTGATTCCAACAGTGACACTCTACGTCGTGTGCTGAAGGCAGATTTGCATCTTGCTTCTTTTGATAGTTCTTGCTGGTCTGCTCAAGTCTCGAATGTGTTCAATGGACTGCAAGGTAGTGCAATGTTCAAACAGGAAATGCTGAGAGCCACACAGGTTCCCATGCAAGAGTTCATTTGCGATTTGCGTTTCAGACATTTGAAGGTATGGAGGGAAGCTGATTTTTCATGTCCTCACGCAGTAAACAAGAAAGCAGTGACGTATCACAAGTGGTCCCCTTAACCTTACCCTATCACAAGTGGTGTGGGAGTTCTGAGAGTGGTCCTAGAGGTTCTCCTTTTTCTATCCCTTCCTACTTGTACAAGGAATTGGACAAACATGTGTTGAAAGGAGTCTCAACAGGTTCAGATTGCGTGCACACCATTTGAGAGTGGAGTCTTGCAAATGGCATGGTGGTTCTAGCATTTGTGATAAATGTGAGTGTGGAGAAGTTCAAGATGAGAAGCATGTGCTTTTCTTCTGCAAGTGTGCTGAAAGTGCGAGCTGCGCATGAGATATAGAGAATGTTTAAGACTCTGCGTGCGTTTGCTCCTTCGAGCTCTGAATTTATTCCTTTCTGGCTTGTCATCACAGTATCACTGATTATGAGATCAATGCATTCCTGAATCAAGACTCATACAGACTCCTCAAGTTTGTGTCAGATTTAGTTTCAGGTCTCGACACTGGTCGATTTTGTTTCACCAGCCAATTGCCATCAGCCAGAGTCTCGGGCTGTAGGCCATCCTTGTAACCCCTTAGTTTTGTAACCCCCATGCCCAGAAAATGCTGCCTTTACAAAGGGGGTACAGAGGGGGTAGCCGGCAGCCATACACATGTAAGATATAAGCTTTATATGTGCTGATCTCAGCCAGGACTAACACAAACACAAAATGCAAAGACGGGGGACCTCGTCTCAGCCGGTGCAATGTCACAGAAAGTGGTCCAAACCAGCGCAAGGATAGAGCAAAGGTGTAAATACAGACTGGTCCCAGCTAGATAAGCTTAGTCTAGGAATGTTTAAGAAGGGGAAGAAGGAGCATACGACCTTTAATTCGTACCAGTTAATTAATTACCTAGGGTACTCACAATCATGACTGCACTTGCAAAATTATTGATACAGATGGTAAAAGAGTATGCATCAGCTTGATAAAAGGCTGCACTGCCATGCTAGAATGTCTACACACCTCTGCATTCCCGGCTAACAGACTGGTACAACAACCTTTCCAAGCAATAGCTGCTCGTTTCAGAGCACCAAGACTGGAAGTCAAAAAAAGGTGACAACTCAACCGGGAATAAAGCAAACCAGCAGCATCTTTCGCGGTTTCCAATTGCTCCCATATATGCATAATTTACATTACATGCCATTCCTGCACGGATTTATTAAAGTATCACTTTGCTCACTATTTAAAGTGAGTCAATGGATACGTCACTGTAGGATATAAAAAGGACACTCAGTTTACATTCTCTTTTCACTGAGCAAGGGCAGGCGGGCAGCCAAGTAGCGGTTGGAGCATGCGGCCGGGCATTCTTAAGCATCAACCAGGTACTGCACAAACACGTTACTTCACCAACCCTGAAAGAGCGCAAAAAGGGAAGAGAATGTGTAGGACATGTGTAGGACATGGGAATGTGTAGGACATGTGACATGTGTGTTGACAAGCCTTAAACGAGATTGATGCAAATAAAGGGAGAACAAGTGTGCACTATGTACGATTTTGGGGAAACACAGATTACAATTTTACAAAGGAAGGTGCATCGGTTGAAGTCGTAGTCAGCTACACAATTTTGCAAAGGTATTGATGGAAAACATAGCCTATGATACAAAGGGGATGAACAGGAAAAAGATAGGCTGTTCCGCTCCTCAAAATTGTACCAAAAGGAGTCCAAACGGGAAAACGAGTAATTTTCACACCGGGCAAGGCAAGAAACGCTAGCAAAAGGCACGCAACGCTAGCAAGGCAAGGAACGCTAGCAAGGCAAGCAACACCAATCACGCACCGTGGAGGAGGCCTTGCTCCCTCGCTTGCTGAGCTCGCGGTTCTCCCCCTGTGAATGTGTGCGAGGTATGTGTTCTACACAACTAACCTTATTTGAAAGGCTGCAATGCAAAAAGAAGCAGGAAAGCTGTATGTAATTCACGCAAGTTTTCATCCATCTTGTAACATTATGTATGGAACGCACCTTTTCCCTCAGATTCAAGCCGACTCAGACCGATGTCCTTGAGCAGCAGACGCACGAAAAAGCCGGTCTCCTCAGGATTTGCAACCCACAGCACACTGCACATCCAACAACAATAGTAAAAAGGCTCAGAGGCAGGCGTGTGTAGAAGCCAATACGACATAAGCCTGACCAATTGTAGCGTGCACACGGACACACGCACACATACACACAGGGCAAGGCACCTCTGCAACCAAAAGGAATCAGGCTTTTGTCTACAACAGGTGCATTGATGCCTGCCTCCTTCAAGCACGAAAATCCATTGGACGCAAGCACAACCAAATGAAGCACAGAATATCCTCATAGGCAGGAGCACAAAAAGAGCACATGCATATAGTGTCTTTGCATGTGCCTAGCCACAACATGCACCACAAAGCTCACACACACATACATACACACACACTGGCAGGATCACAGGCCAAGCAGACAAAAACTCGACAATACTAGTGAATTGTTTCTTGTCAAAACAGCAAAGTCTCACTGTGAGAAGGGGAAGTGAGTGGGCTGCCCACTCCCCATTATAACATTATAACTATGCATTAAGCTCCAGGGACAGACAATGCAAGTTGATCTTGGGGGGTGCAATTCGGAAAAGTGTCCATGTCCATACGTGCATTCACACATACGCACGATCACCATGATTGCCAGCACAAAACCAGCACTTTCCACCAACCTGCACATGTCACGCGTGACGACGCACACACGTACACACACAAACACACATCCCCCTCAAACATAGCAGCACTTTCCACCAACCTGCACATGTCGCGCGTGGCAGAGTCATTCCCACTGAGCGTAAATCGATCGCCCACATGCAGAGTTTCGTGTGGCTGCGTACGAGCGTTAAAAGGGACACTGCTGGTCAGCAACGAGCAGCATTCTAGGTAGGTACAGCCCAGGAGGCTTTTGCCAATGGTTTGGTAACAAAGGAAGGCAAAAAGAAGAGCAACCTATGCTCTTCATGCTCTCTATCTGCTCTTTCCTGCCAGCACTAAGAGGAAGCCAATGCACACAGATTGCTTGCATAAACTCAACTCATTTTGTATGTAGCAGAAAGGCTTAGCATCCAATGCACTCAGAAACGCCCCATTACCCTAATAACACATCAAGCACAAGCAGGAACGAGACTCGGCGTTCTTACCGGGAAGTCTGGTATATTAGTGCGCAATAGTCACACACTTCCTGTTAACTACGGCACTCTCCCTGACCAGGCCTGTAGGAATGAAGCAGTATACACTGCAAATACCTGAGAGAGCACTCATTTCTTCACACACGCACACACCCACCTGGATGCCTAGAAAAGTCATCATTGCCCCAAGGCCCAGGGATTTGTTGCCCACGTCCACAAACACGTCATTCCCACCGTTGAAGGCACAGAAGGGCACGTTGGCGACGAGCTGTGTCTGTGCACTCAGAGCTATGTCCTCAAGCACCTGTGTGCGTGTGTACGTTTGTTGTGTGTGCGTTGTGCGTTTGTTGTACGTGCATGTGAATGTATGCGCGTTTGTTGTATGTGAATTTGTTGCATGTGCGTTTGTTTCAAGTGTGTTTGTTCTACGTGCGTTTGTTGTATGTGCGTTTGTTTTACGCGTGCTTGTTGTATGTGCGTTTTTTGTGTGTGCATTTGTTGTTTGTGCGTGTGAAGTGCGGACATGCATGTGCGTCACTGCCAATCACAATGTCAGGGCTAAGGGAGTCCCTCGCACACACACCACCCCAGAAACTGGAGGCCAAATACTTCTGGCCATGGTGCAAGCTGACAAAGGAAGGAAAAGCATGCTGCCCAGCAACACCATTTCACTCCACATTTTGCGTACCTCATAAATGGTGGGCGAGGTGGGAATGATACCCACTGACCTTGGCTTGCGCAGGTGCGAGACCTGAAGCAGCAGAAGTACATCTTTGTGTGTGTGTGTGTGTGTGCGTGTTGCGCTTGTGTTGTGTGATTGTTTGGTAAGGAAAAAGGAAGGTACAGCAATAAACAAGCTGACGAGCAAAACATGAGCAACAGCAAACCCGTTTAATCGCGCATCTCCCTGGGATTAGCACATCACAACCTGTAGCTATAATAATCGAAAATGCCGTGCAGCTCCCTTAGATTAGCAAATCATGAAGAAAATAACACCTGTAGTTCTAATCGCGCAGCTCCCTTTGTCAGGAGCATTTCCGCTCCATCCAGCATGTATTGGATGTCTTTCTCATGCCACCGGCACATCTCATCCGTTTTCCAGTCCTGAGGACAGAGGACACGGGAAGCAGAAGCAAGGGTCACTCACTCTTCTTCGCTGGGTGCATGCGTGTGTGCCAACGTGCATGCACGCAAGAGTGTGTGTGTTTGTTTGTTTGTGTGTGTGTGTGTGTGTTCCAAGCTCACATAGATCACAGATAGCAAGCACCTAGAGCACACCTAGAGCATTATTTCATGCATCTCATACACATGGCGTGTATAGATACCAAAAGGACTGGCAGCATCTGACAAACCCCTGTCCTTTTATTTTGTCAAGGTCACCCAATGTACGTACAACAGGAGGTTGAGGCACAACGAAATGCCTGTGCACAAGCGCACGCGTCACCCCCACATATTCACATATTCACACACCCTCATACCCAAACACTGCACGCACACGCATTACACGCACCAAGTCCGGCACGAACTCAAGCCTCTTGTCCTCTGGGGTGACCCGCAGCAGGTAGTTGCACTCTCCTCCCATAACGTGGAACCTGTCTGTGACCTTTGCTGGCAGTTTGAGCTTCCGGAACGCCCCCAGCAGGCCTGCAAGCCGCCCCTCAAACTGCAGGGGAGTTGTGGCGGAAGCAGAAGCAGTCAAACTCCGCTGACAAGAAGCAGTGCGCGTGCAAACAGACGCCAGACTAGAGCTCATGCATCACACAGCCAGAACTACGCATGCATATGTATTTCCTTTTCATCTGTACTTGCGTATGGTGGACAGCACAAAATAACACCTTCACACACACACACACACACACACCAAGTGCATAGAATACATAGACACTCACACACGTGCGCAAGACAATGTACAGTACATTCACAATATGTACACACATTGGACACGATCACAGTTCATGTACATTTTGTACACAGCGCATGTACACACACACACACACATACCACCCCCTAGTGCATCTCTCCAGGGTATACAGCAACAGTCACGATGCCCACATGAACATCACATTAAAGCCTTACACAGCACATGTGCACCGCGCACGTGCACGCGCACACACACACACGCACAAATGCACCTTCTGTGCTTCTCCAGGATAACCAGCAGCAGTCACGATGCCCACGTGCACATCACATTGGAGCAGGTTGATGATGTGCGCTATCATTGCGTTGTCCTGCATACATACACGTGAGAGAGCGTGCACGTGAGTGAGAATGCGTGTGTGTGTATGCGTGTGCACGCGTGCTGTGTATGTGGGTGTGCATGTGTGTGTGAAATCGTGCTGTATGCCTGACATTTAAGCTTCAGTATTTGGAAGCAGCCTGCCAGAGCAATGCACGAGTAAGTTAGGAAGGATGCGCACAAATTAGTTTTGTTTGCCAGCACCAAAAACATCTATTTTAATGCATGATGTGAGTACAGCGTTTTTTGGCAGGCAGCCCTCCATACATGAAGTCACTCACAACGTGTAACAGCAGATCCAGTTCACCCTACAAATGAGGAAACCCAGTTCAAAAACGGGGCCTTGTGTTGCGTCAGTGCAGCCTGCCTTTTTTCAGGAAAAAAAGCGGTACAGGTGTGTGTGTGTGTGTGCCTTTTTTCAGCTGACATCACCTTCACTCACACTGGTCAGGACATGTCTCATCAGAGGACGGTCAGCTGTCAGCCGTTCTGATAAAAGAGGACATACGTAGTGTAGGCCAGAACCGTACACCTACCTATTAATCATACCCCGTATGCATACCGTACGCATGTTAGTTTTCCATCTAAAACTGAGCACACACCATGCACCGGACAGGAGTACGGGTATTGGCAACGCTTGTTTAACACCTTAGACTCGTGCTGCATCGTATACAATGGTTGACCAAAAAAAACATGCCTGGGACTCGTGCGATTACACCTCTGCTAGTTGGTGTGCTGGTTGGTGGTGCACCAAATAGCAGAGGTGCTGAATGGCGCGATTCTGGCTGCAGCACTTCTCAGCCTTTTCATCCAACAGTCAAAATCACTCTCACAAAGGCAGACTGAGTCAGCTTGTCGGCCAAGCTATTCTTGCAGCCCTCTCATCCACAGCAGACCAAACAGTAAACAGTTTATACTCACTTGAACAAACACGAGAGAGCCTGTTTACTGATTACGCATGTGTTTTGCAGACCCCTCCTTCAACCACAAAGCAGCTTTGCAATTTATTAAATGTGGTCAGCTTCTCTGGAACAAACAAAACACATTTACACACACATTTACACATAAACACGCAAGAGCGCAACCTGCGAAAATGCACATACACTGATACGACTACACCTGTACGCGCAGGTGCCACATAAGCTTGTGCACAGGGACTGACCCACAATGTCACACGAAACTCACCTTTCCTTGCACACCACCCAACATGGCATGTCTCTATCTTAATTCTAAAGATATTTGCAACAGCACATACCTCAATCGTGATTTTAACCCTTTGAAGATTTGAGCCAAGCAAAGGTGCGCCCTTGCCTGCTCTCACACACACACACACACACACACATACCCACACACATTTACAGACACATATACACACCACACCTGCACACCCACACACATGTGCACCCTCTTGATTCATGCAGAACTGAACCTTGCACAATGCTCAGGCTTACAGACAAAAGATGCAGAACAGACACACATCTCACCTGCTCAAAGTGGCAGCCATCCGCGTACAGAGTTCCATCAGCATCAAACGTGATGAGCTTCAAGCGGCGCGCACTGGCGTGGATCTGTGGAGGACCGGAGTGGCATCAATTAAATAAAGCATTGAGGGATCATAAGAGCAGTATTGGCACAGAGTTGTCAGAACACAAAACTAGACACACACACAAATGACACACACACGCGCGAAATGAAATCCAGGTAGGCAGGGGGGAATTAAAGAGAGCTTCCTCAAAAGCGTTCCATTTTCACCAATGAAAGCACTGGGACTTTAGACTTTGTTTTCTCTAAAACACATTAGAACTGCTACTGCTCTGTGAGCCGCAGTGTATCTCACCCATCCTTTAAGAGAGCACTTGAACAGGAAGAGCCTCTGTACAGCGACTGCTTGCGTGTCTTTTCTGGTCTAGTAATGAGTGTGTCTATTCTGGTCAAGTAATGAGCGCGAAGCACCAATTCAGGTCTAACATCCAACCAACGGAAATGGACGTTAATGTTTAATAACAACAATTGATAGAAAACTGGACAGACGACGATGCTGCCGCGTTCAATTGGCCTTACTCCTTCCCCCACCCCACCTGGGCAATGTTGACCACATGCCGCAGCTCTGCAAAATTTGGCGGGATGAACTTCCGGCGTGACAGCTTGAACACTTCGTCGTACTCCTGCATAGGTTTGCACAACACAGAAAGCGAGGTGGAACAGATCCTGAACAGTCTACTTTTGCTAAGGCAGCAATGGCAAGCAGCGACACGGTGGTTGAAGGACACACTGTGCCTGTGGGAACCTTTACCTTCCTTAAAATCTTGGTCAAAAAAGATCACTTTTCACACACGCGCACACGTGGCATGTAGTGAGCCAGCACTTCTTGCTGACGAGAACACATATTGGAGGACATCTGCCACTGCAAAGCATACTTTGCAGAATGGGTGTCCAACACTTACGTAGACGCCAAACATAGCCGTCTAGTGCAACTGTGCAACAAACAATTGTGCAAACACACACTCACACACACACACACACAAGCACACAAGGAACACATCCTTACAAGGACCTACATGGAATGCATCCACCAGGAGCAGCGGGGTGAAGAACTGGCCAAGCTGAGGGACCAAGCGCTTGAGGCGTGACCTCTGGGGGTCCTTCCGGTGCTCGTTAATCCATTTCTCCATCTTGGTCATCACTTCCAAACAGGAGTGTGTTTCGTGCATGCGGCGCATGAAGTCGATCAGGAAGTCTTGCTCCTGCATGCATGCACGTGTGTGTGTGTGTGTCTTTGTGTGTAGGTGTATACATGTGTGTGTTTTTACATCTACATGCTCTGTCATAACCTGGAAATGGGCTATTGCTGAGAAGGAAATGCCGCCTACCACCAGGCATGCAACTCTCTTGTTGCATAAAGCCACCATGACTCTCAAGTGCCACCAGACAAAGCTGAGCTTTTATGCTCTGCAATATGCCATGGATGAAGGATACATTTTTAGCACGTATGCTGCTCCTCATCATTCATGAATTCATTCCATGAAAGGGCACCGTTTTACCTTGAGGTGCCCCTTGCGACGCAGCACGTTTGCGTCCGTGGCAGAGCGGGCGCGATTCCCAAAAATAGAGCCCTCTTGCTCAGAGTTGTTTAAGAGCTCCCAGAGACTGGCTGTGCGCTCCGCACTGGCCACTATGGTGCACGTGGAAATGTGTGTGTGTGTGTGTGTGTGTGTGTGTGTGTGCGTGCGTCTGTGCGAGTGTCTGTGTATGTATGTGTGTGTGCATGTGCGTGTGAGCTTGTGTGTTTATGAATGTGTTTGCGAGCATCTGTTTATTGTGCAGTGAAGGATTGACGAAAATAGACTGCACATCACGTACTGTCAGCCTCTATCTCTTCTTCTGACAGCGTGCAGTCCGGCTCCCTGACTTTGGATCCATCCAGGTTCCATCCTGGAGGGAAGGGGCTCCCAGTCTGGTCGTGGGACGCTGCCTGTTTGGATTTCAAGGCAGGCGGGGCGGTGTGTTCGGAGGTGTGGACCAGATGGGCGGGCTGTCTGCCTGTATTCTTGCTACGTGTGTGTGCTTGTGTGTGTTCCTACAGGTCTGTACCCTTGCTTTGGTTGCTTTTTTCCGTCGCTTGACAAATGCCCTGCCTGCCTCACCAGACACGTGCAAATGCACACCGAATTTCCGTCTCCACAAACCTGCAGCTGCGATGGTGCTGGCGATGATGCTGTATGCTTTAACTGGTGACGATGGCGGTACGAGCTCCGCAGGGGGCGTGATGTCGCGAGGACAGTTTGAGGGAGGCGAATCTGAGAATGCAGCTGAACACTAGCAGCCATATTTATTTATAAATGTTCGGTAAATGGCAGACCAGGTTCCTGGATGCAAGATTGAGCATACTTTTAGTATCGAATTGAATCGGCATTTGAATTTTAAATGTCTGTCCTTGCAAACGGCTAGAAGGCATGGATAAGTGCAGAGGAAAAGATGGAGGTGATGACTCTGTCACACACACACACACACACACATACACACATACACGCACAAGCACACACACTCACACATACACACGCACACACACACATACTAACGCACACACACACACACACACACAAACACACGCACACACACACACACACAACACAAAATGCACACACACACATGCACACATACACCCACACACCCACGCACACACACCCACGCACACACACACACACACACACACACACGCACACACACACACACACAAAACACAAAACACAAAACACACACAAATACACAGTCGCACGCTCATATGCAGCTGTCTGTCATCATCCCCACTTACAATGAGCGGGAGAACATAGCTCTCGCCCTTTGGCTGCTGCACGAGCACCTTCTCCCTTACTTCAGCAGCACAGAGAGCGGCATCAAAAGTACAAGGAGCTCGTCTGGCAAGCACCGCTCGTCAGGTGGAGACCCTAGATGGGAGGTGATTGTGGTCGATGATGGCAGCCCGGATGGCACCGCTGATGTGGTCCAACACCTGCAGCGGTCCGGGCACAAGGTCGGCCACTGCGTCAAGCTAGTGAGGCGAGCTGCTAAATTGGGATTGGGGACCGCTTACTTGGCCGGCCTTGAGCAGGTGCGTTGCAAATGTGGGGGCCTGATCAATTGATTTCTGTTTGTGGAAGCGTGGAAGCAAACGAGGCTCCAAAGCGTGCTTGCATTTTTGGGCCATGCCTGTGTGTTTGTATGTTTGATGAGTGTCATACCCTGCTGTGCTCCCTCACCAGCTGACACGTGCCAAAAAAGGTTAGTTGCCAAACTCTCCTCATGCTGCATGCAGTCAACTCCTTGTGTGGTTGATAACAGAACGCAGCTGACGACTACACATTCAATCACCAGTTACCACGTGCCATCAAAAATTTGTTTCCAAACTTACTCCATGCAGCATGCAGTAAACTCTTGTGTGACTGTCAACAGAACGCAACTGACGACTACACATTTGACGCACTTACTATTGCAGGCGTCCGGGAAGTGGGTGGTGCTCATGGATGCAGACCTTTCACATCATCCTCGCTACATTTCCAGGTTTCTGGAACGACAGGTAAGGCAGACCTCGTTATTGTTTAGGAGGGTGGACCGAATCGCCTGATTTAACAGGGTCGCTGCTGCTGTATGTTGCTGCATCTCGCTAGTACCTAGGGGTCTTCTTCCCCAGTTTAATGACATTGGCTTGAGGCTCGGTCCTTCTGTAGTATAATCTACAATTGACTTTTACAACTTGACCCTCTCCTCCTCAGCAAAAGAAGATATCTGGAACGCTTTTCCTTGCTGGTCTCTGGTCTGCATGTATTTGTCAAACACAATAGCGTTTAATTGATGACAGCCGTGTTGGCACAAATGCATGTACAAACAGAAAGCCAAGACGTCAGAAATTTTGCAGTCTGGATGAGAGCTGTAGAGCGATTCATGCCCTTACTACATGTTGCTGCGCCCACTAGCAGGCTGCTACAGGCTGTGATGTGGTGTGTGGCACGCGCTATGTCAGAGGGGGCGGTGTCGCTGGCTGGGGCTTCAGCAGGAAGCTGACCAGTAGAGGTGCAAACTTGTTGGCCTCCACCCTCCTTGGTGAGACTAGTCAATCATGCTACGTCAACCACACAATTTAGTCAACCATAACTTAGTCGATCATACAACTTCTCATTAGCTCTGTAGTGTGAGCAACCTCAGGCTGCTACGAGGCTGGCATGCTAGGAGAAGTGACAGTAGATCAAACCGCAGCGCTTCTATCTGGTTTATAGATTATGTAGGCAATACATATATCGAGGAATTCTAGGTTTTGGCGCAATCGTAACAGTTGACTCAACCTCTCAGGATTTAAATGTGCAGAAGAACGATCCGTACTAAGAGAGCATTTCGTGTTTTCCACGTATTTTACTTTTACAATCTTATACAGCATAAGACATATCTTACTGTTACAGCCTAACCAGAAATGTGTCATACAGTCATTTGGGACATTTTATACGGTAAAGTACGTGTCAGATATGAAATACGCGTATAATACGATCGTATCATTAAGCAGTTTGGGAGTGCCGATTTTTTACCCAAGATGGACCTGAATTGCCCCAAAATCACCCAAAACGTTTCCAAATATACTCCAATAAAGGTATTATATGTTATTACCAGATTATATAATAGCATTGGAAGCTCGCTGAAAGGCCGTTTTTGGGGCGGAAATTGCCTAAAAAGTTTGTTCAATACGGTAAATACACGTTAAATACTACACGGCGTTTTATACGAATGCGCCGTATGACACATCCCAAACCTAACACAGTATTAGACGTCCCCAAAGCCCGTATGACCCATCCCTGTATCTTACCAAATATGATTTACGGTAACTGTGCAGCATTGACGTGTGTACTCGCACTGTCATTCAATCGGCAACAAATGCAGTTTACTTGTCTTGCAGGAGCGTCAGTGTCGGACCTCACTGGTGCCTTCCGCTTGTATCGAAGGGACCAACTGCAGAAACTGCTATCTCAAACCACCTGCAAGTAAGTAGGTGCGGGTTGTCTTTTTTGTGTGTGAGCAAGATGCCTGCAGCTTGTTAGCGCGCAAGCGTATGTGCAGTTTTTATTTTACGGTCATGCTCCCGCAACTGCCATTCCAAATTCAACTGTACCTGCATCACAACTTGAAGTGGAAGTCCCTCAAGAGATTTTTGTACAAGTGAAAGCAAAAGTCTGGTTGGGATGATTGGTGATCTAAAGACGTTGGTTCAGTGAAATGTTTCAGGCAGTCAGCGCGCATAAGAACATTTTTTATTCGTACTTGCACACGAGCCGGAGCCCACCACCATTTAGCCACTCTGCTATCGCTCTGTACCCTCTAGGGGGTACGCATTCCAAATGGAGGTAGCTGTCCGTGCACAGTACGCCCGCTTACATGTGGAAGAAGAGCCCATCATTTTCGTGGACCGGCTGTATGGCAAGAGCAAGCTGGGCCCGTCTGAGTTTGTGGGCTTTCTAAAAGGACTGGCGAGGCTGCTTTTGACGCTGTAAACCAAGATGTGAGCTTTTGTTGGTCCTGTAGGCTGTAGGTTACACTCATTCATTATGAAAAGCCTCACATGCATCCTTGAAGCCTGCGTACTTTCCAGTTAAGTCGACGTGGCTTGAGCTGTAAATACCTATATGTTACCTTAAATAGTTTGTGCAAGAGGACCAGGTAGGAATAGAGGGGCGTCCAGAAAATGCAGCCTGGCAGCCTTAAAGGCAAAGCAGTAACTCTAAGGATCATCATAGGGTCCTTAACAGAGCCAGGTCACTGTTGTCTAACTAAATCCACGTGACAAAACCTTTAGCTCTCATAGACCCTGCACTCGTCTGCATCAGCCAGGGACCTGTTCGGTGTGGAGATTGAGGGACAGGAAAGCTCAAATGCTGAAGCGACACTGTCATGCCCCTTATGATGAACGATATAAGTTTTAGTTTAGTTTGGATAAGGCCTCCAGCCTGGCATGGCTGCTCAACCTACAGGTCCCAACAAATATATTAATCAAAAAGATCGAAATTTGTAAACTTCTGAGTATGTTGAAAAACAAAACCTTTGATATCACCTTCAGAAATATTATCAAATAAGTGGATGAACTGGTGCCGTAAATGTTCGGTACCGATACATGAAAAAATGATGTGCTTCTCATCTTGAATTTAATCCCCGTTTTCACACAAATTGCAAACACGTGCACTCCTGTCCGGACTCCTGCCATATAAACCAGTTTCAC
>Ga0307942_1003096_pt1 | contig 13475 bp, 20 predicted proteins | sample OrgLakmetagen175_FD_201846 | JGI IMG/M metagenome (GOLD analysis project Ga0307942, IMG submission 201846) | Saline water microbial communities from Organic Lake, Antarctica - #175 | ecosystem: Environmental > Aquatic > Non-marine Saline and Alkaline > Saline | place: Antarctica: Organic Lake...
GTATGTATGTATGTATGTATGTATGTATGTATGTATGTATGTATGTATGTGTGTATATATGTGTGTGTGTGTGTGCGTGTGTGGTTGTGTGTGTTTGGAAAGCACGCACTTTAGCAGCTGATAGTTAATTTCCGTTTTGTCATTTATTTTATGAGTAACCAAATGCACTGAAATAATCGTCACCTGCATTGCCGCGATTGGCAGTCCGTGAACTCCCTGAAATCGTAGGTGCGTGTCCTGCATGCAGGACACGCACCTACGATTTCAGGGATATTGGGATGCCTCCATGTGGGACCGTGCCTGAGGACAAGCTTGCTTTGTTCGCAAACCTGCAAGAAGTGTGGACTCCCAAACAGTACGACCATGCAGGACACGCACCTACGATTTCAGGGATATTGGGATGCCTCCATGTGGGACCGTGCCTGAGGACAAGCTTGCTTTGTTCGCAAACCTGCAAGAAGTGTGGACTCCCAAACAGTACGACCGGAGGAGCTTCCTCGCTGCGGCTAACAAGGTCGATGAAGCCACAGGCTGTGACAGCTGTTGCCAAACCTACAAGCTTCTTCACAGCCGCGCTCTCACCAGAGAATGTAAGCCCGGGAAGTTTGGAGCACAATGCTATGTTAACATAGCATTGTGCTCCAAATTTTTCCATAGCTGTCATCAACACCGGATAGAACGCCACTAGAGCTGCACAGGATTAACTCGAAACCCCCTTCTCTATAAGAACCAAGTATGTGTGTGTATGGGTGTATGTGGGTGTGGGTGTGTGTTTGTGTGTGTGTTTGTTTGTGTGTGTGTGTGTGTGTGTATGTGTGTGTGTGTATGTGTGTGTGTGTGCGTGTGTGTGTGTGTGTCTCAGTGTGTACGAGATAACAAGTGTGTTTGTGTATGGTTGAGTATATACGTTCTTATGCGTATTTATATGTTCATGGAAATGTTTGTGTGTGTGTATGTGTCATAAGTGTGCGTGTGCGTGAGTGTGTGTGTTATAGTGTTTGTGCGTGAGTGTGTGTGTTAGTGTTTGTGTGTGGTTGTGTGTGTGTGATTGTGTGTGTGTTTGTGTGTGTGTATGTGTGTGTGTGTGTGTGTGCGCGCGTGTGTGTACATAGGTGTATGTGCGATGTGTGTGTATATGTGTGTGTATTTGTGTGTGTGTGTGTGTTGGTGTAAGTGTGCATGTGTGTATGTGTGAGAGAGAGTGTGTGTATGTGAGTGTGTAAAACTGAGTGTGAGGGAGATTGTGTGTGTTTACATGTGTATGTGTATATGTGTGTGTGTACGTGCGTATGTATGGGTGAAGAGAAGGAACATTTCACAAGATAAATTTTAAGCGTGCATGAAGTTGGCGCATTTTTTTCTGCTGTGAACGGTTACAGAGTGGAGGGTAAACAATGCAGGTACTTGTGCAGATGCCATGATGGAGAACTATAATATGTTTGTGTTTGGTATATACGCTTTCCAATACGAAAGCCACCCACAAAGACACATACACGCACACTCACACATACACAAACACACACACTCAAACTCAGACACACAAACATATACATACATAAAGAAATGCATACGACGGAACAACAACCCGTCCGGGGCCTGGAATAAATAACGAAATTTTGGGCTTCCCAGGAGGGGTAGCCCAAAGCTGGTCCGGGTACCCCGGAAATATTATATGGAAATTTGCAGAGTACCTGATAAGCTTAAAAATTTAGTTCTGGGAGAATTGCAGCGACAGTCCTCGGCTAGTTAAATTTTATAACACCCTGAAAATTTTTGAAAGCAGTTCCGGTTAACCCTAGGCAATTTTACCTGCTGTTCCAGGTCCCCTTGAATAATTTGGGCACCCAGTGCACTACTCTGTTGCATACGCAAACACACACTCACATGCACACACACCCACACACAGAGACACACACATAGTAACACACACACGCACCTGTGCCTTGATGCACACACGGACATTTACTCACATCCACATACATGGATATACTCCAAACTAACCTCCTTGTTATATCTACACAAACACACACACATACATAACCGCATACACGTTCTTTCATCTAGACAACACACACGCATTCACGTGAATACGCTATGATTTGAAAACCGTCATTTTGCATTTAAAACGTGCACTGCCATTTCATATGCAACACCCATAATATCATACTATTTGATTTCGAAAATAACTCCGTACTCACGCGCACGCGAGGATGCCACAAGTCTCCAGGTACGGTTTGCGTTGTACTTGGTACAACGCAAAACCGTACCTGGATGCCTTGTTCACGAAAGCCGTGAGCTGCCTGGATGCCTTGTTCACGAAACCGTGTTCTGCCTGGGTGCCTTGTTCACGAAAGCCGTGTGCTGCCTGGATGCCTTGGCTAGGTAATTGTAGCGCTGCAAAAGGTGGTGGTTATAATGGTTCTAATCTGCTTGCATCGTGAGATGCATAGGGCTCTGTCATTGTTACTAAGGAGAACACAACAACTAGAGAGGAACCAAAGAATAGGGAATAATAGACTAAGTTACAGAAAAGAGGCGAGGGATGGGTGGGGGGAGTACGCTAATGAGAGAGAGAGTTGTGTCTACAATGAATAAGAATAATGGAGAAGGGAAGCAGAAACCAAAGAACACCATAAAGTGAGAACATCTTACTTTATGCTTCACTTCAATGACCTGAGTTCAAGTGTATCATAATTACCTCATAAGATTTGTTAATTTCCCACTTTGCGTAACGAACCCTTTTTCCTTTTTGAGATATGCATTTATAGCCTACGCGAGTTAAAATCACGTTGTGTAAGGGAAGATGAAGCACATTGACATCAATTGTCGTGTGGTGATAGAACAAGCCAGGCTAGCAGTGTAAATGTTTGAGAGGGTGCGGATTACTATGGTATAGGCTTGAATGAATATTTATGGGTTTTTACCGGGTAATGAGTGGGTACAAGTTCACCAAGGAGCCTATATCAAGCGTGTCTAGACATGGATGGCCAGTATTGTAAGACAACTGCGAGCCCGTTGGTGCCTGTCTAGCCTCATGGTGAATTTTTGAGGTCACTTTGCCTCCGTGAAATGATGTGGCAATCACGTACATACATATTGAGAGAGGCGCGGAATTGTGCAGACAGGGTGGAAATGACTCTTTTGTAAAGATGCGGAGAAATTGTGTGCTATTAAGGTATTCTTACCAATGATGACCTGGCGGACATATAGTCTATGGCCTAAAGCGATATTAATATCTTGGGTTCATGTAAGGGCCTTGGGTTTATCTACCTTAGACATACTGATTGATAGCTTTGAGATATTGAGGTAACTCCCTACGGTTAATCAGTTGCTTTGATGTCAACGGACAGCTACCCTGAGGTGACAGATGAGTGGTTAGCCCTAATGCTGCATAAACCCCTCCGACAGCGAGTTTTAATTTGTTAGCATTGGAGTTCGTTTTGTGTCCTTTGGTTCGGCAGCCAATATGACAATTGTTTATCTATCTATTACAGATTTGTCAGTCGCAACATCCTCACTTACTTGTGCTTTGGTGTAGGGGATGCATGCCTTGAGAAGGTGCGTCAACAGAGACTCTGTTGCCGTACCTTCTTAAGGCAGGCATCCCGTACAACAAAGTACGAGACGCATAATCGCCGAAACCTGTAACAAAATTATCAAATTCAGTCTTCATGTGGTTCTTGAAACCTGTTTGTGTGTAGTAAACTTTAGTGCTGGTGGTATGAAAGGGCACTGTTTCAACATCACATGTATACTAGTTTGATGAGAACTCAGACCTAAGAAAGTAGGGTGATACCAAGATTGGTTTCATTACTATGTCATACGGCAACTATTTGTGATAAGGACCAACAATAGTCCCCACCGGGGTATCTATATGTAACAAGGAAATGTTGACCTCGACATAACTCCACTCAAGCACTGGAGTATGTTTCATGTAAATTGACATACAGGATTGAACAAGGGGGTTGTTAAAACATGCTCATCTTCATGCCCGATGTGCAGATCTTCACAATCATACTGTAACGCACCTACGGGATAGGCTTGGAAGGCGAATTCACCGGCTGGGATTATGCCACCCGGTCCCACAACTAGCACTACCTGCTCAATTAAGGCTTTGGCAAGCCCAGCTGCTCCATACCGTTGCTGCAGGTCATGAAGAGCAATGACTTCCATTTCTGGGAACACCGCAAACACGCACTCCAACGTGTACTGCAGGCGGTCCATCAAGGTTTCAGGAGTTGCCACCTCGCCACTGTAAATCCCCCGTCCTCCAAACCAAACTCAAGGTGGGCCTGCAAAAAGTGCGTATCTGTTCTTCATGAACTATGTGACATTGTATCCAAAATTCAGATAACTCTGTCTTCAAGTTGATTCAAATTTCAAGTACACATTGTGCTCTATTCAATTCCCCTCCCCCTCCCATGATGGATCTAGACATCGCCTACGAATATCAACGTGGCAAAGCCTACGAAGAGGTTATTGTACACCTAGGTCCTGTGTGACGAGAACTTGATGTATCCCATTATGTCATAATTGTTTCCTGATAGCATTAGGGAATCCCCACAAAAAGTTAAAGGGTTGTGAAATATGTTTGAAATAGGAATCAAGTATCCCCCGTCGCGTGGGCGGCTGAAGCTGAGGGAAGTTATTTTGTAGCAACTTCGACTGAATGTATCATTTCACTTACAAGGTAATGATTGTTGTAAATTAATGACAAACGGTTGCGACGAGCTATGATCATGAAGGTTGCAATGTTCAAAGGTAATACACTACTCAAAGCATATATGAGTGAGCCATTGCATAACCATGGTGTAACTAATTTGGGTTGGTAAAGACAATTGACATGATTCCATTTCGCCCATCCACTCAACACTGTCATCCGCCTCCGCCTCCGACCAGTTACTTCATGTCCACACAAACACATCTGCATACACGTACACACACGCACACTCTCACACACACATACACACTTTTAAACACACACTCACTCACACACCCATCCACCACCCCACCTACCCACCCACCCAAACACACACTCACCTAAGCATATACACACACACAAACACACACACACATCCACACATGAACGCACGCATCACATCCCACAAACATATATTCACACGTATATACGTACGCAAACACTCAACTCAAACTAAGAGGGTCACACACACACACACGCACACACACACGCACACACACACACACACACATAATCCATGTCATGATACATCATTTACATTGCATTGTATTTGGTTCATTTAAAATAAGCATAGTGAATTAGTTCCTTGAAAACTTTGTGTGCGAGGTAGTTACATACCCGGTACACAGTGGCAATCCAAATTCGTAGACTACATTATAATTAAAATTTACAATGCCACAAACTAGGGATGTGTCATACGTGTGAATTCGGGACGTTCAATACAGTAAAGTACGCGTTAAATACGGGTTACGCGTACTATACGAATTTATTTTTAAGCAATTTCGGAAGTACCAAATTTTAATTCAAAGTGGACCCGATTCACCCCAAAATAACCCATGGTCACGTCCCTCATTCTATTCCAATATAATATATGTAGTTTATATACTATGTAACAGCATGGGAAGCTCAATGAAAGGCCGTTGATGGGGCGGAAATTGCCTGAAAAGGCCAAAAATGGCAAATAAGGCAAATTTTGCAATCGTATTTCACGGCCCCATTTTTTCATACGTTAAAATACGCGTTTAATACGATACGCCGTACTATACGACTATGACAAATCCCTGTCACAAGCGCTTCGCGTCAACATCAGATGCATTCAGAGGGTATTATACTCCGACTGTCATCGTGTAAAGCCATAATAACTGAAAGCACACTCGTACAATTCATTTCCCATCAAATATTACACACGCATGAACAAGCACTTGTACAACTGCTAGCACCTTTCATTCGTGCCATGCCACGGGGGGTGTTTGTGTCCCATTGCTTGATCCCGGCATCATGGAGCTTCTGTGGACCAACAGGTGTGGACAGATTGTTGATGTTACATAAAAAACTCTCTTCTCCAAGTCCGTCGCTATTTTATGGTTATGTAATGCAATGTAATGATAAATGGATTTGTCAAACTCCAAAACGCACAATTCCCGGGGCATGTGAATTTCTAGTGCACATTTGATAATGAGGTACCTTATGGTCACCTTGTGTACATGGAGAACGTACTTAGTTGATACATGCCAACGTGCCTCACTTCATCGCAAAGGCCCAATTTATAATTGGATAAATTGCATAGCAGAGCTGAGCTTGGAATGTGCAAGTTAGGAACACCTGCCCTAGGAGCATGCAAGAATATACCCATTATCGGCCACAGAGATCCCTATCTGGTACAACAATAGCTCACAACAGTGGTAATAAATGCATCGAAAAGTGGATGGACATAAATTCTTCTTTAACAGTCTCCAATCAGCCACAAAAAAAGTCCAGCTCATGATAAATGTACAATTTTTGAATGTAATAAAGCAAGAATTGAAACCATAAATTTTGTCTCACAGCGTGCTACTTTCCAGCACTTACCGTTGACATAAGTAATGACCACAACAACTCGCCACCAAACCACACAGGCCTGTGGTGGGCAGACGGACCCGATTTCCTATCCGAGGACAGAACACTCCCCCCTGGTTGAGGAGTTATTCAAGACCAAAGTTCGTACATCGTGTTTGGTTGAAACCCCCAACCCTTCCTGAAATTCATAAGGAAATCTAAGTATTCAAATGTGTATCAATGCCGAAACTACCAAATACCCTTATATCACACACATACCTGCCGTATGGTCTTCCTGTCCGGGCACACCGTGTCCGTGCCCTCACGCAAGCGCTATAAACGATTGAATGTGTGTGTAAGAACAAGATTGCAATTTGATGTCATGCTCGTTTTAGGGGTCAGGAACGTGGCTGTGTTAGACAAACGGTGGGCTCACACCCGAAAACAAGACAGCAAACTCTCATTGCACCAAGCACAAAGGTGGAAGAACCCATTGGTTTTTTTTAAAAACTGTGAGTGAAGGATGGTTTTTTTGCCACGGAGGGTGTTCCAAAGGAAAACAAACACAGCACACTCAAATTCAACCTAGTTGATTGTACATATACATGCAATAACTTGCACTCGTGCACGTCAAAACTGACAAGCTGGTGGGACGAGGAGGGAGGGATACCACAAGATCTTCTAGACTTCCATGCAAAAATGTACCTCCCGAGGGTTTTTCCCGTCTTCGCCCACCGTGTTCATAGCCGCACTCCGACGCTGACTTTGACACTGTAGGTGTGTGTGGTTGTGTGTGTGTGTGTGTGTGTGTGTGTGTGTTAGTGTGTGTTTGTGTGCGTGTGTGTGTGCGTGTGTGTGTGTGTGTGTGTGTGTCCATGACGAATGCGATTATGTATATGTCGGCACGAATAGCCGTCCGTATTTGGTTCTCTCTCTGGTGAACAGTTGTCAAGGTGTCAATGGGTTCTTCCACCTTTGAGCTTGGTGCAATGAGAGTTTGCTGTCTTGCTTTCGGGTGTGAGCCCATAGGTTGTCTAACACAGCCACGTTCCTGACCCCAAAAACGAGCATGCCATCGAATCACAATCTGATTATTACACGCACCAATCTTTACAGCGTCAGAGTCAGCGTCAGAGAGCGGCCATGAACACGGTGGGCGAAGACGGGAATACCCCTCGGGAGGTACGTCTTTGCAGGAAGTCTAGAAGATGGGGCCCATCCGGTGTCCCCCCGCTGCAGCGGCCTAGCCAGTCTGTGAGACAAGACACAAAGTATGCGAGTCAGCAGTGACTAACTACAATGTAATTCCATTGTCCAACACGACACAGAGGGGTAGTTCGATGATGATGATGAGCACAGGAATCAGGTGTACACCCGTACATGTTTGCCAGTAAATGCACCGACCACACGTGCACCTTTCCCTTACCTGCGGCTGCACCAGTCCTTCCTCGCTTGTCCCTTCTCGTCCCACCCATGCTGCCCCGCCATTGGATTGAACGTCACTCGCACCCAGTGCATGGGCGATGATATCGCGGTGTATAATGTGGAGTGCGAGGTGGCTATTCTACCATTCAATGCGACACGTACTAGGAGAGTTGCCAACTCAGTAGACCGAGTCTCTTTTGCCCTTGGCTTACGCAATTTCTTGCCATTGATAGAGGAGGGTTTTAACCGCGTAGCTTTTTCTTTTGAAAGTCTCTGCATTTTATTATAATTATTTATTTTGGGGGCTGAAAGGGGTCATGGCCTCTGTTATGCGTAAGGGCAATTGCATCTGCACATTTATTACCGGCAATGCCAGTAGCCGCCCGGGCAGCTATTCCTGATGGCCAAAAAAGAGTGGTGTGCTGGTTACTAAAGAATGTTGTGTCACTTGTCACTGACAATGAAAAGAATAAAAAGCATACATGACCACCAACAGCAGCCTGAGAATAACGCAACGAGTTTCTGGCTGTCGTTTACGGCGTGTTTTCGTGTGAAGGTGCTCTTCCTGTCATAATCGACCAACTAGGTGTCTTTGGAATCTGTAGGTCAACAAAATTAAAATCAGACAGACACTGCCTGAAACCTGGCCAACCTTCCTGGCCTCTGCTTCTCTGCCTTGCCCCCACCATGTTTCTAATGACATGTTGTTCTATCAGACACTGCATGCTTGCATCGTGTGAAGGTGAATACAACACAGACTGTGTAACCACGTTCTTGCTTGAATTGCGTGAAAGAGATAACTACACAGATTGTGTAACCACTTTCTTCAAAGCTTTGGTACCAAGCCAAGGTATTTCAAATATGATAAATTTTGCGAGATGAAGAAAGCCAGAAAGTAAAGATGAGTAAGCATGTTGTTTATTTTTACAGACCGCGTTTAGCTGGACATTCAAAAGGTTGTAGTTTAATGTAAGTATTTTAAATTACCTACCAGGCAGCCATCGTTGGCATAGCTTGTTGTGTAATTGTTTCTTTAATAATTTGTATTGCAATTCAGGCAAAGGTCACATACAGCTTAGTGTAGCAAAGCTTTTGAGAGGGGAGGCAGTTAGGTCCAGCACCTCAGTTTGGGCAGAAAGGGGCTTCGAGTTGGAAATTGCCTGTACTTCTCAATTAAGGAATTGAGAAGTACAGGCAATTTCCTGTCAATCACGCTGGATGTGTTAGCACTACCAATGCAACATTTCCTTATATTCAAATTACAGGCCAGCCCAATGTGCCCGAGCTTCTAATCCGAGAATATTTCGAGGAATACATTGGAGATGTGGGCACCAGCAGCGGAAAGTAAAGCCATGCAGAAGAAGCCAAGTAGAAGAAGAGTTCCAGGTGCTAGCACCAAAGGAAGGCCAAAGGTACAATTTACTAGCTGGAGGATTAACAAGGGCAAGGTGGATGTTCGTCTGCGCTCCAAAAATTTGGCACCAAGTAATTACTTATAACACACACGCTAGATTATAATACACTTTTTTGCCAACCACTTCTTCCTGCTCAACACAACAATTGCAACAACCCTGGTTGGGGGTCGCACTAATTTTGCTGCTCCAGGTTCCCAAGCAAGCCCCATGGGAGCATGTTCGGTCAAAGATGATTCACCGATACAAGGTATGCCCATGCATCTGTTCAACATCTGAAAACATGACTGATGATTCGCTCCCACAAACACAAAGTGATTTTTCATCTTTGCCGGAACTCTTATATTATGGTACTTTTCATTTTCTTGGTAAGTCCCCATCTCAGTTATTTAGGCATCCTTTGCTGACCATGATTGCCAGAAGTCACATTTACTCCAATGCGTGGTCCTGCAACCTTATCTGTGCGAGAGAATGACACAACGCACGTTTCATTTTCAGACGTTACTGCAAATTTGCTTTGCTTCCAGCTTCGTTCCCAGCTAGCGGAGCATGTGGAGGGAAGGGTATTGTTACACCCTTCTATTCAGTCTGTAAGCGATGTCACAACGCACAACGCACACAACCATTACAGGCTCCAGGCCCGGGCTCTGAACGCTGTAATATCTTATCAATCAAATGGTCGCACGCCCCTTTTGTCACGCTGTATGCGCTGCCTGGGTCGCTGATACCGCCCCAGTGGGCATCACCCTCGCACGAATGGTGTGGTAACATTGTTTTGGGGCTGAATAAATAATAATATTACTGAGACCCCAAAACGGAGTATTCCTTTCGAATGGTCGATTTTGCAACCAACAAAGCCGTGTAATTCAAGAACTTTCTTTGCAGACAGTGCCAGCAGTTCAGTGTGGGGCGTGGAGGAGAAATCCGCGGAGGCATGATGAGAGGCCACAGCCAACGCGAAGAAGCGTGAACGAGCATTGAATTATTGATTGTAAAAAATGTGTACAGCGTCTGCCATGAGTTTCAAAATAGTCGTAATAGGATTTTCTGCGCCTGCATCATACACAAACTGCAAGTTGGAAATATATCAACCTGTTTTTGCAGTGCCTTTTGACCACAATGTGCGTGATCCTATTCGTGCGAGTCAACAAACCGTGATTTTATGGCGAGTTGCAATTTCAATGTCGCGCCAAAACTTTTTTTTTTGCCCAAAACCAGAAAAACCGGAAAAAACCGGCAAAACCGAGCCAAAACCGGATAAAACATTTTGAAAACCAAAAAAAACTAAGGCTCCTTGTCGGGATGCGGACTAGGGGCGTGCAGCTGAATGCAGCCGTGATGGCAGGAGCGCGGTGCCTCCTCCTCCTCCTCCCGCAAGTGCGCCAGGTCACCCCCGCCATACCATCATCCAGCACCAGCACAGACCCTGACGAAGAATGGAGGAGGAGGAGGAGGAGGTGAGTGATGAGCTGCTGCCCGAGGAGCAAGAGGAGGAGCGAGGTGTTTGGCAACAGCAGCCAAGGCCACAGCAGTCAAGGCCGCTGGCGCTGCCCTTAGCCTGGCTGTGGGGTACTGCTGGGTGCCTACGCTGTGCAAGCAAATGGGGTCCACACCCATGCTGCCAGGCACAGGCGCACAGCAGACGGAAGCAGCCATCCCAGTAATCTTTGTGTATGAGCTTGCTACGTGGATGACCCTAACTCTGTGGCAATAATGTTGCTGCAGCTCCAGCCTTTCACTACATACAATACAATGCGCTCCCTAAGATGCTTGGAGTCGTAGGGACGGTGCACAGGCACCAGGAGGTCATCCATGCTCCTTCTCCTCCCCCACTCGTTGTTTGACTTATTTGACTAAATTATAGGTTTTCCCGGTTTTCCGGTTTTTGAAGAAAAATTTTCCGGTTTGGGGGTCGCGACATTGAAATTGCAACTCGCCATATTCGTGCGAGTCAACAAACACCTCCATGCAGGTAGCACAAGTTTTAAACTAATATTTAGTCCGCACGCCTGGCGTGTTCTGGAATGGCCTTGCTTCGTAGCTTGAGCCTTGATGAGAAACAGTGCTGCAATTTGGAAGTGGATGAGGCCCCGGCAGGAGACAGGAAACAGGGCCTGGAGGAGGAGAAGGCAGCAGTGAAGGGATTCCTGGAGGAGGAGGCGCCTGCAGAGTCTTGCGCTGAGGAGAAGGCAGTCCCGCCCGAGGAGGAGGAGGAGGAGGTGGACGAGGGTGTATTCTTCCCTGACCAGATAGGTGTGTGGAACCAGAACACAGGGGAACAGGCCTGGTGCTTGTTGGCAGTGGGAAACTGGGAGGAGAAGAGAGGAGGAAATTTCAAGTCAAGTCCTTGTTCACGTACACACACAAAACACACAACATACATACACAGTTATGCTCATCCAGCAGCACATCATGAGCGGGGAGTCCCCGGGTGGGGCCCTGCTGCACCTGCTGAGCATGTCCGGAGTGTGCAAGCAGTGGCGAGAGCTGGCCTCGGGACTGCCCAAAGGTTCGGCCGTGGCCTTCGACTGCTTCGACAACCTCTTCTCCGGCCAGCCTGCAATTCAGAAGTTTAGGCGCTACGGCAAGAAGGAGCAGGTGTTTTGGGGCGCGGCCAAGCTGCTCACGGGTAAGGTCCAGCGTAAATACGCTCGCTGAACCTGAACGCGTAAGAATGCTCGACTCCAGTTAAGGTCAGCTGTGCGGAGGAAGGAACGAAGGCTAAATTTAGCGTTCGTTGGAAAGAAACAGTCAGCAACTTTGCACACCCACTCACACACACACACACACACACACACACACACACACACACACACACGCACACGCACACACACACACACAACACGCACACACACAGGCACGCGCACACACGCACACACGCACATGCAGACACGCACGCACGCACATGCATGCTTGCTACACACACGCACATACACACACTCACACACACATACACACACGCATGCACGCACGCACACGCATGCTTGCTACACACACACACACACACACACACACACACACATACACGCACGTACATACCACATCACAGGATACTCAGACGTAGCGTTCACGGGTGAGGCGGTGTCTGACCGGGTGCTGCAGGAGGCAGCGCTGAAAACAGGCCCCCACCTCACCCGCTGCCGGGTGGCCGGCTCCAGCTGTGTGACTGACGCAGGCCTGTCTGCGCTGGTAGCACAGTTTGAGTCCCTGGAAAGGCTTGAGTTGGAGGACTTGGGAAAGCACATCTCAGGTGGGTGTGCACAAACGAGTGTGCACATACACGTTTGGGCAGTGTATGTTGTACAGACTTATTGAGTGCACAAAAAGCACACATTTATTTATATACACACCAGGGTTGTTCAGTTCGTATTTTTGGGAGCAAGTTTGATAATAGTCGTGAAAGTTATAGAACCGTGCAATGTGCAATTTCGAAAATGGAGGATTTTGCCGGGTATGGTGGTCGCACTCGTCCAAAACATGCTTTTATTGTCTTGAATACATATAATCTATTGCAAGTGATAAGTGCACAAAAACTTGAACGTTTGACGGCCATCTAAGGCTCTTTCCTGCAATTTGGGCTGCAATTTTGGACCCGAATTTCATATAAAGAGGGCTTACCAGGGATGGGTCATACGGTGTAGGCGTATTATACGTCGTATCGTATTCATCACGTATTTAACTGTATTTTTTAAATTGCTCCGTATAATACGATTTTGGGCACTTAACGACACAAGCCCCCCAGAGCCCCCCAGAAGCACTCCCAGGCCCTCTAGAGCCCCCCAGAGGAACTCCCAGCCCCTCAGAACGTGTAGCATGATCACTTGCTTATTGCTACCACAACCCAGAGGGTGGTGCCTGTAGCGTAGATGAAGTGTGCATGCATGCAGCTGCATCCACGCAAGCCTTGGTCACTGCCCTCTTGCTGCAGGTGTCCAATGACTGTGTAGATGCTGCTGCTGATGTGCTTGCTGTAGTCCTGTGCAGGTGCCTCTCTTTTCCTGCATGCTCCTCCCTCTGAGCGCTAGCGTCGGCAATTTCTCCCATGCGAGCGCTGCGACTACGCCCTGAGGATTCCGGCCGGGTCAGCTTTGCATGCTGCTACACCTACGCCGGGATTCTGCCTC